>Ga0307515_10014202_pt1 | contig 14799 bp, 8 predicted proteins | sample 17_EM_MG_FD_194513 | JGI IMG/M metagenome (GOLD analysis project Ga0307515, IMG submission 194513) | Populus trichocarpa ectomycorrhiza microbial communities from riparian zone in the Pacific Northwest, United States - 17_EM | ecosystem: Host-associated > Plants > Roots > Unclassified | place... | reverse complement strand
GAAAAATAGAATGTGATTTAGTAAAGAAATCTACAATCTACGAAAAGAAAAGAAAAAACAAAAAGCAAAGTAAAGGTGTCATGCTTGAGATGATGATGAGTATATGTGTTTGGTATTGTGGTAGTTGTTGTGGTTGTGATTTAAAAAAAGTTGTTTTATAAAAGTACTTTAGTTGAGGTTGGTTTGGAAAAATATATATTTAGTTAAAACTGTGGTTGAAATTGAGGGTAAACAAAAAGTAATTTAATGTGTTTGGTTAAGAATACTTTTCAAATTGAGGTTATAAAATAACTAAAAAAGACATATTAATATTGATATTTTTTAATTGAAATATTGTACATTTAACTACTGCTATTACATCATGAAATAAATAATATTTTATATAAATTATTTTTTATTGTTCCATTAAGGTATTTTCAATTCCATCACGTACGAAATACATCCAACAAGGACTACAGTTTCCATGGCTTCTTGAGCGTGAAACAACATCAGGTAAAATATCATCAGGAATAAAATTGGGATTGCGATCAAATTTTGCAAATGCAACATCATCATGTGATCTCCTTATAATATAATTATGTAGTGTCATTGAATAATATTAAACACTAATTTTTCAAATAAAACACAATATCTGAGAAATTATTTTGGATTTTTTTTATTTTGTTGGGTCGGACCCAAACACCGGACATTTAGGTTTGGGCCAGACCCGGTCTGGCCATGAACAGTGAAGATGCTCTCCACTGTTCACTTTGCATAACAGTAGAGAGTAGCCCAAACGAAGGAGAAGGGGAAGGGGAAGAGCAGCGCGATGGTGATGGACTGAGGGACGGTGGAAAAGTCGGAGGCCGGTCACTCTTCACTGTTCACGTTGCAGAACAGTGGAGAGCAGCCTAAACGAAGGAGAAGGAGAAGGAGAAGGAGAAGGAGAAGGAGAAGGAGAATGAGCAGTGGCTGGCGGTGGAAACGATGGAGGCCGATGGTGAGCTGAGGGAGCTGCGCTCCACTGTGCTCTGTTGTGCTCTGTTTATGTTCTTCTTCTTTGGACAGTGGATAATGCAGAAGGAGAAGGAGAAGGGGAAGAGAAAGAGGAAGAGCAGTGGTTGACGGTGGGAACAACGAAGACTGGTGGTGAGCTGAGAGAGATGCTCTCCACTGTGCTCTGTTTCTGTTCTTCTTCTTCGAACAGTGGATAATATAGAAGACGAATGAGAAGGAGAAGATGAAGAAGAAAGAGAAGGAGAAGATGAAGGAGAAGGAGAAGGAGAAGGGGAAGAGGAAGACACATTGTTCCTATACCTCATTGACTTATCTTTGTATATTATAATGTGTTTGGTATTGTGGTGGCTGTTGTGGTTGTGGTTTGAAAAAATAGTTTTATAAAAAGTGCTTTTAGTTGTGGTTGGTTTGGAAAAATATATGTTTGGTTAAAACTGTGGTTAAAATTGAGGTTGAACAAAAAGTAGTTTAATGTGTTTGGTTAAAAATTATGGTTCAATTTGATATTATGGTATAATTACCTAAAAAGACTTCATTAATATTAATATTAATGAACAATTACATAAAAAATAATCTTGCAACCAATAAAATCCCATGGGATACATGTTCAAACCCATTAAAAAAGAGTTCCACTACAAATATTGACCTAACTTGAGTCTCTATATAGACAATTAATGGCTTTACAACAGCAATGCCCTGCATTTCTAACTCTTTCATGCCCCCTTCCCTTGCCCCCTTGTTTTTTCCCCATAATTCAATGGTTTCCTGTAGAAAGAGACGCAACCATCACTTTAATTGTTGTTAGCAGTAATGGTTTCCTGTAGGGTTGCTGTGCGCAGTGAAGAGAAATGAATGCGAAGAATGGACGAGAAGAGCAACAAAAGAGAAGAGGATAAGCTAGTAAATTTCCCATCTCTGTTATCTCTAGAAAGTTCAACCTGTGGTTGAACTTGCAAGAAGCAGTATTTTACTGCTTTTTCAAAATCACGGTCCTGCCTCAACAAAATGGTGGGACCCATATTTTAGAATTTTTTAGCATATGGTAACCAAACACATATATAAGTGTGTTTTTAAGAAATGCAAACGCTGCCGCTTAGACAAACGGACTCAATATGCCTTAACTAGTGTGTTGTTATCAGTTGTCAACCCTTAACTTAACTGGTTTGCTTGCTTGAAAACAGGTGATGCTTTGCATAGCCTGGGGAGCAATTTGAATGATCCAAACAATGTCATGCAGAGTGCAGAGTGAATTAATTCACTCTCTACATCTCCACTGTTCACGTGAACAGTGGAGGAGCTGCTGTTTGCAAAGCACATAAATTGTGCTTTTGCTAAACTTGAGGCACAACCGTAATTTTTGGTGGGTCCCACCAACACAAAACTTTGTTTTTAACTTAACCAAACATCAATATTTGTGGCTGCCACAGCTACAATACCAAACGACCACTAAAATGACATTCAATGTACCTAGTTCATTCTTGAAAAACCAAGTGGTGAACAATATGAATAGAACTCTAGTTGCTACAATACATAAGAGTAGAATGAGAAAGAGAGACTCTCATATATGCAAGTAACCAACATAACAAAACAATCTATTTGGTAGTAGATGTCATAGCACGATATTCTGTTTCGGTTGAAGATTGAGAAACAATAGATTGTTTCTTGCTTTTCCAAGAAATAAAAGAATCACTTAAAAGGATACAGAAATCAGTAACAGACTTGCGATCTGTAGGATCACTGCTATAATCAACATCAGAGCATGCACGCAGCTCTAAGGAAGAAGTGGATGAAAGTAAAAGACTCTGAAAGACTATACCCCAAAGATATCGCAAAATACGAAGAACAACTATCTAATGAATGGTAGTAGGAGAAGTAACTAACTGACTAACAACATGAACAACATATGCAATATATGGACGAGTAATAATATATAAAGCTCCCAATAATAGTACGGTATAAAGTATAATCTGACCTTGCGTTAACCTTAATGAGAGTATTTAGTTTTATTATTAGTAAGTCCAGCCTGCTCAAGAATATCCGCAACATATTTCAATTGAGAAAGAAGGTAACCTATTAGTGAGTAAGCTACCTCAATACCCAGGAATTATCGTAGATAACCTAAATCCTTCATTTCATACTGTCTAGCTAACTTTGTCTTCAAAACTGAAATACCATCAATGTTATCACCAGTAATAATCATGACATCAACATATAAAGACATAATGATATGACTTGCATCAGTACACTTAACAAAAAAAATAGAATCATGACTACTAGAAACAAATTCAAGAGAAGAAATCACAATAGAAACTTTCTCGAACCAAGCATGAGATACTTGTTTAAGACCTTATAATGCTTTCTTAAGCTTATAAATATATCTAGAGTCATGTAAAACACAAGAAGAGGGCGCCATATAAACTTCTTCTTGAAGATCTCCATTCAAGAAGGCATTTTTAACATTATGTTAAGAGATATGTCACTGAAAAACTGAAACTACTATAATAAGAGAACAAATAGTAGTCATTTTTGCAACAAGACAAAATATCTCCTCATAATCCATACCATACTTTTAAGAATATTCTTTTGTAACCAACCTAACTTTGTATTGACCCATCAGAATTGGTCTTGATCTTATACATCTAACGACAACCAACAACACTCTTACTAGGAGGTAGAGGAACCAAATCCCAAGTATTTGTTTTATGCAAAGCATAAAATTCCTCATTCATAGCTTGATGCCAAAAAGGATCAATAATTATCTCTTTATAGAAAGAGGGCTCAGAGAGACAATGAATAGAAGCTAAAAAGAAAGTAAATGATGAAGAATAACAAGAACAAACAAAATCTGGTAACTTTGTGGAATTACGAATGCGTATGGATTGGCATAGAGACAGATCCATAATCTTAGACAGAGCTGAAGGGACCGTAAAGGAGAATGAAGCTTCAAGTGTGACGAAGAATAAAATGTCAGTACCTGCAGAATGATTAGTACGAATTGGTCAAACATAAAGAGGGGTATTAGAGGTACTAGGAACCTAAGATGATAAACTATCAGAATCCTCAGAAAAAGGATCTATACGAATAAAATTAGATCTAATCAAGCTATGAGTAATTGATGGAATAGAAAAGAAAGGTATATCTCGAGAAAGACAACATGACAAGATACATAAAGTTTTTAAGTTATTAGATCAAAACAACGATACCCCTTTTTCCTTCACCATAACTAATAAAAACACAAATAACAGATCGAGAGGACAACTTATTGCGTTCTATATGAGGATGAAGAACAAAATAAGTACAATCAAAAGCTCTAAATGAGGAATAATCAGGGATATACCCATACAAGTTTTTGTAAAGAGAAAAATCTAAAATATAATAAAATTGGATTATAATAATCAAAATTACAGTAGTAAGAACAACTTCTCCCCACAACTCACTAAGAATAGAAGCAGACAACAAGAAAGAACGAGTAGTTTTGACAATGTGCCTATGTTTTCTTTTAGTAACTCTATTTTGCTCAGAAGTATATGAATATGAAGTTTGGTGAATAGTTCCATCTAAGACATGCAACTCATAAAATTTATTAGAGGTGTATTCCCAATTTAAATTACATATAAAACATTTGATGATAACAGAATGTTGAGTTTTGATAAGAGCTCAAAAGGTCGTATATATCTCAAAGAATTTAGAACGATGTTTCATTAAATAAACCCAACAATAACGAGAATGATCATCAATAAAAAAAATATAATATTGAGATCCTTCTTTTGTTGCAACATGAGAAAGTCATCATACATCATAACGAATCAAATCAAACGGGGAAGAAGAAACAAAAATACTTCAATTAAAAGGTAAAGCGAAAAATATTATCAGTTTACATCCACTACAATAAGAAATATAACAAGTTTTTAAATTTTCTAAAGCTCTTGTAGATGTCAAAAATCTCAAATGAAAAGACGAAACATTACCTAAACAGCAGCAACAACTGACACTTTTAACTTATCCAAAATATATAGTCCTTTCTCCTTATGGCCTGTCATAATTAGCTTCTAAGATTGCAGATTTTGTACACAACAAAAAGAAGAGGAAAAAATGACTAAATAATCACTAGAATCACATAACTGACAAACAAAAGCAAGATTCAATCTGAGTTTCAGAATAAGATAAACATTAGAGAGAGACAAATGAGATGTAACAACAGAACCAACACCTGCTAAGGACATGGAAGTGTCATCAGCAGTTATAACAATAATAAAGGACGAAGAGGGCACATAAGTAAGAAATGAGAAATCTGGAGACATATGATGTGAAGCATCATAATCCAAGACCCATTCAGAAAATGACATACCTGAGGAACTATGAGGCAACTGACCTACGAAAGAAAAAACAGACATTGCTTGTGGCTGTAAGGAGAGAAATTTCTAAAATTATTCAGCTAAAGTATCAGGGCTATGATAGAACTTGATGAAATTATTGATACAGTATTATGGTGTGATGGTTTATAACCGTAAGGTTGTCCATGAGCATTAAATTGTGACTGACTACTAGATTTTAAAGCTTGATTCTATTGTCTCAATTTGGGACATTAAGCCTTCTAATGACTTTTGTGAATACAGAAACTGCACTCGTCAAAGGCAACCCTTGTGTAAGGCTTATTTTGATTATTAGAGAATGACTTAAAGGGTATTGCTAGTATAGAAAGATTAAAAGCAAAAAGAATTTTCTTTTTAGAATAAGACTGAAGACGTATTTCTTCAAGCAATAACTCACTCACAACAGAGTTCACAGAAGGCAATGAAGAACGATGCAAAATTGAACCTCTAAGTCCTTCAAAATCACTGTGAAGTGCCGTTAAAAATTATACCAATCATTGCTGCTCTCTATTAGTAATATAGGCACCACATGCCTTTAATTTTGCCGATTCTGTAACAGTCAATTAATACCAAAGATCCTTCATAGCAAAATAAAACTCTTGAAAACTGATATTTTTCTCATGAAGAGCTCGTATGTCATTATCTAATTGATATTGATTTGCAAAATTTGATTGCATGAAAAACCTTTGCAGATGATCCCAAACTTCCTTTATTATCTCATACTTTGCCAACTACGTACCTATAAAATAATTAACAGAATTGTTAATCCAAGTAATAATCTTTGCATTGTTTGCTTCTTAGGCATCTATCAAAGCATCATAACCCTCATTAGTACTTCTAAGTATCACATAAGTTCCACTAACATATCTCCACATCTTTTTACTCTTAAAAAAATTTATCATCATATAACTCCAATACGAACAATTCTTTCCATCCAGCCTCACACTCATAGACTGAAGTGAATCGTCTCTTTTAGTAGCCATAATTAACAAACAAAGAAAAAGCACAATGCAAATACCAAATTACAGAAACTGAAAGGAATATGAAATACCAGATTGCAAATATTGAACAAATATCTTTTCGAAGTTATACTATCATTCCAAATATTCATGAAAGTTGTGTATGAGATTAAGTCTCATTTCATGAAACCATATTCTGATATCATGTTAAACAATCCAAATTAACACAAAGAGAAATACCAAAAATAAGAGAGGAAGGGGCTAGAGTTTCATTGATATTGCATGATCTCTTTATTCTGAAGAAAATTATATTAACCTAAATACAAAGAGATTATATATAAACTAAAATAAAAATATTATTATACCCTTAATTAATAAAATAAAATAAAATATGTTTCTTAACATTGTAAACTTTAATTAAATGAAGTATAGTTTTTTTTTTTAGGATGAATGAATATGATGTTGGGATTGCTAGTCTTGATTTGGTTAGTATGTGTTTGATATTTTTTATTACAGTTTTTTAAAAATAAATTTTAAAAGAAGTATTTTTAGTTATGATTTAAAAAAAAGTATATATTTGGTTAAAAATGATAAAAAAAATAATTTTTTATATGTAAAATGAATGAAAAACATATTTTTATAAAAAAAAACATATTATTTTAATTTTTATAAAATTAAGATTTAAAATATAATTAAATGTGGAGCTAATGTAAAAAACAGAAATTATTTAATTAAATACATAATTTTTACCTTTTCATTGTAAAACAATAGAATATATTATAATACTAAAAAATCTCTTTACTTTGAAAGTTGGTAATTGATGGTTTGTTGAATTGATAATGCAGTAAATTCCTTATGATACAATTGATTTAACATACATCAACCAGGTGCATGTATTAGTTTTTTATTCCAAAGCTTGAGGGGGTGGAAATTATTCATAAGTCAGTAAGAACTAATTATGGGTTTAGGTACAAGTGCCTGACTGAAAGAAGAAGAAAAAGGAGGAGTTGTATCATCTCTCCCAATTTCAATTTAAACTAGGAAAAATTATATTTATCATTATATATAGTTTGGTGATATTGTGATTGTATATTATAGTTTGAAAAATTACTATTTACATAATGAATTAATAAAATTGTTTAGATAGGATAAAATGATCAAAATGTCCATATATATAAATATATTAAATATTATGAGTTTGTCATTAAATTTTAAAACAATTCCTAAAAGAAAAGAAATCATGTTGAGGGTGATTATCATTTTGAGGGTGTTTTTAGGAACGCGATGTAAAATAATATTTTTAAATTTTTTTGTATAAAATAACTTTTTTTATGTTTTTAAATTGTTTTAATGTGTTGATGTCAAAAATAATATTTTTAAAATAAAAACTTTATTTTGATGTATTTCTAAGTCAAAAACATTTTAAACCGTCATCTCTATCACAATTCCAAACCGACCCTAAAAAAAAATATGAGTATAATCATTATTGATGCTTGTTAACTATAGCTACATCTATTTTTTTTAAGAAAAAGAAAAATGAAAATTCATTACAAACAAATAAATACAAAGAGGTGAGGTTCTTTAATGTGACATCTACTTTTATTTTTAATTTTTATTTTCTATTATATTTTTCAATCATGTTAGGTATGAGTTGGTTAATATTCTTGTATGGTGAGCTCATGAATTCAATTAGTTATTTTGTTCTTGATGGAAAGAAGTTATTAACATACATGAATAATATTTTGCTTATGGCTTAATTTTGATATGTAAAAACCTAGTTTCGCGATGTAAAAAAAAAATTAAATAAAAAATATTATTTTTGTTTTAAGTGTTTAAATTTTTATATTGTTTATTTTATTTTTAATTTAATTATGTTATATTGTTATTTATTATTTAATTAAAATTATCTATATTATTAGTTAAAAAATTTACTTATAGTTTTATTATCCGAGTTTACATTATATTTTTTGTGTCATGTTAAAAAAATATTTTTGATAATCTTAGTTTGATTTACTATCTAAAATAACAGTGGATTGCTATTAACAATATACTAAAATGAGTGATGTTTTTATTGTGCTTTACCTCACATAACGCTATTTCTTTTAAGAGTTTTTTTCTTTTGTATTTTTATACAAATTTATGTTTTTCTCTCAAATTTTATACTTAAATATTTGATTTGTTGAATATTTAACTTCATAATTTATTGTAATTTACTTTATACATGATTGACTCGAGCTTTTCATTATTTTTTAATTCACATATTTTTTCAATATACTAAAAGGGATGGTGCTTTTACTGTGCACACCTCACATGACACTATTCATTTCAATAGTGTTTTTTATTTTGGTTTTTTATTTAAAATTTATGCTTCTTTCTCTAATTTTATATTTTAATATTTGATTTATTGGAGATTTGACTTCATAATTTATTGTAATTTGCTTTAAACATGATTGACTCGGTCTATACTTGGTTGACCCAAGTTTTTTTTTTTTTTTACTAATTGACTTTTTTTTTTAATTTTATTCTTCAACATTATATTGGTTATGAAATAGTTTTAATGATTTATTTTGGTTTGATTTCTATAAAGTTATCTTGGTCTCACGACTCGGGTCATGAGTTTGGTAAGTTAACTCAGTTGACTTAAGTTTGTTTTGTCTTTTTTTAGTTGATGTTTTTTTTTCCAGTTTCACCATTTAATATTGAGTTGATTATGAATTAGGTTTCATGGTTTATGACTTACTTTTTATGAGGTTATCCCTATTTTATGACTCGAGTCATGTGTTTTGCAAGTTAACCCGCGTAAACTCTGGTTGTTTTATTGTGTCCTATTTTTATATTAATTTTTTTCAATTTCATCCTTCAACAGTGAGTTTATTAAAAAATATGCTTCATAATTTTTTTAATTTAATTTCTATGAGGTTATTATAATCTCGTAACCTTGGTTGTGAGTTTAATAAGTTAACCCATGTTGAGTACTTATGTTATTTTTTCTGTTTATTTTCTATCAGATTATCTCAGTCTCATAAATCGAATTATATGTTTGGTAGGTTAACACATGTTGATTTTTTTTGTTTTTTTAAACACTAGCTAGGTTGATTATGAATTAAACTTTATAATTTATTTTGATTTATTTTATATGGGTTTATAATGGTCTTATGATCGGGATCATGAATTTTGTAGGTTAACTTTTGTTAGCCCAGATCAATCCAATATGTTTCTGTTTCAATATTATATTTTCTTAAAAAAAAATCTTGTCTTGAATTTCTATGAGTCAACTATATTTTTACCTGTCATCCAGATTATTTTTAGAACCATCAAGTTAATCAGGTCATATGAAATTAACTTTCACATTATTTAACTTTTTTTACTAAAAATCATTAACAATTCCTATATATTTGTTTATTTTGTATGTTCAAGGAACGTATCTACTATGCAGAGGAAAAGGCTGCACCAGTGATGAGCTTTTTTTAATTAGGATTGATTTCAACTCACAATCCTATTTATTTTTATAGTTTTTTTATTTATTTATGCTTTATTTGATTTGAAATCCTCAGTTAGAATGCTTCTCGAGTCCTTCCCTTTCTCACAGTGTTTAATCTTATGTGTTTGTTAATCGGATTATCGAAGAGAGGGTTTTGCCTTTAAATGGTCATATGAATCGTTTGCTCAGTGGTGCAATATATGCTTGTTTATTTAGCTCATAAGATTTCCATTTTAGGCTGCAGGGTCGATAATGGTGTATTGTGTTTGAATGCCAGTATTAGTCACTCTAAACGATTTAGCTTAGGTAGAAGGGGATTGAGTTGCTGGATTAATGTTTGCTAAAGATGAGTACTTTACAATTACTGATGTGTTTAGTACAGGAAATAATGGCCTGAAAGTAAATGGTGTGGGATGTTTTCAGAATGGGATTAGGCAAGCTTGGAGCAATTATTTGGTTACTATATTTTTCTAAGAAAAAACCATATGAAACTATTATCTTCACTGACCTATTCATCCTTCATGTTCATATTGCTCTTCGGAAAGATCGGATTTTGACATTGAAAACTGACAGAACTTCCAGCAGAAGCAGATTTCAGTTTTCAGATGTAAGAGACAAAGCTTGATGCAATAAACTTGGATGATATACCGGCATCAATATAGGAAATTCTTGCTCATGATTTGGCGAGAGCCATCCTTCCCCCATTCATGCAAATGTACAAGTTAGGGATTGCAAATGTCACATACGAAATTACCCATGTTCTTAGAGAAAGGAATCAGTTTGTTGATCATCTAACCAATGTTTAATGGCTTTGTTGTGTCGTCGTTCCAATGCCATTTTATTTGTTGCTCCTGGTGAAGAACTTTATTTTGGTTTCTTCTCATTCCATCCCTTTTCAGGCCGCCTAGTTTTTCCCGCACCAGTTGGGTTATAAGCATAAAGAAATATGGTTTGAGTACTTGCATAGCATGCTTGAAAACTATCATGATAGAAGCTCGCTGCTTATTAGCAATTTAACCATCTTTTTGCCACAACTATTGCATCCATCACATCTTGTGTTCATTACATGCGCTTTTCTAACACCTTTTAACCTCATTTTTGCCCAGCAGGGTCACTACCTTTCCAGCTTTGTTAGCGATCAAAGAGCTCTGTCCGAAGACATGGACCTCCTATTCTCTTTTGTTCATTGCATGTTTTCTTTAGGTCCTTGCGGAAGCAGCAAGAACATCAATGCCTAAAGGTAGCTATCAATACTTTTTGTTAGACCTTCTTTTTGGTTTTCACGGGTCATTGAACCACTCTATGCATGTTTGAGTGCAAAGTTTACTCTTTCATCATTGATACTTCTTTTACATTTTGTCATCATCCTTGTCTTATAAGTTAGTTTCGTCCTTGTGCTTGCACATTTGATCATTTTGAATCATTTCTAGTCTAATCCATTAGGCATGTCATTTTTTGAAGGATTCATCCAACTGTTGCTTGATTTCAATCTTGTTGCCACTATCTTACATTTATCTTGATTTCATTTCCTTAAAAATAAAATCATTCAACACCAACAGTGTAAAAACCCCTTTTCAAAAATAATCTTAATAATCTCTATTGATTTCTCAGGTATGTACTAGAATCAGAGCACATGAAGAAGTTTTTGGTGAGATTGCGGGTTTTTTTTTTTTTAGTTTAACGTGGGTGTCCGGGCTAGCTTGCGCGCACCTCGACTAATCCCACGCGTCCTGAAGTTAACGACCATGTAAGCCTCTAGTGGCCATCATATGAGCAACCACAGGGCTCGAACCTGAAACCACAGAGGGAGCAAACCTCTTGATCCCAAATTCTTACCACTGAACCACCACCTAGATGGTTGAGATTGCGGGTTTATTACGGCTGAAAATGGTAGCTGGTGAGGGATCAAATGAAAGGGAAGATGGAGGCTAGCTTGGTTCAGTGTTAAGGGAAAGAAGATATGGAATTACTAGTTTTTTTTTTAAAGAAAAACAATTAATGCAAACTTTTAATATTTAACATAAAGGCTCTTTAGTCATTACATGATAATCCCAATTCATTTTTAATTTAGGAGCTAATTTTTTCTACAATTTGAGAGTGGAATAAGGAACATGCATATGAAATCAAAGCATGTCTCGATGACTAGGAATAGTCAAAGGAGGAGAATCGAGTGGAATAAGGAACATTTTAGATTTACTGGGCCTGGTCAGCTTTGCAATAGTTGGACTTGTGTTTCATTATCCCATTTGGGCTTTAATTTGGTTTTGATTTCTATCCAGCTCATTAATTGCAAGTACAATCAATTTCTCTGTTTATTACAATTATTTTTTTAATTAAATAATAATAATAATAATAATAAATATACATATAAATTTTTCTCACAAGTTTGCACTTATTAGAAATACTATCTAAAAATAAATAAATTTCATCTTTAAAAATATTTTTCCATTATATAAAGCATAAAAAAATTATAGATAAATTAGAATAATCTCTTTAAAAATTAAATACATATACAAATAATTAAAAAACAATCATTTTTTTTAAATACGAAATTCAAAAAATAAAAAATAAGAGAGAAGGAGCATTAATTTCAATATAAATTTAAAAAGTTATTTAAAAAATTAAAAAAGCATGATTTTTTCTATAAGTCAAAAAAAAAAATGAAAGAGATCAAGCCAGCACTTGGCTCACTTAGAAAGGGCTTGCACAATAACCTTATTTTTATTAGAAAAAAAATTACAATTGATCATTAGCCTTAATATTTTTTTTTTAAATTAGATGATATATTGCCTAGTATTCCCTAGACTCAGCGGCTGGAAAAAAAGGTTTATGCCTTTTTGACATGAAAATCCATTTCAATATAGAAAAGGCCTAAAAACTTGAAAAACTCACAAATAACCTTAAAAAAACAAAACAAAAACTCGTATACATAAACTTTTCTCGAGCTTGAATTTGGTTTTTAAGACAATTTTAAGATGGAAAACACCTAAGTTGAACTCTCCTTATCAAATGGAATATTTTGACATCAAGATTGATTATTTTGATTGCTAGAATCAGTGTCAATGTTAATTTTTTCTCTTTATTATCGGAATTCAATATCCTCACTTGAACTAGAGACTAAATAAATAAAAATAAATAAATTTTTGTACCGAAATTGAATATATAAAGTTTATTGTTCATATTTTTTAGAACAAATATAGTTTGTAAAGTTTGAAAAGTAAAGTTAACTTTTTTATGATAACTTTGAAAGCATTATCTATTCGTGGTGTTTTTTTTTTACTTTAATCCTTGTCTTTTAATTTTGTCTTCAGTCAACAAATTTGATTCAATTATTCTTTAATTATATCCAAAAAGGATATAATTGTGCGAAGTAAAAATTTAAAGATTAAAATAAAAAAATAAGATTTTGAGCAATAAATCCACATTAAAATATGAGACAGTGAACAATACATATGTGCACATTATTTATACCACCACATGGTCTAGAGTCTTTGTAATTGTAATTAATAAACTCAATCGTTGTTGTTCTTCGGGTAAGGAATTCATTGGATTTGTCATTTGAAACTTCCCTTCGGTGGGATTTCTAATTGCCAAAATTCAAAGATTTAGGCCTCTTTACTGGCTAGAAAGTAGTATTTTTTTGAAAGTGGTTATTTTTTTGTAATTGAATTTCTAAAAAATGAATTATTTTTTGATATTTAATAGTATCATGGAAAATAAGTTGGGAAACACTTTTCAGTGTTTGGTTATGTCATGAAAAATAAGCCAGAAAATAACTTATCAATATTTTTTTTTCAAGTTTATTAAAATAATAAGGAATAAATCTTACAAATTAAAAAGTTGAATGAGAATGAAATTGAAAAAAAAAACTGATTTCATAAATTATCACAAATAAAATATATAATAATCAAAATAATAGAAATCAAATCTAACTTATAAAAAAATTGAAAGATAATGAAATTAAAATAATAATAATTACAATTTCATAAATTATTTTAAATAAAATAAGTAACAATAAAAAAAATAAGGACTAAATTTGATAGATAAAAAAATTTCAATTAAAAAATAAATAAGAGAAAATTAAATAACAATCATAAAAATGAGGAAAGTTAATATAAAAATCAAATTAAATCAAATTTTAAGGGGTGAAATTGAAAGAAAAAAAGATTCAAAACAAAATATATAACAATCAAAAGTTTGAGGACCAAATTTGTTATAATCAGCAAATAATATAATATTTCTAAATTTTTCATAATTTCTGTAAAGGGTTTTCCGCCCAAAATGAAAGAAAAACACTTTTCAGAAAACCATGCTAAATTTTTCTTTGACTGAAAATTGTTTTATGTTGACCAATTTTTCTAATGACAAACAAACACAATAAAGTTTGGAAAGTGATTTTTAGAAAACCACTTTCCGTCAAACAAACGAGGCCTTAAACAATCAACACACTTTTAACAGTTTAGTTTTGCTTTTTTAAAAAAATTTGAAAAAAAATTAATTTTTTTTCTTCAAATTAATATTTTTTAGCATTTTCAGATCATTATAATATGTTAATGTCAAAAATATTTTTTTAATATATTTAAAAAAACATTTTAAAACCATAACCATAATTACCAAAACCTCCTTAAATTATGCGTGTTTGAGAGTGTGGTTGTGGTTGCTTTTCAAAATATTTTTTACTCAGAAATGCATCAAAATAATATATTTTTTTATTTTTTAAAAATTATTTTTAACATCAGCATATCAAAATAATCTAAAAACAACAAAAAAAAAAATTAATTTGAAAAAAAAATTTAAAACTTTTTAAAATATAAAAACAATAAGGAACTTAATAGTTTCTCCACGTCCTCACCACGCTACTGTAGGGAGGGGAGTTTGCCTCGCCGTCGCATGCCTTGATATAAATAAATGGACGGCAGTCTTGATCCATAATGGCAACGATGGCCATGATAATAACAAAAGTAGGAATCATATGGCATCGTTAACCTGA
>Ga0307515_10014201_pt1 | contig 14800 bp, 14 predicted proteins | sample 17_EM_MG_FD_194513 | JGI IMG/M metagenome (GOLD analysis project Ga0307515, IMG submission 194513) | Populus trichocarpa ectomycorrhiza microbial communities from riparian zone in the Pacific Northwest, United States - 17_EM | ecosystem: Host-associated > Plants > Roots > Unclassified | place... | reverse complement strand
TCTTCATGGAGTGGAACAGATCGGCAAGCGCTTCACGCATCGATTGATCGTCATCGACGATGTAGACGATCGGGCCTGATACCGCGGCCCTGGTTTTCCCGGTGATCTTTGCCTCAGACATATCAGCCTTCACCCATCGCTATAATCATCTCAAAAACCGCACCGCCATCCGCATGGTTGCGGGCCAGAAGCTCGCCGCCGCGCGCTTCCATTGTACTCCTGCAGATCGACAGGCCCATGCCCATGCCGGAAAGTTTCGTCGTGAAGAACGGCGCAAAGAGATGCGCCATCACCTCGTCGCTGAGGCCGGGGCCGAAATCGCGAACCGACACGCGAACGAAGCCGTCGTCGCGCCGGTCCGTCTCGATCAGCAGCTTGCGCCGGGAAGCGTTCGGCTCGGTCATGGCCTGGATCGCATTGGTGATCAGATTGATCAGAACCTGCTGCAATTCTATCCGCACGGCGCTGACAGTTTTTGTGCTGGTGCCGTAGCTGACGTCGACGGAGATACCTTCCCTGCCGAGATCATGCTCCATCAATGCGAGCGTCTCCCGGATCAACTCAGGAAGATCGACGCGGTCAGGCGCCCGCAATTCGTGCGACAGCATCGAGCGCGTGTTGTGAATGATATCGCTGGCCCTCTGGCTGTCGCGGATCATCCGTTCGGCGGAGCGTTCGATGGCGGCAAGATCGGGCGGGTCGCGGTTGATCCACCGCAGCATGGTCTGGGCATTGACCACGAGCGCGCCCAAGGGCTGGTTCAGCTCATGGGCAAGCGAGGCCGACAGAGCGCCTACCGTTGCCGCCCGGGAAGCGCGCGTCAGCTCGGCTTGGGCTTCGAGCAGCGCCTTCTGGGTCATTTCCCGCTCGGTGATATCGACCACACCGACGACGACCCTGTCGAATTTCGATGGATCCTCGGGCAGACTCATGCTCATCAGCACCAGCTTCGGCTGGCCGTCGGCGGTAAAAAGCTGGCCTTTGCCCTCGAAAGACCGCTGCTCAGTGAAGATCGCCTCCATGAGATCGAAGAAGGTTGCGTCATTGGCGGCGAGATGCGGACGCATCGAACCGGTCGCGCTGTCGTCGCGGAGCGTCCCCAGAAGCTCTCTAGCGGCCTTGTTGGCGGCAATGGTCCGGATGAGGGCAATACAGGTCGCGATGATCTCCGGGTGCGTCTTGACATATTCCCGGAGATCTTTCACCCCATCGGCTTTCAGCGCCATTAGAAATGCACGCACCTGCGAATAGTCCCGCTCCCACAGTACCACGCGACTTTGCTCGAAGATCGAACGGTAGCGTAGCTCGCTGTCCTTCAATGCCTCGTTCGAAGCGATCAACGCGCTTCGAGACATCTCGTTTCGCAGGATCAGTGCGCTGGTGATGAAGAGCGCGGCCATGGATACGGCAAGACGCAGCATGGCAGGCAGATCGTCAGCCAGCCCGTGGGTGACGACATAGGAAATTGCCGTCAGGGCTGCGCAGGATATCGTGGCGACCAACACGCCCTGTCGGGTCAGGATCTCCGCCGACAGCAGCAGCGCGATGGCATAAAGTGCTGCGATTGCACTCTCGATGCTCGTGAACGTATCGACTGAGAATACGGTGACGACAAGCACCAAGGCAATGAGCCCGATTGCAGCATCATGGCCTGATAAGGCGGAGCCGGCCGCTGTCCTGGTCAATCGAAAGCTGTTCATCACCAGTTCCCCATGCCCGTGACGCTCCCCATTGTCCTTGTTCCCCGAGAATAGTCCACATCCGCCAAGCCTGAACCTATACAAAGGTTGGGGGAGCGAAATCACTGATAAATCAACTGAACCCCAACGGCGGTCGGCATCCCGTAGGGATCGGGCAATGCCGCCTGCCCGCTTTTTGGGCATAAGGGTCAAATTTAACCTTTCTTAGCAAGTCTCTGTTAGCAATTCAGAAAGGCGGTTGCCCTCAACATGGAGGCTACCGTCGACCGTTGTTTTGCGTGCAGGTTCTTATGCGTCTACGTGATGTGCCAGCCATTCTCATCGCCGCCCTGATCCTATCGGGATGCACCGCCAGTTCCGGAGCGGAAGATGTGCTGGGCAACGTTCCCTCGCCGGAAACGACCAACGCCATTGTCAAGCCGAGTGGCCCGATCCCGTCCGCCGGTGTGGGCGATCCCTCCCCGCAGGCAAGCCAGCCGCAGCAGACATTGAGCTGGACAGGCCCGGTTCCGCAGCCGCAGGCGCTCATGCCCGCGGACAGGACAGTCGATATGCCTCTGCCGGCCGACAGGCCGGTCGCGCTACTGATGCCGGCCAACCCCGGGATCGGCACAATTCCCGATGTCGATGCGATCCCCGAGGGACGCCCGAAATCGCCGACACGCGCGCAGATTTACGGCCACCGTTTCCGCGATGCCAAGCCGATCAATTTCGGCTCTACCTCGCCGAGAAAGCTTGCCGTGCACGGCGTCGACGTCTCGCGCTGGCAGGGCGAGATCGATTGGGAGACGTTGCGAACGCAAGGAGCGAACTTCGTCTACATAAAGGCGACGGATGGCGGCGATCATCTCGATCCGATGTTCAAGAAGAACTGGCGACGGGCCAAGGAAGCCGGTCTGAAACGGGGCGCCTACCACTTCTTCTACTGGTGCCGCACAGCCGGCGAACAGGCCGACTGGTTCATCCGTAACGTGCCGAGAGAAGCCAACGCTCTTCCGCCCGTCATCGACGTCGAATGGAATGGCGAATCGAGCTGCAAGAGGCGCATCTCTCCCACGCGGGTTCGGGAAAAGATGCAGGTCTTCATGGACAAGCTGGAGCGCTATTACGGCCAGCGACCGATCATCTACACGGCGCCGGATTTCTATCGCGACAATTTGAAAGGCGAAATGCTCGACTATCCCTTCTGGCTGCGCTCGGTGGCCGCTCATCCCTCCAAGGTCTATCCGGGCCGGAAGTGGCTCTTCTGGCAATATTCCGGCTCCGGCCTCTCGGAAGGCGTCGACGGCAAGATCGACCTCAACGTCTTCAACGGCGACGAAGGCGATTGGCACGATTGGGTAGCGTCGCGATAGAATCGAGGCAGGCAAGCGCCTGCCTCACCCCTACGCCGATTTCTGCACCTTTACCGGCACGCCCTTATAGGCAGGCGTCCCCGATTTCCGGTCGTAATCGGCAAGCGCGATGACCCGGTTCATCTCGGGATAATATCCTGCCACGGACCCGGGCGGGATATCGTAGGCCACGGCAGTGAAGCCTCTGACCGACTTGCCGCCCGTCTTAACGACCGACTCGATATCGACCCTGTCGCCGTCCACCAGGCCGCGGGCGGAAAGATCCCCGCTGTTCATGAAGATGATGTCACGGCGGCCGAAGACGCCGCGATAGCGGTCATCGAGGCTGTAGATCGTCGTATTGTACTGGTCGTGGCTACGCAACGTCGTCAGGACCAGCGTGTCCGCATCGGCAAGGCGCGGATCTTCGTCCAGGCCGGGCGTAACGAGGAAATGCGCCTTGCCTGAGGGTGTGCGCCATTGCCGGTCGGAGGCGGCCACGGTCAGCCGGAAGCCGCCGGGTTTCCTGACGCGCGTGTTGAAATCATGGAAATCGGGAAAGACCACTTCGATCTTCTGTCGGATCTGGTTGTAGTCGGCGATCATCCCGTCCCAATCGATATCGTATTTGGCGCCGAGCGTTGCCTTGGCGATGCCGGCGATGATCGCCGGTTCGGATCTCAGCTCTTCGCCTGGTGGTTTCAGGAAACCCCGCGAGGCGTGCACCATCGACATGGAATCCTCGACGGTCACCGATTGCGGTCCCGTCTTCTGAATATCCTGGTCGGTGCGGCCGAGAACGGGAAGGATGATCGAGGTCCGGGCGATCAAAAGGTGCGAGCGGTTGGGTTTGGTCGCGAGATGAACGGCAAGGTCGAGCCTGCGCATGCCTGCGAACGTCGCCTCCGGATCGGATATGGCGACGGCGAGATTGCCGCCAAGGCAGACCAGCGCCTTCGACCGGCCTTCGATGATAGCCTCGATGGCCTCGACGGCGTTATGGCCCTTCTCCTCCGGCGGGCGGAAGCCAAAGGCCTTCTCCATGCCGTCGAGAAGCGCCTTGTTGGGGATCTCGGTGATCCCGACCGTGCGATCGCCCTGAACGTTCGAATGTCCGCGCAGCGGGCAGATACCGGCGCCCTGGCGGCCGATATTCCCGCGCAGCATCAGGAAATTGGCAAGCTGCTGGACATTGGCGGTGCCATGGCTGTGCTGGGTGATGCCCATGCCGTAGCAGAGGATGACGTTGCGTGCCTTGAGATACACATCGACGGCACTGTCAAGAGCTTCGAATGTCAGTCCCGACCTCTTGAGGATCTGCGCCCACTCCGTCTTTGCGACATCGGCTTTCAGCGCCTCCAGCCCGATCGTATTGGCCTCGATGAACTCCCGGTCGAGAAAGCCCTTGCCGCCTGCGGCGATATCGGCATCATCTCGTTCGAAGATCCGCTTCATCAGACCCTTAAGGGCGGCAAGATCTCCACCGGTGCGGACCTGGTGATAGGCCGAGGCGATCGGCGTCGACGACATCGTCGCCATCTCAACCGGGTTCTGCGGTGCGGCGAATTTTTCGAGCGCCCGTTCCTTCAGCGGATTGAAGACCACGATCGGGACGCCGCGCCGCGCGGCTTCATGCAGGGTGGTCATCATCCGGGGATGGTTGGTGCCAGGATTGTGGCCGAAGCTGAAGATGGCATCGGCATGATCGAAATCCTCAAGCGTCACCGTGCCTTTGCCGACCCCGATCGACTCCGGCAGGCCGACGCTGGTCGCCTCATGGCACATGTTCGAGCAATCGGGAAAATTATTGGTGCCGTAGGCCCTGACGAAAAGCTGGAACAGGAATGCCGCCTCGTTCGAGGCGCGTCCCGATGTATAGAACTCGGCCATGTCAGGGTCGGGCAGATTCCGCAGTTCTGCGCCGATCAGCGCGAAGGCCTCATCCCATCCGATCGGCAGGTAGCGGTCGCTGGCATGATCATAGATCAGCGGGTGCGTCAGGCGGCCCTGGTCTTCCAGCTGGTGATCGTTCCATTGCCAGAGTTCGGCAACGCTATGCCCAGCGAAGAAGTCAGGTCCGGCGCGTTTCGCCGTCGATTCCCAAGTGATCGCCTTGGCGCCGTTTTCGCAGAATTCGAACGAACTCGTATGTTTGGGATCGGGCCATGCGCAGCCGGGGCAATCGAAACCCTCAGGCTGATTGGCTTTCAGCAGCGTCGTCGCCCCCTGGGCGATGACCTGCTGACGCGCAAGGGTTTCGGCAACGGCTTTGAGTGCACCCCAGCCGCCGGCGGGGGCCGTGTATTTCTCTATGCCTTTCGGCCGCTTATTGGTCATCACCTGCTCCACAAATCCACGGAAGGGCCGAGTCTGTCATCCGGCAACGTAAGCGAACGCCCTACTTCAGGATAGGTAGCGTAGCGCCTTCTTTAAAAAAGGCAGGACCGCTCCGGGGGGCGGCGGAGCGGTCCTTGGCGGATCGTCGGATCCACGAGACTTCGGCGCGGGAGGGGGCATGCCGAAATCTATTGGCACATTCGCGGTGCCAATCTCCGGAAGTCACTTCCAAGAGACACCCAGACGCTACGCCCCGGAAGCAGAGCGCGAAACTATACATAGGTATGGGACATCTCTTGATCGATCCCAGCGTCCTATCCGATCGTCTTCGCGGCCGCTGAAACCTGGACCCAAGTATAGGCCCGGCTACACCTCCATTGAATGTCCTGCTCTTCAAACCTGTTCTACGGTTCTTTCAACGCCCTGGAATAGGAGGCGAACATGGACAGCGACGTCAACACGTTCAGACACGTTGTTTCCCGGATCGATCAGGAGCCGAGCTTCGTCAGCCTGTCCGGCCCCACCGTACAGATCGAAAAACGTAGATTCCCGCGCCTGCATCACCTTTCGGTCCGCCGGCTGATTCTCTCGCCCGGCGCTGTTTACGAACCGCACCGGCACGCCAATGCCTACGAGCTCGGCTACTGTGTGAGAGGCGATGCAGATGCCGAGTTCATCTTGGCCTTTTCCCAAGCGGAGCCTGAGGATTTCGGTTTGTCAGACGCATTCGATGCAATGCCCGAGAGCGTTCTCGCCAACAAAGCCGGCTCCCGGCTGAACTTTGCGCGCGTCGGCGGCGATCAGGACATTTTCAGCCTCGATACGAGCCGCGAGGTCGAAACTCAGGCCGCCATCCCGATGCACGCAAATATCACGCAACGCCGAATAGCTCGGCCCATCGCTCGCGGGAAAGGAATAGCATCATGACCACCATCCGTACCCTTGACCCTCCCCGGATCGCAAGATTGCGCCTTTTGACAAAGGCAGCCAAACAGCTGAGCCATGCATTCGAATTGTTCCTGCTGCGGCCGCTCGGAAACCTGGGCAATCGGCGCCGGCTGATCAACGGCCAGTTCATCATCCTGGCGGCTCTGCTTGCATTTGCGGCGGCCGCGGCGTCTATGTCGGCGCTGGAGGCCGCGTCCCTCGTCGTTGCCACCAGCTCCGCCGCCACCCACCCCGGATATCATCCCGTGCCAATCCGGAGCAGATACGCTCGAACGACGTCCGTCCTGTAGCTCTTTGCTAACGCAACGCCTTCAGCATTCCCTAAATCCTTGCCGGTACAAGGCTATTATCCAGTTCTGGGGAAACGGCTGATGAGCATATCGGGCATTACGAATACCGCTCTTTCGGGCATGCTGGCGCAGACGACGCGGGCCGGCGCAATCGCCAGCAACGTCGCAAACATCAGCACATCAGGCTATGGAAGGCTGAACACCAGCCTCACCTCCGTGGAATCAGGCGGCGTCCAGGCCACCGTCAACCAGACCGATCAGCCGGTCGATCCCGCCACCGAACTAACCGACCTGATTGAAGCCGAGCAGAGCTACAAGGCAAATGCCGTGGTCTTCGAGACCGGCGCCGACATGTGGGAAATGCTCATGAGCATCAAGCGCGACTGACTGCCGCGCCAGTGGATTGTCACACTGCCGCGACTGGCCGGCGGCACTATCAGGAATGCGCCGGTTCGCTCTGGCGCTGTGCGGCAAGGGCCGCAAGATCAGCAGGCTTCAGCTCGACGGATTCGCCGCAGCCGCAGGCCGATGTCTGGTTCGGATTGGTGAAGGTGAAGCCGGAGCGCAGCGTTGTCGTCTCGAAACCCATCTCGGTGCCGAGCAGATAGAGAACCGCCGACGGTTCGACCCAGACTTTCGCGCCGTCGCGCTCGATCAGGTCGTCCTTGGCATTGGGCTCGGTCACCAGGTCGATGGTATATTCCATCCCGGCGCAGCCGCCCTTCTTGATGCCGACGCGCACACCCTTGGCGTCAGGCCCCGAGTTCTCGACGATCGCCTTGACGCGGGCCGCAGCCCCGTCCGTCATGCTCATGATTGCAAAGCCCATCGGCTCATTCTCCTTCCGCAACCGGGGTCAAGATCCGGCGCATCGTGAATCAAATGTAGTACCCTGAAGTAAACGGATCAATACCGCGGGGATGATGTCAGTACCAACCGACGGCGACCTGCGCCTCTTCCGACATGCGGTCCGGCGTCCAAGGCGGATCGAAGGTCATGGCAACCTCGACACCCGAGACCCCTTCGACTGCGCCGACGGCGTTTTCGACCCAGCCGGGCATCTCGCCGGCAACCGGGCAGCCGGGTGCGGTCAGCGTCATCATGATCTTCACCATCCGGTCGTCCTCGATGTCGATCTTGTAGATCAGACCAAGTTCGAAGATGTCGGCTGGAATTTCCGGATCGTAGACGGTCTTCAGCGCGCTGATGACGTCGTCGCTCAGCCGCGCCAGCTCATCGGCCGGAATGCTGGAATGCACGATGCCTTCGCGCACGTCGATCTTCTGTTCGCTTTCGTCCAGGCTCATCACGGGCACTCCTCAAGCAAAGAACTTGCGCGCATATTCAAGCGCATCGGCCAGGGCATCGACCTCGGCGCGGGTATTGTACATGCCGAAGGATGCACGGCATGTGGATGTGACGCCGAAGCGTTTCAAGAGCGGCATGGCGCAATGCGTGCCGGCACGCACCGCAACGCCCTGCCGGTCGATCACCATCGAGACGTCATGGGCATGGATGCCGGCAAGCTCGAAAGAGAAGATACCACCCTTGTCGGGCGCCGTCCCGAAGACGCGGAGCGAATTGACCGACTTCAGGCGCTCGGCCGCATAGGCGGCAAGATCGGCCTCATGGCGGGCAATCGCCTCGCGGCCGACCTTCTCCATGTAGTCAAGCGCATAACCGAGCCCGATCGCCTGCACGATCGGCGGCGTGCCGGCCTCGAAGCGATGCGGCGGATCGTTATATGTGACGAAATCCTCGGCGACTTCGAAGATCATCTCGCCACCGCCCTGGAACGGGCGCATCTCCTGCAGCCGCTCCTTCTTGCCGTAGAGCACGCCGATGCCGGAGGGGCCGTAAAGCTTGTGGCCGGTCATGACGTACCAGTCGCAATCGATGTCCTGCACGTCGACAGGCAGGTGGACCGCACCCTGGCTGCCGTCGATCAGCACCGGGATGCCGCGCTCATGCGCGATGCGGCAGACTTCCTTGACGGGAACGATCGTGCCGAGCGCATTCGACATGTGGGTGATGGCGACGAGCTTGGTGCGCTCCGTCAGGCTTTTCTCGAAATCCTCGATATGGAAGGCGCCCTCGTCATCGACAGGCACCCAGACGAGCTTGGCGCCCTGCCGCTCGCGGATGAAGTGCCAGGGCACGATGTTGGAATGGTGCTCCATGATCGTCAGGACGATCTCGTCGCCTTCGCCGATCTTCGGCATGCCCCAGCCATAGGCAACGGTATTGATCGCTTCCGTCGAATTCTTGGTGAAGACGATCTCATTGACCGAGGGGGCGTTGAGGAAGCGGCGGACTTTCTCGCGCGCCGCCTCATAGGCATCCGTCGCCGCATTCGAGAGATAGTGCAGGCCGCGATGCACATTGGCATATTCTCGGGCGTAGGCGTGCGAGATGGCGTCGATCACCACCTGCGGCTTCTGCGCCGAGGCGCCGTTGTCGAGATAGACCAGCGGCTTACCGTGCACCTTCTCCGCAAGGATCGGAAAATCCCGCCGGATCGCTTCGACGTCGTATTGCGTGGCCGGCACTATCTTGTCCATTGGTATATCCGATCAGGCGTGCTTTTCGAGCCATGCCGAAATCACGCCTTCCAGCGCCTCGACCAGGGCTTCATCATCAAGTTCCTCGACGATCTCCGCAACGAAGGCGTTGACGAGCATTGCCCGCGCCTTGTTCTCCGGAATGCCGCGCGCCATCATGTAGTAGAGATGATTGGCGTCGATATCGGTCACCGTCGCGCCATGGCCGCACTGGACGTCGTCGGCGAAGATCTCGAGCTCGGGCTTCACCGAGAATTCGGCATCGTCGGACATCAGCAGCGTGTTGCAGGCCATCTTCGCATCGGTCTTCTGCGCGTCGGGCGCGACCCGGATCATGCCCTGGAAGACACCCTTGGCGCGGTCGAAGACGACGTTGCGGATCACTTCGGTCGAGCCGGTATTCGGCACGTCGTGGCCGAGCACCATCGTCACGTCGGTATGCGTGTCGCCGCCGAGCAGATTGATGCCGCGCAGCGTCAGGTCGGCGCCCTCGCCCGTTACCTTGATATGCAGCTCCTGGCGCACCAGTTTGCCGCCGGCATTGATGACGAAAAGCCGGAGCTTGGCGTCGGCGCCGAGGTCGATGCGGATCTGGCCGAGATGCGTATCCTCGCCACCCTGCTGCTGCAGGATGATCCAGGTCAGCTCCGTACCCTCGCCGACAACGATGTCACTGACGTGGGACACGAGAGCCGCATCGCCGGTCACCGAAAGGTGACGTTCGATGACAGTCGCCTTGACGGCGGCGCCGAAGGCAACGGGAAGGCGCGTATGCACCTGCCCGCCGGCATGGATGAACTGAATTTCAAGGGGGTCTTCAAGCTCGGTATTATCAGGCACGTCGATGACATAGCCGTCGCGCACGAAGCTGCCATTGATCCGGCCGACCGCATCGTCGTTGCCGAGCGCATCGAGCCCGTCGGCGGCGGAGCCATCGAGCAGATGTTCGGAATAAGCCGAAATACCGAGATCGCCGGCACCGGCCTTCTGGTCGGAACGGCCCTGGATAACAGGCAGAACCGCAGCGCCGTCAACGAGCGGAGCGAGCGCGCTGGAGCCGGCGTCACCCGCCTGCGGCGGGACAGCGCGCAGCAGGTTCTTCAGGTCGGTGTAATGCCAGGCTTCGATGCGGCGCGTCGGCAGGCCGGCCTTCTTCAGGTCGTCGAGAAGCCGGTCGCGCAGTGCCGTCACCGCGCCATTGCCCGGCAGCTCGCCGATCTGGTTGTTGAAGGCCTCGATCAGCGCCGCTTCGGCCGCGGTCAGGCGGCTCGTCGTCTGCATGTTCATGGACATCGTCCTTTCCGCCCGAAACTCAGGCTGCCGCGCCGATGATATCGGCATAGCCATTGGCTTCCAGCTCATGCGCCAGCGTCTTGTCGCCTGATTTGATGACCTGGCCCTTGTAGAGAACGTGAACCGTGTCAGGCACGATATAGTCGAGCAGGCGCTGGTAGTGGGTGATGACGACGACGGCGCGATCGGGCGAACGCAGCGCGTTGACGCCGTCGGCGACGATCTTCAGCGCATCGATGTCGAGGCCGGAATCGGTTTCGTCGAGCACGCAGAGCTTCGGCTCCAGCAGCGCCATCTGCAGGATCTCGGCGCGCTTCTTCTCGCCGCCGGAGAAGCCGACATTCAGCGGCCGCTTCAGCATCTCGGTATTGATCTGCAGCTTGCCCGCTGCTTCCTTGACGCGGCGCATGAAGTCCGGCGTCGTCAGCTCGTCCTCGCCGCGCGCCTTGCGCTGCTCGTTCATCGCCACCTTCAGGAATTGCATGGTGGCAACGCCAGGAATTTCGACCGGATACTGGAAAGCCAGGAAGATACCCTTGGCGGCGCGCTCGGCCGGATCGAGCTCGAGAATGCTCTCGCCATTATAGAGAATGTCGCCCTCGGTGACTTCGTAATCGCTGCGGCCGGACAGCACGTAGGAGAGCGTCGACTTGCCGGAGCCGTTCGGGCCCATGATCGCGGCAACTTCACCGGCCTTCACCGTCAGGTTCAGGCCACGAATGATCTCGGTGCCGTCTTCGGCGATGCGGGCATGAAGGTTTCTGATTTCAAGCATCTTTGGTTCCTGCGTTTTCTCTGCGTAGCTCATCAGAGCCTCGCGTAATTTCTAAGGACATCAACATGTTGGGCTCGGTGCTATCGCCAAAAAAAACGGATGACACGGAAAACCGCGACCGTTACGAGCCAAAGCCATTCGAGAAATTCCGGGATCCCCTGAACGATCTTTCCCGGCTTTTCCATGCGCTGCTGAAGAAACACATAGGGCCGCTCCGGCGGCTTCTCGGTTTCATATCTCAGCTCGCGGGGGCGTATTTTCGACAATATCTCCCCGCGCATATTCGCCAGACGTTCAAGAATGAGCTTCTTCTTGTCCGTCTCGTTCATGTCAGCCCACCGAGCCCTCGAGCGAGATGCTGATCAGCTTCTGCGCCTCGACCGCAAACTCCATCGGCAGTTCCTGCAGGACTTCCTTGACGAAGCCGTTGACGATCAGTGCGATCGCCGCTTCTGTGGGGATGCCGCGCTGCAGGCAGTAGAACAGTTGGTCCTCGGAGATCTTCGAGGTCGTGGCTTCATGCTCGAACTGCGCCGTCGAATTCTTCGCCTCGATGTAGGGCACGGTATGGGCGCCGCACTTGTCGCCGATCAAAAGCGAATCGCACTGGGTGAAGTTGCGTGCGTTCGAAGCCTTGCGGTGGGCCGAGACCTGGCCGCGATAGGTGTTGTTGGACACACCGGCGGCGATGCCCTTTGAGACGATGCGGCTCGAGGTGTTCTTGCCGAGATGGATCATCTTGGTGCCGCTGTCGATCTGCTGATGGCCGTTCGACACGGCGATCGAGTAGAACTCGCCGCGGCTGTCGTCGCCGCGCAGAATGCAGGACGGATATTTCCAGGTGATCGCCGAGCCGGTTTCGACCTGCGTCCACGAGATCTTCGACCGGTCGCCACGGCAATCGCCGCGCTTGGTGACGAAGTTGTAGATGCCGCCCTTGCCGTTCTTGTCGCCGGGATACCAGTTCTGCACCGTCGAATATTTGATCTCGGCGTCGTCGAGCGCAACCAACTCGACCACGGCGGCATGCAGCTGGTTTTCATCGCGCTGCGGCGCCGTGCAGCCTTCGAGATAGGAGACGTAGGCGCCCTCTTCCGCGATGATCAGCGTGCGCTCGAACTGGCCGGTGCCCTTCTCGTTGATGCGGAAATAGGTGGAAAGCTCCATCGGGCAGCGAACGCCCTTCGGCACGAAGACGAAGGAGCCGTCGGTGAAGACCGCCGAATTCAGCGTGGCGTAATAATTGTCCGTCGTCGGAACGACCGAGCCGAGATATTTCCGCACGAGATCAGGATACTCTCGGATCGCTTCCGAGATCGACATGAAGATTACGCCGGCTTTCTTCAGCTCTGCCTTGAAGGTGGTGACCACCGAGACGCTGTCGAAGACGGCATCGACGGCGATCTTCGGCCTTTCGACGCCGGCAAGGATCTCCTGCTCGCGCAAGGGAATACCGAGCTTCTCATAGACCTTCAGCAGCTCAGGATCGACTTCGTCGAGCGACTTTGGGCCTGGGGTGCTCTTCGGCGCGGCGTAAAAATAGATGTCGTTGAAATCGATCTTCGGATAGTTGACGCGTGCCCAGGTCGGCTCTTCCAGCGTCAGCCAGCGCTGATAGGCCTCGAGACGCCATTCCAGCATCCATTCCGGCTCCTGCTTCTTGGCCGAAATGAAGCGGATGATATCCTCGGACAGGCCCTTCGGCGCCTTGTCCATTTCGATGATGGTCTCGAAACCGTATTTGTACTGGTCCACATCGATCAGGCGGACCTGGTCGATTGTTTCCTGCACCGCAGCCATTTCATTCTCCAATCTCGCCGGATACAAGGTCCGGCAGCTTGTAGTCTTTGGGCAATTCACTTGCCCTTCACGTCGGGCAAGTACTTGCCCCTGATGTAAGAGGCCAAAAGGGACTTTTCAGCCCGATTGGCAAGCAGAAATTTGCGTTTCCGCAAGTTTGTGGCGGGTCAGGCCGCCTGGCCGGCCGGCCTGCGCCGGCAGGCAATCTTCGCGAAAGCGGCAATCGCCCTGTCGACCTCTTCTTCCGTCGTCGAAAAGCCGAGCGAGATGCGTAGCGCCCCGAGTTTGGCGTCGCGACCCATCGCCGTCAGCACATGGCTTTCGCCAAGCCGACCGGACGAGCAGGCCGAGCCCGCCGAAAGCGCAACACCTTCGAGATCGAAGGCGATCTGTCCGGTCTCCGCCTTCAGCCCCGGCAGGGTGAAGAAGATCGTATTGGCGACGCGCTCGCCGCCTTCGCCATGGATCATTACGTCGGATGCTACCTGACGCATGCCGGCTTCCAGCCGCTCGCGGAGCGCGCCGATCGTCGCGTTACGCGTCTCGAGTTCGTCGGCCGCAGCCTCGGCCGCCGCGCCGAAGCCGATCAGCGCCAGTGAATTCTGTGTCCCCGAGCGGTGACCCCGCTCCTGCCCGCCGCCCTGGATCAGCGGCCGCGGCATCAGCGCCTCACCGCGCGCAATAAGCGCGCCGGCGCCCTTCGGCCCGCCGATCTTGTGCGAGGAGACGATCACGAAATCGGCGCCGATCTTATTGATGTCGAGCGCGATCCGCCCAGCCGCCTGGACGGCATCGACGACGAAGAGCCCGCCATGGGCATGCACGATCTTTGCCGCTGCCTCCACAGGCTGGACGATACCGGTCTCGTTGTTGACGAGCATGATGGCGACCATCGGCAGGCCATCGGCCTTGTTATGGGCGTCGAGTAACGTCGAGAGCGCGTCGAGATCGGCGATGCCGGCTTCCGTCACCGGGATCTCGGTCATTTTCTCTTTGGCGAACCGGCCGCCTTCGCGCACGGCCGGATGTTCGATCGCCGAAAAATACAGGCTGCCGAGCTGAATCGGCGTGCGGCCCATGCGGAAATCCGGCGTCAGCACCAGATTGGCGGCTTCGGTCGCCCCGCTGGTGAAGACCACGTTGGCGGCATCGGCGCCGACGAGTGCCGCCACGTTGCGCCGCGCGCCTTCGATGGCGGCGCGTGCGGCGCGGCCCTCTCCATGCACGCTGTTCGGATTGCCAAACACGTCGATGGCGCGCATGATCGCCGCGCGTGCTGCAGGGTGCAGCGGCGCTGTTGCATTCCAATCAAGATAAAGGCGTGGCGGCGCCATGATCTTCAGTCCTGCGCTTGACGAGCTTGCTTCAGCACCCGCGGTTCATTTTCCTTGAAATTTCCGCCGGGCTTGCCTTATGACACGTTCCACGATGCGTGGATCGCCATGCAAGTTTCGAATTGTTCTAAACTGCGTTTTAGAAAAGCTGACAACACTAGTCAAGTCATGTTGTCGTCCAACGCAGCGCGAACGCGAAATAAAACCCGGAGTACCAATGCCCGAAGTTATTTTCAACGGCCCTGCCGGCCGTCTTGAAGGCCGCTACCAGCCCTCCAAGGAAAAAAGCGCGCCCATCGCCCTGATTCTGCATCCGCATCCGCAGTTCGGCGGCACGATGAACAATCAGATCGTCTACCAGCTCTTCTACATGTTCCAGAAGCGCGGGTTCACGACACTGCGCTTCAATTTCCGCGGAATCGGCCGCA
>Ga0307515_10014200_pt1 | contig 14800 bp, 7 predicted proteins | sample 17_EM_MG_FD_194513 | JGI IMG/M metagenome (GOLD analysis project Ga0307515, IMG submission 194513) | Populus trichocarpa ectomycorrhiza microbial communities from riparian zone in the Pacific Northwest, United States - 17_EM | ecosystem: Host-associated > Plants > Roots > Unclassified | place... | reverse complement strand
AAGATATCTATATAATTTACCAAAATAAAAAATAAAAAATATCAAAACTACATTTCTAATTAATCTAAAGATAAGAGAAAAAGGCAAATTAACAAAATGTTTAAGGTAAAAACCAAAAAAAAAAATTAAATTCTAAAATATATAATTTGAGCTACATGGAAAAACACAAGTAAACTTGGGTAAGTTCACCAAACCCCTAAGACCTAATCATGCAAATAGAACAACTCAATAGAAGATAAATTGAGAAAAAACTGGAAAATTCAATTCTCAAACTAACCTAATGTTTAAGGATGAGACTGAAAAACATACAATCTAAACAAAACCCAAAAAAAACTTAAGTCAACTCCGGTTAAACTGTTAAACCAGCGACCTAGATCATGAGACCGAGATAACTTTATAAAAAAATAAAAAAAATCACAAAGCACAATCTCTCGATCAACCTAATGTTGCATGATGAAATTAAAAAAATAATAATTAAAAAGGACCTAAAAAATTAATGTCAATCGGCCTATTCTTTTAAACTCGTGATCCAACTCTTGACACGGAGATTATCTCTTAGTAGACAAATAAAAAATCATGAAAGTCTAATTTTCAATTTACTGAATATCAAATGATAAAATTAAAAAAAATATTTATTCTAAAAAACAAAAAAAAAAACAATCAAAAAATTAAAAATTAAATTAGACAAAAAAAAAAATTAACACCTCGCTATCTCGGAGAGTTCAACACGAAAACCAAGAAGAAGAAGAAAAGTGAGGAGAAGAAAGAAAATGCCCCCGAAGTCGCACCGTGGACGCTGCCTCAAATGAAAAAACTCGCTTCCAACACCAATGAGAAAGCTACACATGCTGCCAGAGTGTGACAACTTCTCTAATACACTGACACATGTTGTAGCTACCAACCAATCTTCCCTTCCCTTGCACACTCAAGTTATGAGTTCTAAAAATTTTGAATTTTTGCTTTTTTTATTTAAAATAAATTTTTTATATATATTTTTAAATTGTTAAAAATAATTTTTTAAAAATAAAAACACTTCATTTTAATATATTTTTAAACAAAAAACATTTTAAATTGTTACCGCTACCACAATCATCAATATAGTCCCTCATTTGTTTTAGTTTCAAATATGGTTATTTAAACCTCAATTTTTTAATCTACAGTGATCTCTAGGAGGTCCCAGTAACGACTTAGTTTTTTTTATTATTATTTAATGCGATGAGTGAGATGTTCATTTCAAAAATGGTTTGTAATACGTTCTGTGTTGTTTATATAATATTTCTCAGTGCGTCCAATAACAGACAATAGATAGAATGTTTGTGAATGCAACCAGTAGGATGCAGATAAGCTGACCAATAATCAGCTCAAAAGCGGCAGTTTTCGGCAAGAAGTCGTGCTAGAAAATGCCATCTACCAGCTGATCATATCCATTTCAGGGCTTCCTTTCATCCATGTTTAGAAGATACTGCTTTACAAACTAGCTAGGTTCTACAAGACTCCAGTGGATCATTTATCAAACAAAATAATTAACAAAGCAAAACTCTTTCAGCTGCTGAGCAAAAGAAGCTACATTTTGGTGCAAGTTGCAGGTCTGGGGCAAAGTCTCGAGTATAATGATCAAGAGTACCCTATGATACACTGAGCATCAACAAAACTGCAGCAATCTGAGACCCCAGCATGACATGGTGACAAAAGAATAAATAACAGACTTCTATAACCACACAATTCGCTGAAGGTAGAGATGGCTCTTACAACTTACTGAGAACTACAGATTTATGAGGATTTTCTGCATTTCAAGTCATTTTATCCTACTGAAGAAAAAAGAGAGCAAAAAGATATCCTCAGCTATGTAATCAAAGAGAAATCATCCACTGAGTTCAAAATTCAACATTCCAGTTGCAGTTAGAGCTAACAATAACATGATCCTGAGTAAACAAAACTGGGAAGAGAATTACAGGTAATGTATTGATCAAACAGATGAGAGTTAAACCTTGACAGTTGGTCCTGTGTATGCTCCTTGGCGCATATAGAGATCAGGTGTTTCTACCTCAGCAAGCCATGCTTGGTCATCTATTTTTTCAGCGCTTAACTCAGCTCCATTTCCTATAGCTGCATGGTGATATGTTAAAAAGCTATTCAGCTTTGTTGCATGGTTAAACAAGAATCCAATATGAATTTCACATGCTTCGACTCGTATATGCAGCAAGAATAGTAGAACAGCAAGGAAAGGGGGGGAAAACGGTGATTGAAATTATAATAATGAAAGAAAATAAAGGTTACTTACAGGACGTAGAATAAGGATAGTCATGGTAATAAGTACATTTTCTGCCTGCATCTTCTCTGTAAGGAGGTGTAAGAATGTCAAGCACAGCACAAGAGGTGACTGCAGTGAAACAATGCAGATTCCCACCACTTTTTGGGAACAATACTGACGTCCCACAGGGAGCTGTCAAGACTTTATCAACTGTTAACTTCGCCAACCTTACTGCCAAAGATGGGCATCATTAGCCTGCACCTCTTTATACACGAAACTCTAACACATAAGATAGTGACTATAGCAAGTGATACCTATTTTACTCTTTGTAACCCAAACTAAAGCAAAACATGATCCAAACAAACAGCAAACTTACTGACAGATTTTAGTGAATGCACCTACAGGGGACAGAAGTCCACAATGTTAGTTACAGTCAGTCTCATATTCTGATATCATATCACACAGTTTTTGATGGCCTGTATTTGGTGGAAGTTCATACGTGTGAATTTGAAACTATAATTCAATAGACCAACTTCAATTCCAAACACCGCTAAATGATGCAAGACAACATAGCCCATAAAGGGCTGCTTTACAATAGTGTTGTCACAGGCAAAAGGCACTAAAAGGCGCGAAGCATGTAAGATGCCCAAGGTGCTCACCCGAAAGAACCAAGGCAATATGCTATAAATTAAAATATATATGTGTGTGTGTGTGTGTGTGTGTGTGTGTAATATTGTATTATATTATATAAATCTAAAATATATATCTTCTCAATTAAGATTTGATCATTAGAAAATCAAAAGAAAATATAAAATACCATAACATAGTCATATAAAGTTATATTTTTCACCCTAAAACAAAATAAGATAATTTAAAGTGGTAAGTAACCAAATAGATTAAAAAGCAAAAACAAAACAAAACAAAAAGTTAAAAATTTTGGAAGCATAACACCATTAAAATTAACATGTGAAGAGAGAGAACAAATAGCATGGGCGAGAGAGAGCAGAAGCTTGAAGAATAAAGAAATTAATTGAGAAAAAAACAAAAAGATGACAATAATAAAATATAGAGCAATAAAGAAAAATAATTAAAGTATTACATGTAGAGATGTGTTGTTCTCCGACTCCCACGGTTGAAAAAAGAAAGTGTGGCTAGTGTTTCTCTTCTAAGTGTATGTTTGTCTTCCACTTTATTGATTTTTTTATCCTATTTTTTTTATAAAAAAATACCCCTAAGTTGTTTCTTGTGTTAATTAAAAAATGGACAAATAAGTCAAAATATAAATGAGCTAAAAAAAATCCAACATAAAAAGAAAAACTTCATGCAGGTGCTAGCTTTAACGCCTTGCACCCGCTCACAAGGCGCTCGTGTAGGCAACGCTTCATTAAAATCCATCGCCTGTGGCTAATATAGGCGATGAGGCCTCGCCTGGCTTGGCCTGGAGCGCCTCAATGCCTTTTGACAACACTACTTTATAGGGAAAATTAAAGTATTCTTGCCAACAGGCCAACTATTTGAAAAGTGACATCATCAGTCAGTTACTTTAACTAATTAATACCAAGAAATTCTCATTACATACCCATGCACATAGATACATACACTCATTGACTCATGTACACAAAGATGTATACATATTTACTTATCTGAACACATACAGATACACATATAATATGGGATGTCGGGTCTGAACAATATAATGGTTCTGAATAAAAACCATCTCTATTATGGGGCATGGAACAAGTGAAAATTATCTATATTAGGCCAATAATTTCATTACTAGTCTGCTCAGCTTTTGATTAAACAGAAAAATGTTAGCCAGCAACCATCAACATATCTGAGCTTGCTTGGGTGATGCATCATGGAGCCTTGATTTTATCTAGTAAGAAGAAAATGCAGTAAGATATACATTCCTTAGATTGCAGAGACAACTGACAAAAAGCATTTGAATCCATGGATTTTCATTTCAACTTGATCTTGCTTTCGAAAAAGGTGAATCATTGATTAAAGCTGGACCCAAACTAGGAGTGGATAGAAGAGAAATACTCAAATAACTGTAGATGATTTGGAATTAAAACCCCAAATGAGCACACAAACTATTCCAATTCTTGATGGTAATAAAAAAAATAAAATAAAAAAGATAGTGAAAGTTCTAAAACTGACAGGTTGAATGTTGAAAAGGCTCTCAAAAGGCAAACCTGCTGGATAACCAGGCCCCTTGCTTTTTTGGTAACGGGAAGGCTCAACCCAATCATAAGCTTTCACATGCAAAGAGCCATATAGAACTTTGCTGAAAACTGTCATACTAGGATGGTCATGAAGTGGAATAACGGAAGAAGTTGGAAAGCAAAATATACACATCTGCATAAAGAGAATCGTCATATCAAACAACTTTAAACATCAATCTGCACTTCCAGCCTACTTCTCAAAATCAGAAAACAATATCAAGGAGAACTTCAGCACAAATATTTTGTTAGTCGAGAAGCACAAACACCAGCAAAGAAGAAAATTTAAGAAGTGAAATGGTACTAAATTAATTCTAACTATCATTACCCAAATCTACCAACAAATTGATATATATATATAACTGAAATGAAACACAATAGCTACCCCAACATGAACAAAATCATTTTTCAGAAAGAAGATGGTAACGCTCACCGTAAAACTATCACATTCAAAAATATCTACGTATGTTATGGATTGAGCCCATCGAGCAACCCTGGTCAACCGATTAGGTCCAAGAAAGCCATGCCCTCTATCATCATCTCGATTTTCCTCTCTAAGCCCTACATCAGCAGGGCCAACCGTGTCTGTACAACAGCAGAGCAGTGCACGGAAATTTGTAGCTTAGAGTACTAGCAAGCTAAATAATGAAGCACATAACGAACTGTCACTCATTCCATAACTATAAGAGAAATTTGAGAATCAATATATTGATGCAGCAATAATGCGTTGGCTCTTCCAATATTATTGCAACTGTATGTCATTTCATACTTTCATCCTTAAGTTATATCATGAGAACTCTGCTAAAGTTTTCTAATTCCAACAAAAACTGAAGGGATAACCAATACACACACACACAAACTACACAAATTCCAATTATTCTTAAAAGGTTTCACCTTTTCAAGTTCAGCTTCAAAACAAGGGAAAACCCAAATCAAATTCTACATAATTCACAAAACCCACTTGAGAATTAAAGTAAACAACATAAGAAGAAAATTATAAACATAATAAGAGCAAATAAAAAAATGAAATACCCAAAAGAGAGCAGAGTTTCTGGATGGCACGAGAGGAAGGAGGTACCCCGGAGGATGTAAAGGTCTTTTTGCAGAGTTCATATAAAGCTTGAACTTTGGAAGACGAATTCTGCTGCTCTACCATGTTTATGTGTTTTCTAACACTGAAAAAGGTAAGCAGTTTTTGCGTGCTCTTATTACTAACCTTTCTTGCCTTATCAAGATAGTAACTATTTGTTATTATTCGTTGCGTTTTTTGCTGCTCTTTTAGTTGCGTTTTGGAATTTTGAGAACATTTTGATCGTGAAAAGTATAAGAACAACTAAAACACGCGGGGAAAGCAGTATAATCCTTCTTCTTCTTTTTCTAGATAGCTACAGTATTACCGACATTGTTTTTATTTCCTCAACATATACTTTTCCTTTTTTTTTATATAATTTTTTCATAAAAAAATTTATTGATTTTATTTTTTAATATTGAAATCATCGAGAATTTAACTTTATAATTTTTTTTTTTATCAAATTAAAATGATTGCAGATTTGTCATGGTAACCTAGTTTGTTCCAATTTATGGATTTGATGGGTTTTTTAATTGAAATTAGTTTTTTTATAGTCTATTTTTTTCTCATATTATTAATAAAATAGTTTTAGAAAAAAAAATCATATTATTAAACTTTAAGAAGTAACAAAAATTAAAGAACATGGGGAAAACTATTATTCACCCAACACTTATTGCACTATAGATTACAATGGTAATCCACGATATTTTGCTTTTTTTTTCTTTTTCTTTTTCTTTTAAATTTTTTTATAATTTTTTTTCAAATCTATTTTTGTCGATTTTATCTTTTAAAATTGATATTGTTGAGAATTTATCTTTGAAATTTGCTTCTTTTTATTTTACCTTTATATGAGATTAGTGTGGTTTACGGGTTCGCCAATGAAACTCATGTTGCCACGGTTTACGAGTTTTGTGGATTTTTTTTATTGAACTTGATTTTTTTATAGTCTATTTTTTTCTCGTATAGTTAAAAAAAAATAATTTTAGAGAAAAGTCATGTTATTAAACTTTATAAAGTAACAAAAATTAAAAGGTGTGAGGAAACTTCTATTCACCCACGCACATTACATTGTAAATAACAATACTAACCCACAATGTTTTCTTTTCTTTTCTTTTTCTTTATGTTTTTTAATTTTTGTTATGATTTTTTTTCAATTTTTTTTGTCGATTTCATCTTTTAATATTGGGATGGTTGAGAATTTAGTTTCATAATTTGTTTCTTTTTATTTTACCTTTTTATAAGGTTAGCATGGTTTAAAGGTTTGCCAGGGTAACCCGGGTTGCCATGATTTATGAGTTTGGTGGAGTACTTTTTTCTAATTGAACTTGACTTTTTTATCATCTATTTTTTTCTCATATAATTAAAAAAAATAGTTTCATAAAAAAATTATGTTACTAAACTTTATAAAGTTCATGGACTATTCACAGGTTTTGCTAGTTGACTTGGTTCGCAGGTCTAACAAGTTTAACTTTTTTAAATTTTTTTTTTCATCATTGGATACTGGTTTAATTGAGAATTCAATTTCATGATTAAATAAAAAACTTTTTATCTAAAAACACATCTCGGTATTGAGTTGATGTTTGATTTCACAATCATTTATTTTTGTTATTGTATAGTTAAATAAAAAAATAAATTTAAAAAAACAAATTATAATCACAATGGAGTCCATAACCTGGTTCAAATATTTGGTGTACTAGCCCAGCTTACTTGATTCATATGCTTGACGAGTTTACCTACCATTAGGATATGCTTTCTTTATTTTTGGTCTTTTAATTGTTTTTAATTTATTATTTTTTAATTTCATCATTTAATATTGGATTGGTTGGAAAATGGATTGCATTATTGATTTTTGTTTGCTTTCTAGGGTCAATTGTCTAAAACAAAGTGTCTATTTTTAGGTCAGTGCTTAATTTTATGAGCATATATTTTTATCATATAATTAAATAAAAAAATTGTTAAACACAATAAAGTCCATGACCCAGGTCGCGAGGGGAGTCAATCTAATCTATCATTGTCTCAATAATTTTTTAAAAAAATTATCATCTTGAAGTTTTTTTAAAAGCTAAGTCATGTTTTTATTGATTATCAAAATTGCATTTGAATATATAAAATCAATTGATTTAAATCAAATTAACTCTCATACGGTTTAATTAAAAAGTTAAGTTAGGAAAAAAATTGAATCGAAAGGTTTTAAAATTAATCCACTTGATCAAATTTAATAACACTATTAAAAACACTCTTTATATATATAAAATTCAAACCATTACAAATGAATATACTAATGCCCTACATGCTCATACACAATATTTTAGATGCATGGTAAATTCTCAAGTTCATGGAACCTTTATTGATGGTAACTCATGTAGCTTTTTGTGTACCTACTCATCTTTTTTTTTCTTTCTTTTTTTGTACCATTCAACCACACACATTAAGATGTTGTTTGGTAATATGATTGCGGGTGAGGTTCACCCGCAACCACACATATCAGCATTTGGTAAAGAAAAAAAATGATTTTTAAAGGTAGGACCCACCAATTTTTGCAGTCGTGCCGCAGGTTTTGGAGAAGCAGCATTTCATGGGGATTTCTAATGAACAGTGGAGTCATGCTCCACTGTCGTACTGTTCACTAAAGTGAACAGTTTTTTTTTCTTCAAAAAACCAGTACAGTTAATTGATTTCACTCGCACTATTCACGTGAACATGAACAATAATTTTTTTAAAAAAAAAAATTAGTTTAAGGTGAATTAAATTTACTCGTACTGTAATCTCAATTTTATTCCTGATAATATTTTACCTAATTTTATAGTTCTTGTCAGATGAATTTTGTACGTAATGGAATTGTAAATAGTTTAATGGAACAATAAATTTTTTTTTATATAAAGTATGATTTATTTCATGATGTAACAACAATAGTTAAATCCACAATATTTAAATTAAAAACCATCAATATTAATATATATTTTTTAAAAATTATTTTATAACCTCAATTTCAAAAGCATTTTTAACCAACACATTAAACTACTTTTTCTTCAACCTCAATTTCAACCACAGTTTTAACCAAACACCTATTTTTTCAAACCAACCTCAACTAAAAGTACTTTTTATAAAACAATTTTTTTCAAATCACAACCACAACAGCTACCGTAATACCAAATACTTTATTATTTAATTGATTTCACTGCAGTAATATCCCATCACGTCACAAGCTTTTAACTGGAAAGGAAATTGTAGAAGTTGTCTTTAAACACAGACCTGAGACTGTATAGCAGAAAGCTTTCTTTGTTTTTATATTTTAAAAATATTTTCAAAAATTAAAAAAATTTATTATTTTAAATTAATATTTTTTTATGGTTTTAGATTGCGCTAATTTTAAAAATAATTTTTTAAAAATAAAAAAATATTATTTTAATACATTTCTAAATAAAAATCAATTTAAAAAATAACAACCACAATCAATCAGATGTTTCGGACTTCCAATATAGAAGTAATAATATATTCCTCACATCAATCCATACGTCAATAACGTCAATAACAACAACACCGGTTGTGGTGTGGGACAAGACTAGTAGTAATTATTATTATTGTTATTATTATTATTATTACTTTCTTTTTTTGAAAAAAAAAAACAATGGTGTGGGACTCCTTCGTGTTTGTTTTTTTTATTATGGAATTATTAAAAAAAAACTAAAAAGGTTCTTGGTTTTATTTTATACTAAGATAGTATTTGATATTGTAAAAATAATTATTTTTTAAAGTATTTTTTACTTGAAAATACATTAAATAATATCTTTTATTTTAAATTTTTTTTATCTTTGACATGAACACATCAAAATAATCCAAAAATACCAAAAAACATTAATTTATTAGACATGAACATATCTCTAGCGGCATACGAGATCCAAAGATGAACTTTCTTAGTACTGTTGGAATCGTTTTAACGAGGGCTTCCTTGTCGGGTGACTCGTGAGATGACCTTGTTTCCTTTCCTTTCCTATTCTTTTCTCTCTCCTCTCCTCGATCTATATGTTTGATTCTCTCCCAAAATAGCAAATTGGGTTGTTATTTTTTTAATGTCAAACCTAGTCTTCATTTATTATTATTATTATTTGTAGCAACAATTAAGTTTCATTTCGTAAAATTAACATTCAATAAACCATGTAATAATATTTGAAATCATAAATCATGAACAAGGGGAGACAATGTAAGATGAAATAAATATTAAAAAAATGATGGAAATGCAACATAGAATGAACACACAATCCAATAATGGTTGTGATAATTACCCAAAATATACTTTTTTTTCTTTAATTCTTTTTTGTCATTTGACTCTTTTTTCCCAATTTAATCATTTCATATCGAGTTGATTTGATATTGGTCTTAATAATTTGTTTCGGTTGGCTTAATATAGGGTTCTCGTGATGTCAAGAATAAGTTCCAACGTTGAGTTAATGTTTAATTTGACAAATTAAAATTTAGTTTTATTGATTCAAAACAATTAAAATTTTAAGGTTCGAACTTGAAACCGAAACAAATATTCAGTCTTATTTTTTTTTCATTGTGCATGGAGCACTTTTTTATTATTTTAATCTCCAAAGTTTTTTTATTTTTTCATTTTTGGTCCCTTTTTCTTAAGGTTTTTACATTTTGATTCAAAGCTATATTTGGTTCACGTTTTAGTCCTAGAGTTTGAGAAAGGAGAGAGGGGGTCACCGAGAAACAAGGGAGGAGGGAAGAAGTGACCATAAAAAAAGTTGTTGATGAGAATCTCGTGATCATATGGTCACACAACCCACAATCAAGATTGAAATATGATTCTGAAAAGCCAAAAGATGTCTAATAAGAGTGTAACACAATGGAAACATGTCACAAGGCACTAGTATTATTGGAATTAAATCGAATGACGCCACAAAATTAGTTAATCTTTAATAAGTCAGTTTAGTTCTTTCAAGAACTAAAAAATGCAAGAATCACTCTAATATCTAAGCTGAAAATTCAAAATGATATTATTCAATGACTTCCAAAATTTAAGTTTATAAAGAGTTTAAATACTCTTAGAAAATAACCTTAATAGATCTATCATTGTGGACTATATTGGCCCACTTACAAAGTTGACCCAAAACATATACTAAGAAGCTTAAAACATTAATTCAAACAAGCCTTGGATCTTAACTAAAAACTAAATATTAATTAAGTCCAAACAAGCCTTAGGCTATAACTGTAATAATAAAAATAAAACCTATAAGTTAATTTTCTATATTGTCGTGATAAGAGAAGAAGAAAAGAAAACAATACAAGTCTGTTATAAGGCTTATTTATAGCCTACAATGCAGCAAAAAAAAATTAGAAATCAAGGGAGAAGTTTTCACCCTTATACTTTCCAAGATAGAAAAGGATTTTAATTGTAGCCTTTTATTTATCCTTATTTTGGAAAGAAAAGTTGTCTTTATTGTTCCTTATTGCCACCAACTAATTATCCTTCCATCACTAGGAAAAACAATTAAAATTGCTGGAATATTCTCCTTGCAAATCTAGAAAGCTTTGTCGCCATCTTGTTTCCCTTTCAAGCTTGGATTCTTTATTTTTATTTTTTTTGTATTCTCCTCACCTGACATGAAAATAAATTAAATAAGACAATCTAATATATAAAAGAAATGATTAATTTTTCCACACATAATAGGAAATCCATAATTAGTATAAAATCCACAAAGCACATGGAAACAATATAAAAATAAGACCGAAACTAGTGCAAAATTGGCAACCATGTTGCTGAAAATTCATGGCCCAAATAAGGTTAGATTAGGCCCCTATTGCACATAAATTAAATGCACTAAGACCTCTTCTTAATGCTTCAAGGTATCTTTAATTTCTGTTTTGGCTGATATTTGTAAGACTAGTTCGTTTAATACTTCTTTCAATGCTTTCATTTTGAACCTTGTGACCTATATGGAACATATAATATGTTCTTAATGATGTTTATCGACTGATCAATATCATCATCTCTCTTCTCGAAAGGATTTGACCTCAGACTTAGATAAAACAAAGTAAGCTCAGCAACCTTAAATGTAGCATTAACATCATATTCACTTGAGAGATCAATTTTGTATGCATTGTTATTAATTCTCTCTACAACTTGAAATGAACCATCACCACAAAGCTGTAATTTTGATTTTCTATAGTTAGGAAATCTTTTCTTATACATATGCACTCAAACATAATTACCTGGTTGGAAAACAACCGCTTGCAATCATCCTTATTTGCTTTGAAGGCATGCAACATGTTCATTTTCTCAATATGTGGTTGAACTCTCTCATAGAATTGTCTCACTATCTTTACCTTCTTTTCACTCTCTAACGTTACCCTTCCTAAACTTACCTTTACTTGCACAAGCTCATTCAGCACCTCCTTTAACTTCTTGGCATTTAATCTTCTGATTAATCCAATTAGCACTTAATGGATCTTAAATTATAATGGGCTGATCCGTAACAGTTTCTAGGGAACTCCAATTCGCACTTCGAAGTGGATATTAAGTTATAATAGGCTGATCCGTAACAGTTTCAAGGGAACTCTTGAATACATGATAATAGTGCACACAGGTACTTATTACAATGAGAAGTTTATTATCAGAACCTCCTTTTTGCAAACGAACTGCCCTGCTGGCTGCTGCTTGCTTGTTTTGCCTGAGAAAAATCTATCAAGCCTCTATCCCCATGAATTTCTTTTTGTTGATTTATAATTGTATCCTGGGAGAAACTCTCTTTGCTTGTATACCTGATGATGATCTTATAAGCCAGATAAACTTGGATGATTTTCTTCATTCCATGCTCTATCATTCCATAAACGAACTTGGACAAAATGTAGGAGAAACATCTGCCCTTTCATCCAAAATGCCACGTCCCACAAATATCAAGCTAGTACCTGTCACCAATTATTATCTTTCAACAAAAAAATTGAATATTTGTGTGCAAAAGACAATCCAGTTCCATAAATTACAGATTGTACAATTAAACAGGATAACGATACACTGAAATTAAGCCACTGCACAAACTGACAGCTACTGCCAAAAAGGAATCATCTCTGTAACCCTTCGAACAAGGAACTGCCACTGCTTGTTTTCACTGCCATTTTCACTTGAATATTTTAAACATCCACAATCACAGGAGTATTGGAAGTTGCTGAGCTGCACAAGCATCCGCTGCATTATTCCCAATGTAATATTCTTTATGTTCTATATTATTATCTCAATTTGAAAACTTTGAGATCAGCTTGTCAACATGAATTATAATATCATCAATGCGAGGGCGGACCGCTGCCTGAGGCTGAAGCATCCATGTCACGAACTGATGAAGAGCTTCTGGATATGGAGGTTTGGGTCCAGCTGGCCACTTTATCTGTGCATTTACAATGGCCAATTGAAGGCTTCCTCCAGACTCTCCAAGTGCATATTCAAATGGAGATACTCCATACCTGCAGAAATCAGCCGTTAGAAGTAGAAAAAATGTAGCTGCATTTGAGAGATACATAAGATCTGGCTTCACCTTAAAAGGGCAAGGCAACAGATTTTGAAATTACAAACAAAAATTAAGAGGAAAAGCAAACAGTTCAAGGAAGTGAAGTTATCCTTTCTAGTTTCAGAAAACATATGATGCTTACATGCTTGCATCGAACACAACAACAAACGCACAAAGCATGCATGCACTTGCACTCACACAAATAATATCTAAATCATATATGCCATATAAACTAATTTCAATACCTTTGAAATAAAAATTGAAAGAAAAAAATTCTAAGCAAAATTCTAAACCTAAAATGATACAAAATGGTAAGATGGACACTGGGTTCCTCAATAGTGGTTTAGAACAAGTATAAAAATAATTGAAAAGTTAACTGCAAAAAGTTAGAAGTACAGAACACATGTAGCTACAAATGGTTTCTGAGAATTAAATAAAAATGATGACTGAAGAAGATGATCCTCACATTATTGCATATAGTGTGCATCCAAGTGACCAGATATCAGTTCTCTCATCAATGTCTGCATGGCTTGGGCAATCCCACAACTCAGGAGCTCTGAAGGGTGCTGAACAATGCTCGGACGCCCATTCCTACATTAGCCAGCCAAGTCTAGTCATGATATAGTGGCAGATGCTAATCTTACAGAAATCCACATGCTAAACAAACTAAACTAAACAGGTAAAGGCAGTTTCCTTGTGTGGTAATAGATTCATACTCAAATATACTTTAAATACATTTTAAGTTTTTTTTTGAAAAATAAATGCAGAAAGAAATTCGACAAAACATTAAATAGAATGAAGCTTTAAAGATTGTACAAGTAAATAACTGAAACCCTTAAAATACATATTAGTGACATGGACGTGCTAAGAAGGCTGCTGAAAATAATATTGGTGAAAAATTAATATAAAAGAGTAAGAAATTATAATCCAAAAAAAAGTGAAAGGAAAAGGAAGAGAATAGAAAATGATTACCTGCAACTGTAGTGCCTCTGAGCGAGATCGAATTTGCTTCCTTGCAGGTCGAGCACTCCCAAAATCCATCAATATAGCAAGAGGTGATTGTCCTTTCCTATGTGTCAGGAGAACATTACCAGGTTTGACATCATTGTGTGCATATGGAGGATCAAGATTGTGCATATTTTTCAATCCTGCACAAAGCTGCAGCATAATCTTAAGTGTGCATAGGACACAATACAGTTGATGGATATCAAAGTATAGCGTAATATTTCTTAAGTGTGCATAGGACACAATACAGTAGATGGATATCAAAGTATGATATCTACGCATACAAAAAGACACTATGGATGTAAATAAAAAAGGGACAAAAGTTACAAAACATTCTCTGAATTAATTCTAGGACATTAAAGAGCAAATGCGGGAACACTCGACCCAACTTGAGTAGAAAACTAAATAGTGATTTCCACATACAAGTAACAGTAAGTTTAAATGATTGCCAAATATCAAAAAGATATCTTACACTGGGGTATTATGTTATGAAGCCGATCCTGCTTTGTGCTAGGAATGTATTGCATAACAAAAAAAGTCAATATAAAAGAAAAATTTATATTATTTCCATTCACCTGCCGAAATATTTGAAGAACATCTGTGGTAGAAAAAAATTCCTTTTTAGATTTCATAGCAGCAGAGTTGTCCAGTAAGGTTCCATCCAAGTGAACCGGAAATAACAAATATGCTTCATGGTTCCAAGATCCTTCTTGAGTAGCCTTTAAAAAAAAAGGACATAAAAATG
>Ga0307515_10014199_pt1 | contig 14800 bp, 10 predicted proteins | sample 17_EM_MG_FD_194513 | JGI IMG/M metagenome (GOLD analysis project Ga0307515, IMG submission 194513) | Populus trichocarpa ectomycorrhiza microbial communities from riparian zone in the Pacific Northwest, United States - 17_EM | ecosystem: Host-associated > Plants > Roots > Unclassified | place... | reverse complement strand
CATTATTTTAATAAACTTGAGAAAAATAAAACATTAATAAGTTATTTTCCAGCTCATTTTCCATGACATAACCAAACACTGGAAAATGTTTTCCAACTTATTTTTCATTATACTACCAAACATAAAAAAATAATTTATTTTCTTGAAATTTTCTTTTTTTAAAATTTATTTTCTAAAAAAAACTACTTTACAGTAAATAATCGACATCTTGTAATGTTAAGGAAGTATTGTAGACATGGATGTGCGTTTCCCATGGAACTTTGGATGCATGGAATTCATGTTTTTTTTTTTTAATTATTATTATTACAAGGCTGCTAAAGGAATGCCTTTTCTTCCGCAAAAGTACTGAAATCACTTGGACTTTTGAATTAAATAAAAAGCAACACGTGATCACTTTTACTTTTTTTTTTTCTCTAAATTGATTTAATTTTTTTTTTTTAGCTGTTCCTTCAAGAACAGTCAGGAACATGTTTGTTCAGAAATAATTTTTGAAGTAAATCAAACTCTATTTTATATAGCATTACATTAACAAAGAAATTCTAACGTGAATATAAATTCAAGCATGCAATTTAAATCACATGATCATATGTTCCTTAATTTAAGCTTCAGGCATGTTATTGTGATTTGATAAGTATTTTTCTGTTGCTGCATTCATGGAGGACTGCTTCTTGTGATCCCTTGGAATTTCAGTTGCTGCATTCACGGGTTGATCATGTTCCTGATCTTCATCCTTGATTTCAGTAACCATAACTTGATTCTCTGTACATCCATGTCTGCTAAAACTATATACCAAACAACCCTATTTAGACTAGTTCTAGATCTAAATCCTAATCCTTAAAGCCAAACAAAAACCTTAAGAAATAATTATTAAGTTAATACAGGGATTCCTAAACTCAATATTAGTTTTTAAAAATTGTTCCTGCATCATTTACAATTAAATTCATAATTTAAAAATCAGTTTTAAGTAAAATAATTTTTCCTTAGTTATTTTTATTATGTTCTATTTAGTTTATAAAATTAAATATTATGCTTAATAACCTTAAAAAAATTCCTATTTAGTTTAGGATTTTTATTGTTTTTCCTTTAATTTCAGGTTTTATATATAGTTTGTTAGATTGATTTTTTAGCTAATTAAAGGAGTTGTAACAATTAATATTTGATAATAAAATCTCTAAATAAATTTTTTATATGATGACCGTATTTAATAGAATTCTAAGTTTTTTTTCTTTTTATTTTCCAACAATTAAATGGAAGTCAATGTCAGATCCTTCTTTTATTTTACTTTATACTGTAAAGGAATTTGTTGTTGTCGGTGTGCGTTTCACATGGAACTTTGGATGCATGGAATTCATGTTTTTTTATTATTATTATTATATTATTAAAAGGCTGCTAAAGGAAGGCCTTTTCTTCCACAAATTAAAGTACTGAAATCACTTGGACTTTTGAATTAAATAAAAAGCAACACGTGATCACTTTTACTTTTTTTTTTCTTTAAATTGATTTAATATGTTTTTTAGCTTTTCCTTCAAGAACGGTCATGAACATGTTAATTTGTTCAGAAATAATTTTTGAATTAAATCAAACTCTACTTGTTAAGTATTTTATGGTTATTTTTTGTATGACTTTTTCAAGTTAATTTAACTTGTTTTTTAAACTTTTGACTCAAAGAAGAGTCACAAGAAGCTACCATGTCTGGTTTGTCAAAAGAAAAACATCATTTTTTTCAATCACTCTAATTTAATTGTTAGGTTATATTTACTTATGTGTATTGAAATTTTTTGGTTAAAATAATTATTTTTAAAATAGTATCATAATTTAGATGACAAAATAATTACGAGTTCAATTCCTACCAATTCATTTTCTAATTAAATTAAAAATCAATTAAATAAACACGTTAAACAATAATATAAATTATATTCTATAGTAAAAACAAAATTAAATATTCATGTTAAAAGCTAGTGTATCATTTTCTATAATATATTTGTAAGAAAAACTAAGAATGTCGGTAATAAAAAAAACTATAAAATGCCATTATTTTTCATTATATATGGACCCATTAAGTAATTTTGTAGATATGACACCAAAAGCTAGCTTAGATATATTGTATTATTTGGATACATAAAATTGAGTTTTGGATTTATTATCAAATAAAAAAAATAAAAAAAGCTAATAAAATATATCCTAATAATATTTAATCACAAGGAAACCAATTATCATAATCATTAATTAATTTTATAATTCTCAATCTATTACAATACATAAAATAAGAATTCACAAACATCAAATAAAAATGCAGATGGTTTTAAACTGTATGTTTATTTGTAAGAAATAAAGCAACCAAATCATTAGACTATTGAATTTAATAATTGAGTCTTCCCGCTTTGTATTTATATATTTATTGCATATAGGACATGTTAATTAATGTTCTCTCTGACTTGCAATCACCACCACAGAAATGAACTATACCGACGTCATATTGCGTCCATGAAAAAGCTGTTTATCCATCAGCAAAAGCATGTCTGATGGAATCGTGTCATTAGATAGAATCACGTTGATGATTTCATATCCGTTGTTATTTAATTATTAATTTAATCACTGGCCGACAAAATATTATTATTGATGATAAAAATATGTGATGATCAGTTTGTGGTGGTAAAATATTATTGGTGGACTTTTGATAGATAACATGTGAGTAATACATCTCATTTTTCTAATAGATACCCAATAAAATAATTGACAAAATATTATTATTATCAATTATAAAAATATACGAAGATCCGTTTTGTTGGTATATCAGTAGATAAAATATTATTGATGGACTTTTCATAGATAACATGTTAGTAATACATCTTATTTTTCTAATAGATACCCAATAAATTCATTGACAACAATATTTTATCAATAATTCTGTTGGTTTATATCAAAAGACTTAGCAATTTTCTATAATTTCCAAGAAAAATTAACATGTTTTACCGACAGAATAACCAATACAGTTTATGTCCGTTAATGATTCTATCGGTGGTGTAGTATTGCTTTTAATGCTATCAAAACAATTTGATATTAAATAGTTAAACAAATTATTTAACTTGAACAATACATTTAATATTATTAATTTAACTGTAAAAATAAATTACAAATACTTATAAACATCAATTAACAAGAGGTTGCAAATAGACGTAGAGGGGGGAGGAAAATCTCGGGAGGTCCATAAAAGGGAGGATAATGATCGGACATGTATGCAATCATCTCCTCCCATTGCTACCTTTTTTGTTCTTCATACTTTGCCTTCATTTCAGCACCAATTCATTGTTCAACCAACTCCTCAACGACTAATGATGGTTGACTTGCGCTGAATTGTGGGGTGTCTATGATCGAGACGCTACAACCTGATGATACGATCAAATAATTGATGTTTTTTTCAAGTGCAGGAGTGTTAGAGTATTAAATAACCCAGCAAAACCAAGATCGATCAACGAATAAGTTGATTATACAAAACCACAAATAATAAAAGAAACAGAGTTAAAGAAATCTAAAAGATGTAATATTAATGTAAAGATTTAACAAAGATAAAACAATTGTCAAGGTTAAATCACAAACAAGTATGGTCCAATCGGATAAGTGTAGTCCAAACTATGTTTCTTTACTCAACTAATGGTATGTCAAATAAGTGTAGTCCAAATTCTTTCTATTACTCAACTGAAGATCACAAACAAATGAGGTTCCAATCAGATGATTTATCATTTATGGCTCGTTTTAATTTATTAACGTGATCATATTAATTATCTTTTTTGAGTAACGCCAATACTTGTAAATATTGTCATGTATTCATGGAGCTAACTTATGTTAACAATAAATCAAGATCCTTTCTTAGCATATGTGTTGGTTATCCATACAGTAGACTATAAAAGAATCAAGTATTTGTTGTGTCAAGGATTGTACACCAGGAATCTAGCCTAACTACTTAACAAACAAAGAATTAAAATTGATTAAGATAACAATTATAATACATATTAATAGCAAACTTTCTTGAATTTAAACTGTAAAGTTCATATTGAGTTTGTACTATACTTATTCTTACACCATTAGTGTAACCTTTTCACCTTGGTAAAAATGAGTTTAACTAAACTTGATTAAAAAGAAAAATAAATAAATAAACGAGATAAGAACATAGCTATTATATAAATTAACTAAGTATAATAAAGAAAATTATAAGCATAAACAAAATATTAATGAGAATATAACATGAAATAAAACTTGGACATCGCAAAAACACAAAGAAAGAAAGTAAGAGCATAGATCTTGATATAAAAACCAAGATGTCTAAATGTATGGTAAATGTCTTTTTTTTATTGACTAAAATTTAGAACTATTGATTTGATCACTAGACAAAACATCATTAATAGAATCATAATTTGAACAAATGATCTTCATAAAAGTTGTAGGTATTTGTCTCAACTTTCCAACAAAAATAAATGGGATGAACACTGAATAGTTTATGGGCTGATAGACAAATTTAAATTTCTCTTTTATTGCTAAAATTTGAACTTTAAAATGGCAGTATTGAGTCTTAAACTCTTCATTAATGTTTTAGGCATATATCTTAGCTTTCTATCAAGTTAAACCACACCTAACTCCAATGTCTACAACTCTAGTTATGACCCAAAAACCAAATGATGTACCAGTTTGAATTGAACCAACCCAACTAGAATTTATTCTCTAAGTTTAGCCCTCTCTTTATCTACTCAATTTCAATAATCAAACACATCAATCAGTCCTCTAAATTGTGAGATATGCATATTTTACAAACCTGATTTTAAAACTGAGCATTTACTATAAATTAAAAATATCTTATATTATTAGACTTGTTATTATAAAACATGTTTAAGTTAGATAATTTAATAATACTTTAAGTGCAATATGATAATATAGAACCTTAATAAAAATATATTTTTAAGTACTTATCACCTAACCTCATATCTCAGGCTGTAGCTATAGAGATACTATAAACCCGATTCCTATTGGGTCTACCGGTTACTCCAGCCTTGAACCACAACTCTGAATCGTATTCTAAATAGGTCGAAGGGTCCTCTCCATGTTTAGCACGCATGTTGGCATTATATTGTTCGTACATAACAAAATAAACAAGTCAAAGATATGGATAAAAAAATATTAGTCCAAACAATGTACAAAATGTCTAAAAGGTGACTTATAATAAACTCCACAGCTCAGTTGTCCACAAATTATTTCTCCTCATTGTGTGTATCCTCCCTTTGTATATCTGTTTCCATGTATAACTCCATCGGAATTGGCTTGTGTCCAAGTTGTGTAGCCTGCAAAATAAATCCCTAGTTAAACATTATCACAAATAATAATTATTACTTTAAGAAAAATACTCAAAATTAAAATAGGCTTACTTACCAGGCGTTTTGCATTGTTAGTAAAAGGAAGCGACTCACTGGCATGCTTGTTTATGGGACCATATGAGTCTCCTTGTTTTTGTTTGATGATTAAATCCGTGAACGCCTCTTAAAACCCTCCAACATGAAGAACTTTAGATATCTCTCCTAATTGCTCCTAGTGATGTGGGGAAGTCTATAATTCTTCCAGTTCTCAAAGTCATCTAACTCGGTATATCTTCTAGCATAAGAGTGCACGTCATACCACTAATCATGCAATTTGGTTCAAAAGCTCATAAAAAAACTATATATATAACAAAAAAAATTACAATTCAATAAAAAAAAAATCTAAACTTCACATATTAAAACTTACCTAGTTACATTGTGATTTTTCTAAACTTGCCATGCCACCCTATATATTTCCTTGTCCCATTGAAATTTTTCCTTGTAATTATTTTTTAAAAAATAATTAGTTTATAAATTTAAAAACATCTTTTATTAATAAAAACAAGTATTAATTATATATTTACTAACCTTAAAATTCCTCCACCAAACCTCAACCACGGGCATCCATTTAGGATGCCTTTTACATTGGCTCTATTGAAACAATAGAACTTACATTGATTATTTCATAATCGATCTTATCGTTCACTTAGCTTCCATATTTATGAATCTGAAAATCAATTAATTAGTGGTTGATTATATAAACATGTAATCATTAATATAATTGTATATTTGAATTAAAATGTTTTTCTTACATGCATAAATTTAACTTCTAATCCGCTATTAACTTGCCAGAATATGGGTCTCTGTCAAATGGAATGCTAGATTTGTGACCCGTAGTCGACAAGCTTGCATCATTAGAATGTGTATCAGGTGTTTCTTCATGATCTGGCCCTAAATACACCGCAAAATTAGGAGCACTACTACTTGAAGATGCAAAAGCACTCCGTTTCGACCCTAAATGTTTCCTCAACATATAAATAATATAACTAAATAATTAAGAATATTCAAATTATATTCTCAATCTATGGTTTATGGTTTTTTAATTTATTGCATCTATCCATTTATTAGTTTCGACAACACCTTCTCTATACAAAACCTTACTCAAAATTAGAAAAAAAAAAAATACAGACAACCAAATAGAACACAAACAAATCATCACCCACAAGTCAAACACACACTTCCTATGCATTCTTTTTTATTACAAGGTTTAAGGTTATGAGCTACTAAAAACTATGATATTACGATACTAAAAACTATGATATTACGGTATTTGATTTAATACAGTAAACCAAAACAATGCTCATATATGATTAAAAAATTGAACAAGGTTATCATAATGATAACATGATATCCAAACAACATTTAAAAAGTTACCATATTTATTACTGCAATTCATCACTTAGCCCCTCAACCCATAACCAGAATTGGGTTTAATAACATTTTTATATTAATAGCTCATCCCTTTCAAGATTTAAATTGAAGAATTTGACCTTACTCAAAATGATTTCAGTATTTTTCAATTACCATGTTAAGTGACAAGAAAAACAATTGAAATCTATATTTTTTTTTATTTTAAAAATATAAAAATTCACTCAAAAACTATTTCAAATACATTTATTTTATGTCTACATATCTTTAATAAAAAATATTTTTATTTTTTCTATATTTGTTTATTATATTTTAGAGCATTAACTAAAAATAACATAATAACATGAATCAAATACCTCTAAACAAAAAAAAAAACAAAAAGATACCATACATACATAATGAGAGGTCAAATTCATTCCACATGACATAATCTATGTATGTTACTCAAAAATAAAATTATTTTATTCAACTAGCTAACTAAATTATTAAAAAATCAACATCATATCTGAAAATCAATAAATAAAATTATTGAAAAATTCTTTATGTAGTCTATTTAGATCATATTCACATAAAATCCAAAATTGGCATAAACCTTAACTTCCCTCAAATTAGATTTTTCAATTTCAAACAAATATAAGTGAGGAAACACCATTATAATTGAAGAATGATTCATAACAAAATGGTAGCATGTCAACAGTAGAGTCCAAGAGCTTAAAAGAAATCAAACTTCAATGAGAGAGAAAATGTCTTCTAAAGGAGAGAGAAACAACTGACTGGAGAAAAGATAGCGCTAGTGACTATTATTGTTAAATTGAGAGAGAGAGAGAGAGAGAGAGAGAGAGAGGGGGGGGGATTTAGAGGGAGGACATGAAATGTGGAACAACTAGGGATTGCCTCAACATATCTAGGTTTAAAATCACCGAAATAAATTTATGTTGGTTTATCTATTGGCAATAAACCATGTCTGCACTTTACAAATAGCTTTACCGATGGGTATTTGATATCGTTGGTGGCTTTGTCGATCATTTAAACATTTCAGAACTCTTTCAAAAACCCCAAAATTCACCGATAACTTTTCATTTGTCGGTATATATCCGTCGGTGAATCCAATCCCCTGAATTCTTCCCTAAATACTATATAATTCTCTGATGATTTTATATTCCATTAGTAAAACCTTTAGAGAATAAAATTACTTAATTCTTCTCTATAATTCTCCAATGATATTGTTGTATGTTAGTGAGTGTATCGATATTTAATATCACCGATGTAAATTAATCCGTCAAAGAATCTGTGTGTTGTTTTACGTTCCTGAATTCTTTCCCAAACTATCTATAATTCTCCGATGATTTTATATTTTGTTAGGTATTCTGTCGGTAAATTTATAGTAATTTATTTTCTTATATATTAGATATAATCCGTATCGAACCTAATTATGCAGCAACAACATGTGTATTCATAACACATTAAAACCACAATCACCATAATAAACGTTTGATAAATGTATAAAGTTCAAATACATTATACAATGACAATAAATATGTTAAATGCATAATGATGTTTTACACCTAAAATCTTTCAGATCCACTGTTTAATTTAAATCCTCATCATCTTCATTTTCCTTTATTTGCATCATTTTCATGTTTATCATTTTTTGTATTTCCACTAGTATTCAATATATTGTTTAGCTTGTTAATATCAATATGAACATAAGTATTCTCTACAATAAAATTGAATCTTCTTCTAACTGAGTAAATGAAGTGACTCGATATGGATCAACTAACTCATTTAGTTGAAATACATCTTCTCCCCTAGTTACTTCATCATTACTATCATGAACAACTTGGAAATGACTCTTAAGTTTGGTTTTCATAACAAACAACCAATCAACTTTATTACGATCCTTTCTAAGTATTGAGTGTACGTGTAATACACTTGTTGATATTGTTTGGAAAATACAAAAACATCATTGATGTTGCTAAGTCTACCTCTTTTATTGATTTGAACCAAACCACGGTGATGATCTATCCTAATTTCTCTATACGTATTATACCAATAGCATTTAAATAAAAACAATTGTATTTTATGCCATATGATATTGTAATTGAATGACATTTTTCTAACTTGCCATAATAATCAACTTCAAATTCATTAAAAATTGACTCCTTAACATAAACACCACTATTATAGGTATTTCCACCTTCTCTATAATCTTCAATATAAAAGACATATTCATTGATGAAATACCCATTATAACATCGAATCTTTCTTTCAGGATCTAGAGATACTAATTTCGAACTCTTAGCATTGCCTCTCATATTGTACACCTGGTTACGAATAACAACCATTTATGATTGAGAAAAAAATTAAAGTCAATGAATTTTTATTACAATTAAAAATTATTATATATTTTTGTTTTAAATCACGTGGTGAATTGTTCATCTTGTATTTGAAAAATTATAGCTTTAGTGAGATGTGAATTTTGGAATAACAAAACACTACAATGTTTCTTATAAGGAAGTTAGTGATCATTTATCATAAATGAGAATATATGAGAAAATCATTTATCATTTCAAAAATTATAAACTTGAATTAATTAACAAAATATCTCAATTCATCATAGTTAAATAGCACATAATTATATGCTTGTCTAAATTTGATGTTTGTTAAATATTTTATCAAAATTGCATTATTCGACAATAGTCAACCACTATAGTCAACCAAAATGGGAAAATATTGATAAATTCTCATTAGAAAGTAATTCACCACCATCATCGTGTATTGGAATGCAATTGATTTTTTTTCTCATATAAGGTTCAGAATAATATGATATAAATGTTGAAATCTCTTTAATAGTATAAGCCTCACACATTGAAGCCTTAACATATGTTTTATTTTTAACTTTTTTTTTTTTAAGGTTGAACAAGTGCTTGCATTAAGATAAACATATATAGATTGAATGACTGAAAGTTTTAAAAAACACATTACTAAATTAGGATGCATGTAATCCCTAATCTCTTTAAAAAAAAACATCCATATAGACGGCACAAGGCCTCTAAGTTATGCTTTATATGCTATATGTATAGGCAAATGCTCCATTAAGTTAATGAAGAAGGAAGAGAAAATCATCTAAAATTTGTAGATTGTTTTAATGATGTTCCTTTCAAGCTACTTCATATGTTATAAATGCAACTTGTTTGAGGAAACATCTCTAAAAAATGACTAATCTTTGTGAGTGCATCCCATATTGTTTTTGGAAATAAATCTCTATATGTAATTGGAATGAGTGTTTGCATAAACACATGACATTCATGACTCTTCATTCCATACAATCTATATTCCTCCAAGTTCACCAATCTAGCTATATTCGAAGCATATCTATAAAAAATCACATACTCTTATGCCATTCATAGAAAAGAAATTATGGTTTTTTTTTTATCTAAGGAAAATGTTGTTTTGGGCTTTTCCAAACATACCCCATCATTAAGCAACTCCATATTCTGACGGCCACAAAACAAAACTATATTCATTCTAGCTTTTATGTTGTCTTTTGTTTTCCCTTTGATGTCTATTACTGTGTTAAAAATGTTTTTAAACACATTATTCTCAATGTGCATGACATCCAAATTATGATAGAGGAAATTAGTCTTCCAATAAGAAAGTTCCTAAAATACTTTGTTTTACCAAACTATGGATTACACCAAAACCAGGAAACTTATACTTACAAGATTAAAAATCAAAACAATATCCATATATTTTGAGAATACATAAAAAAAAATCACCTAATAGTACTGGTGATAAAACATCCCTCTAAACTTTACCTTTTAGGAAGTCTTTTTTGTTTTTTATGTATCGATGACGACGTGACAAGAACCTTTGGTGACAATAAAAAAAAGTGATTTAACCACCATTTATTAAGGTAAAGGCCGTGTTGTTTTTCATACAATTAGGACAAGATAAGTTTCCATGTGTGCTTCATCTCAAAATCATCTCATACACTGAAAAATCATTTATAGTTCACATCAAAACTATCTTCATTTAAAAATTATGTTTCCTTATGATATCAGACATTAAAGCCTTGAATAACCATAACTGTTTAAACTCATCAATCAATGATTGAAGACAAACATATGTATTCCTACCTGAACTATAAGGACTAGGTATGACTGTAAATAAAAACATGAATTTTAGTCTCAAACATATCCTCGGGGGCAAGTTGTAAATTGTTAGTATGATCGGTGAATAAGAATAGAGTGCAGCAAATAACCCAAATAGATTAAACTCATATGTACACAAACCATGATGCATATTACATGGTTTCATTGAAAAATTAGGATGTACCATATCAATCTTCTTCCATGTTTCACCATTAAAAGGTACACCATGACTCCATACTCTGTATCATATGAATGATGTCATTTCATGCACTTAGATGTCTTCAAAGATATAAATAACATTTGTATCCTAGGAGTGATTAGGAAGTATCATAGTTTTTTGTATGTGACAAGTGTCCTTCCCCGACCCATATTGGGTTTATACCGAGCATGCCCACAGGTTTTGTGCTCTGTTAAATTTACATCTTCACCATAATATAACATACAAATATTTAGGCATATATCAATATTTTAGTATCCTAGGCTTAGGGGTTTCATCATGGAGTTTGCAATATAGAAGTTCTCTTTCAACTTATTTTCTTAAGGTAATATGTTTTTTGCTTATTCGATTATGCTATTATAATCGGCCTCATTCATACAATAATCAAACTTGATGGAAAACACTTATGTAATGACCGATAATTTATTATGATTTGTGCACTCATTCCATAATGGTTCATCAAAATCTTATAGAAATTCAAAAAACTTAGATGCATCTACATTTGGTTCTTCATCTACACGTGAACCTTTACTTGAATAACCATGATTTGTTCTCTTTAAATCCATCATCATACTTCTATAGCAATAATTATTATCATCTAGAACTTCGTGTATCTTGCTGGAAATAGATATTGAACCAATAATCATTTCTAAAATGATCTCATAAGGAACATAGGATTTTTTGTGTGCAAACTAACAAATGTATTTCTCAACGAACCTTTTTTGTTTTTTTTTTTTTTGAAGATGCATCATCAAAACATCTAATTGGTAGAATTTTTGTTTTTATACATCACACATAGACATATAATTCTGCCTCCACTAATATTCTTTAGATTTAAAAGTGCAAAATTAATAAAATCCTCAACCTCTTTACAATAATCTTCCATATACAACTCTTGAGGTGAATCTCGATATATCCAAGAATGATCATCTATTACTTAGGAAACCTATATAGAAAAACAATGACAATATTTCTTAACAATGTAACAATCAATTCAAAATTCAACTTTTGTAATTAAAAATAAATTCATAATCTAATAACCAATTATTATTTTTGTACAAAAATGTAATGATGCGACAAAATATTAATAAAATAAATCCAATTAACAAGATTTAATAGGTACCTAACTAATCATCTATTATTTTTTTCAATTCAAACTTATTTAATCTAAATTAATACCAATTAATTGTTACCAATTCCACAAAAAAATCTATTTCCCCAAAATTTCCAACATAACAATAAAATTAACAAAATGCGATTGTTACCCATTAAATAACCCATAATTTCTTTTATTATAACACATCTCAATTACAAAATCAATTTCATCAGATTATAAAGTTTTTTTTCAAATTTCCCTAAATTACAAACAAACCTTAACATACAAATCAAACTTTAATTCTATATGAAAAGGTTGTGAAATACTTAAATATACAAGCAAACTACACTACAAATACTCCATCTCAAATTAATACATTATCTTAAAACATAAATGGATAGATTTGCTTACTTGGTGTAGATAATATTTAGAAAAAATGGTATCAAGACAATAATGTTGATACTATGGAGTGTTGGGTGGCTCAATTTGGGATGATAGGGCCTAGAATTATGGCAAAATAGGTGGGAGGGGTTGTGGTTTTAATTTGTAGTTCGAGAGAAAAAGGAAGAAAAAGAAGGATAAGAGAATAAGAGAATAGAGTTGATGTCGGTTATAACACTCTAAAATTTACCAATGAAATTTTCAATGGAATATTGCATTGGAAAATACCTTCGATAAATCCATTGGAATATGATGACATGTCGTATTAACAATGTAATCACCGACATACTATTTTTTATTTTATTTTATTGTATCTATGATTCCATCATTAATTACCAACACAATTTTTTCCATTGGTAATTAAGTTGGAAATCGCTGACATAAATACTACATCGCTATTATAATCGGACATTGCCGAGGAATATATTTTGTCAGCAATTCCGTTGCTATTTTATAATTTTATGGTAGTGAATTTATCGCTTATGATTATTATGTTGATTGAACTTGAGGATCTTTACTAGATTGTTGGGCTTTAATGACTCTTCCATTATATTGAATTTGTGTTCTATCTAAGAAACTTAAATTGTGTGGCTATAATTAATTGATATTTGATATGTATTTTTTGACAAAAACATACACGTTGTTTCAATTTAAGCAATTAGAACTAATAAGAAGTTGACACGTGTACCGATCCTCTTTAAAAGTTCATATTAATATAAAATTAGGTTTATTATAGACAGAGAAATATGTGTTGCTTATTGGATCAAATCATAATGATTCAATTATTCAAAATGAAATTACAAGTGTCTTTGTAAAAAATCGATACCAAAGGACCTTTAATGTCATTAAACCTTGTGATGGGTGATTCATTCTCAATTTTATATATATTCTTTTCTTATGTTTATTCTATATGAGATATATTCATTAACATGCACAATGGGTTTGGAGTTATAGTAATTTTCCAATGCCAATTAGGTTTTGTTAATAGCCTTCACAATCAAATAAAGTAGGGTGCATGCACATTTTTAATTTAATGCACATTTTGCATTTGGTCCACAAGCTATAGTGAATCTACTAGTATATTGGCTCGCGCTCCGCAGCGAGTCAATATCAATTCTTTTTTTAAAATATTAAAAAAATATTAAGAGTATAGAGAATGTTTTAAACTCTTTCAACGATGATAGGCATTGAAAAATTTTAAATCTTCAAGAGAAAGAAAGACATTATTACGAATTTCCTTGCCTTTATAAAAGTATTCAGATTCCATCAATAATAATGGTGTGAATCATTAATTTTAAACTCATTTTTGTTGTCTTTGTATAAGTTTAATTTAAGGACTAACTTTTTAATCAGCATGCCATGTCGTAACTCGATTTTAGCCTGTGTTTGATCACATCTTTGAAAATTAAAAAAATATATATATACAAAGATTCCAAATAAATATGTTTTTGACTTGATTGGATGAATTGTCTAATCATTTTATAATTTCTTATCAATTTATTTGTGATTTTGATATCAATAATAGTGAGTATAATAATTATTGACGACGGGATGAGACCAATTTAAACATTAAAAACCACCTTCTCATGCAACTAAAAAACAAAAATCACTAATTTGAGTGTCACAAACTTCAAGGTAACTGGAGGGTTACATAGTTGTTAACTTCAGGGCTTCGGAAGATTAGTCGAGGTGTGTGTAAGCTGGCCCAGACACCCACAGTTATATATATAAAAAAAGGAATGGTAATAGATAATAAGAAAAAAAAGGAAAAAGAAGAGTAGTGTGTTGAAGTTTTTTTTGCTACAGTGAATTTTCCAGGTTAGAGTTTCTTATATATATATATATATTAACTATAACAACCCGACTTTTCAAGCTCAAAACAACAGTAAATTTTTTTATATATATACCTGACACGCATGGTGCCGGTAATCAGCGAACCTGATCCCTCACATCATCAAAATACAATCCATACAATCAACATTTTATTTAAAAGTAAATCTTACATAAACACATAATATTATGGTTGCATAATTAGAAGTTCATATTAAAAATATACATACATAGACATGAGTTTGCATTCCTATCCTACTAATAGCCATTACGAATTTAAACAAAAGGATCT
>Ga0307515_10014198_pt1 | contig 14801 bp, 13 predicted proteins | sample 17_EM_MG_FD_194513 | JGI IMG/M metagenome (GOLD analysis project Ga0307515, IMG submission 194513) | Populus trichocarpa ectomycorrhiza microbial communities from riparian zone in the Pacific Northwest, United States - 17_EM | ecosystem: Host-associated > Plants > Roots > Unclassified | place... | reverse complement strand
CGAATGAAATCCCGGTGCAATCTCAACCCCAAGTCTGCCTTGCCCCTGCCGTGTGTTCTGCGGAGTTAGTTCACGCCCCGTGCGGACGTGACTTCTACCGTGATCCTCTCACTGCCCCTGCTTCCCCCACGACCAGAGTTCGGCGCGTCCGTTGCCGAAGTTTTGACACCCTTCAGCAGGAGATCCGGATTTCGAAAGCCGCTTCTATCTGGCTATAAAAAAGAGCCCCAGCATGAATATCTCCTCCACCTCTCTCCGTCTTCTCCCTGCGAAACTTGAATCATGATGCTCTCGCCCCAGTCGCAGTTGACTCAGTCAGCTCGTCCTTCGCCACTGAGTAGCGACTCCACCACACAAGGCACCCTAAGAAGGCCGGTTCAAGGAAAAGGGAGGAATTGTGTTTAGTCTCGCTCCGGCGATGTTTTTGGTGAGCTTCAAAAGTGCGTCGCGCTCTGTCCATCACTAACGTCGCCACCGTTAGCTCCAGAGGCCGTTGCTTTACATCACCTGTGCCCTCGAGTTTCGGACTATCGCCCACTACCACACCCTCGACCCACACACGGCCCGTCTGAGCTCATCTCATCTCCTTTCTGCCCCTCCTCCTCGCATACCGGCAAATTACCCTATCTCTCTGTCACGCCAGTCACCTTGTTCGGAATCTTCCTGGCGGCATTTAGAAATTTCGCTCGCCTACACAGCTATAAAGTCCTGGGGTCACTCTTCACCTCCGATCTCTGCATCAAACCAGAACACCGACTGATCACCTCAGGCCGGTACGGCTTTGTCCGACACCCCGCATATCTAGGTTCGCTGTATCTCATGACAGGGCTGACGTTTGTGGGATTGACCGATGGGAGCTGGATTATCGAATGTGCGGTCGGATCACGCCGAAACAGAGCGATGTTCCGTGTGGGTTCCGCGGTGGGTGTCCACCGCGGGAGCCGGACACGCGAGAATGACAGCGGAGGACAAGCAGATGAGGGATGGGTTTGGTGAAGAGTGGGTATGTTATACGACCAAGGTCAGATCTCGTTTCGTTCCCGGGCTTGTGCAGATTACTGAGAGTCTTGGGATAGGCTGGCGGTTTCCTTGTTTTCCCCTCCCGCCCACATGATCACCGTCCTTCTTAGACGCATGTATCTCCGATGTAAAGTTTCCCCTGTACGCAACGTACGGTACTCCCATGTATCGTTATATTTGTTTGTAGCAACTTTGTTCCCTAGCTCCAGAGGCTGTTGCTTCATATTACCTGCGCCTTCGAGTTTCTGACCATCGCCCACCGCATTCTATGACCCACACACGGCCCGTCTGAGCTCATCTCATCCACCTTCTGCTCTTCCTCCTCGCATACCAGCGAATTACCCTACCTCTCCGTCACACCAGTCACCTTGTTCGGAATCTTCCTGGTGACCTCTGGACTTCCGCCCGCCTACACAGCTAGACCCTGGGGCCACTCTTCACCTTCGATCTCTCCATAAAACCAAAGCACCGACTGGTCACCTCAGGCCCGTATAGCTTCGTCTGACACCCCACATATCTCTATTCGCCGTGTCTCATGGTGGGACTGACCTTCGTAGGATTGACTCATGAAAGCTGGATTGTCGGATGCGCAGTTGGATCGCACCGAAACGACGCGATGTTCACGACATGGTGTGCGTGGATTACGTGGAGTGTACACCGCGGGAGTTGGATACGCGAGAGCTATGACGGAGGACGAGCAGATGAGGGATAAGTTTGGCGAAGAGTGGGTATGTTTCGTTATTTTTCTTTCTCGTACATATGGTCTCCATCCTTAGACTTATGCATCTCCAATGGTGATGTTTCTCTGTATCCAACACGCGGGACCCCATGTATCCTTCTATTCGCTTGTAGCAGCCTTGTTCCCTCAGATATATATGCAGCGGCTCAATTTCAGGGGCGATTCATGGTGACCGAAACAGATTTTGAGATATGGTGTAGTCCGCACACACAGGAAACGAGTTCATCGACGGATGCGCTGGACTTCGAGTCGATCACTGTGTGATGGCTTTCTACATTAAACTCGTTCACCTCTACTCTCTGATTACTGGGAGATCTGCGAAGCGGAGACCACCTCGAAGCCCAGTGAGTGGCCCTTTCAACGTCGCCAACGTCAACTCTCCTGGTTGTCGTTGCACGCGCAGAAGCGTACATGAGGATAGTTTGCTATTCAGTTATCCCTGTCTTAGCATTTCGATGTCGACCTGTGCCATTTTCCACCGCGTACACGCTTATAACCCCGAACAAGCAGAGCGGTGAAAAACTTGCTGACGCATCTCTTTTGATATTCCACCAGGGTCCACCGCCTGTGTAGAGCGCTATGCCTGCGGTCCATTCGGAAGTCACCGGAACATTGGGACGTTTGGAGGGGGTCAGACCTCTAGGGATGGATGTTTCCGGGCCACCACGCAATCTGAACGAATTTCCCTGCATTTTTGTTGCACGCTACCTCCTCCACACGAACCCCCTTCCCATACATCTCGGCCTATGGTCAATCCCCGAAACTCGCAATCACCCGTCGTACCACTCTAATCCCTCCGACACAAACCACGGGTGGACAAACAGATCGTGCTGATTGACACAAAACCTTCGGTGAGGAAACAGATCCTGCGAGAACTGCAGATCATGCATGACCTCAATCTGTCGTACGCCATTTCTTTTTACAGCGTACTCATCTCGGACCCCAACGTTTGCATCTGCATGTAGCTTATAGATAAGAGATTGTTGGACGGGATTTGCAAGCAGATTAGACCCATTGACGTCGACGTTGTGGGGAAGGTCGTTTTGGCTGTGTTGGAGAGGTTTACATACTTGTATGATGTCCACCGGATCATTCGCCGAGGTGAGTTTTCGACTGCTCCGTTCTGCCGGCCCCCTCCCCATATCCCGATTGAGAACGAATGGTTGTCATTGAAGCGATTTGCTGACACGCTTTCTTCCCTTTTCTGAAACACTCCAGACATCAAGCCTCACAATATCCCCTTCAACCCTAAAGATCAGATCAAGATATGTGGTTTTGGAGTGTCCAGGGGGTTGATCAATTCGATTGCCGACACTTTCGTCGATACTTCGACTTATGAGCGTGGGTGCTTCCACCCTTTAGAGATTCTTCATGCGGGTGTGACTGATATCGACGTGTTGGCCATGACGTGCAGTTCGAGCGCATTCAAGTGGTCCAATATACCGTCAAATCTGATCGTCGCTCGGCGTCTTCTTGATCGAACTTGCACTCGGTCGGTTCTCATTCTCTGAAGACCAGGCCTTAGACGATTCGGATTTGGAAGACCTCTAAGGGAGCTTTTCAGCGAGCCGCTGTTAACGCCTCAACGGGTCAGATGAGGATTTTGGAGTCACTACAGCACATCGTCAACGAGCCTGTGTCGAGGTTGACACCTGAGGTGAGGTTCCTGAAGGCGGCTGGGGATTTTGTGGATATATGTTATTCGAAGACCCCGAAGTCAGGAAAACGCTAAAGGAGTTGTTGGTGTAGGAGCGAGAGATGCAACGTGCTCATCCTGGTACTTGGCGCTCAGGTGTGGTTGGGGGTGGTTTCTCTCCACCTGCTCAACTTGTCTGTTCGTTCGTTCCCTCCCTCGCGTTCTCACGCGGTTGCTGACCATGAACTGCTTTGTAGCGCACTCTTCTTTCCTTGCCCAAGTTCTCCCCGGACCAGCCATTAACTATTGTGTCTATCATCTAGCACGCATGATATGAGCGCTCCTCATATCTTATCACATGCTCCAGAAAGGAAAGGACAAAGGTGTTGAGACACAGGCTTTGCCACAGGAACAGGATGTTTTGGCTGATATTCATGACCAGCTGAAGTTAGAGCCTCCAGTGTGGTGGCTTTTTGGGACCCATGCTGATAGACAATGGGATGTGGAAATCTAAGTTAGGGCAGGTAACAATGAACCCTGCCCTCCTAGACTGGAAAACTTGTGACTGACTTATGCTGAAACCCTGTGTTAGAATTAACTTTGGTCAAGGCCAACAGATCAGAGCCAAACAGCCCCTTTTCCATGATACTGTACACCAGAGAATGGCTATCAAAGTGCTCAAGTATGAGCCCAGAGCAAGATTGACCCCAAGCATGGAGCAATATGTTGAATGAAATACTCTTCAATGTTTTTTACATATTCTTATTCAATGAACCCACAACATCAAATGATAAAACTGGGACTATGAGTTTAATGTCACAGGTTTCTTTATATGTTTGGGTTATTTGAGTGAGAAATTTGTATTTGTGACAATTAACTCTAAGGCTCCAGAGCTCTCATGTTCTGCATCTCTCATTTATGCTCAGGAGAAAGTCCAATCTCTCTTACATGTTAGCCATTTATATATTGTGGGCTAAGATCACTAAAGCTTTCAGGCAATAGGGGTTTCTCCCTTGTCTGTTCAGATTCTCTTACCTCTTTGTCACTTGCTGAGTATAGACTGTGAGTGGTAAAGTTTTCATGCAATAGGATTTTTCACATAGAACACCAAATATGTACAAAAAAAACAAAACATCCACTGCAGGTTCCTAATGGGCAAGCATGCAATTACAATCCAGAATTATCACTTCACCAGTCTCATAACCAGCAACCAGATACTGACCATCCCACTGTGCATCATTGGGCTGTGTATACCTTGATGGCAGTCGAAAAACCTCCCTCCCAGTAATGGTATCCTCAATCCCAGGTAGATATGACCTTTTCTTCCTGATGCCACCAATAAAATCTAGATGGGGCCTGTTTGGGGGTACTTTATAATGTTCAATGGAGGATTCTTCTAGGACCCCAAAGTCCCACCCCTCAGCACCTTGACCAGGGACCCACACCCAGACTTTTGAACCATCTATGATCAAGGTGTTTTCACCCCAAAAATGGGGGTACTGCACTTTACCCATAGCCTTTTCTGTCTGTATATGCCAAGCCTGAATGGATTGCTGGTCCATACAGAAAAATTTGGATCCATCTCCTGATATTTTGAGGTCAACAGCACTACCCTGAGGGTTATCCACTGTTTGGAGGAGTTCCCCTTTCTCAACATCCCAGATATGGATCTCCTTATCTATAATCCAAACCAAGACCAACCTATCATCAATCAGTTGGACATCTCTCAAGCAGGAGCCCTTGGCTGGGGTTTGGAATGATGTCTTGCAGAGGCCAGTTGAGAGGTCCCAGGTCCTTACTACCCCATCTGAATCACTTGAGATGGCAATCCCATCTTTGGCTTGGAGGGTTATAGATTTGATTGGAGAGGTATAGAGTGTAGACTTTGGATCAGTTACATCTGGAGATGTTGATGGGATACCAATCTGCCAGAACCTTACTGATTTATCATTGGATATTGAAACAAGGGAGGTGGGGGAGGAAAACTTGAGGGATATGATATAACCAGTATGACCAATAAAGGTCTCAATGAGGCAAGGTTCTGAGTTGGTGATGTCCCAAAAATAGGCAGTGGACCTAGCAGAAACTGCAACAAGCCTTCCATCAGGAGAAAAACAGCAGTGCTGAGCCTGGTCCATGTGGAATTCAGCAATAACTGCTCCAGAATCAGAGCTCTGAACCTGAACAACTCCCTGGTTGCACAAAACCAACTTGACGCCATCAAAGGAGAAGGCAGCAAAGGAACTATCATATTCAGGCCCAATTTTGTGACCATCAATATTCCACTTCTGGATTTTTTCATTACATACAGATATGAAGTGATGAGGGTCCAAAGGGAAGAAGTCAACATGGTTTACCCAGATTTCTTGCCGTATAACACAATGACATTCCCCTGTCTGAATATCCCACAAGCGAATTGTGTTGTCACCAGATCCTGAAGCAATTATGGTGCAGTTTTGTGAGATGGAAACAGAAGAAATCTGTTCAGTATGGCCTTGGAAAGTCCTGACTACCCCACCAGTCTGCATATCCCAGAGCTTGATGGTTCTGTCATAACTTCCAGATACAAGCATTGTTCCATCTGGTGAGAAGGTTAAACATCCTGCCACATCAGTATGCCCATAAAGAACAGCAATCTTGCTACCAGTGATAGCATTAAGGGTCATGATGTAACCAGAGTCTGAACCAACTGCAATTGTATCTTTCCAGCATGTAAGGGCAAATAACTCCTCATCTAACAAAATTGTGTGGAAACATGTTCCCCATCCAGCTGAGAGTCCCCTAACCACCTTGACCTCCTGTGAGAGCCCTACACCATAGTACTGATGAAGCCAAGATGAGGAAGGGGAGAATTTGAGGGCAGAACAGTAAATATGGGAGGGTGAGACATTGATCATGTCAAAGTATTCTAGGATCATCCTTTGACTGTCAGCTGTCCACTGACACAATGCTCCTGTCTGGAAAGTATAAGCATAGGTCTCAGTGGGCAGACTGTACAGCACTCACCAAAGCATACCACTGTTCAATCTCATCCATGGTGTAAACCCCAACTCCAAGATTCCCTGTCAGTGCAAGCACTTCAATCCAATGTAACAGACATGTTGTAAAGAATGTGTCAATTGCTTTCTGTACTTCCTGGACATAAGGACTGGTGCTAGGGATTCCCAGAAGGTGCTTTGTCCAGAATCTACATGCATATTCCAGAGTATCCCCAATGTAACCCTTCTTTTGAGTAGAAAGATCTTTGACCTCACTGAGAACAACATAGTCATCCAGGTTATATATATTCTTCTTCAGCCTCATCCTCATCAGGTTGAGACATGAAAGTAGAATTTCCACATGCTGAACTGTAGGCTCCACAAGAAAGTTTTTGTCTCTGCACCACTCTGGGTCTGTGAGGAAGTCAGGAAATGACTTGTGGAAAGGATGGATTGGGTCTTCTGGCTTGTCTGGGATGAGGAAGAGAGAATGGAGGGAACAGATTATGCTGCGGATATGTGGAATGTCATAACCCAGGAGCTCTGAGAGAGCCTTGATTGGAAGGGGGTTAAGGATAAGCAAGATTGTCCCCACCACAGTCCGGAAATAGAGATACTGGTGGCTGTTGTTGACATGAGTATTGTGGAATGCCTGCTCAAGGACCTTGGTGTACAGCTGGTCAATCCCAGACCTTCCTTCTTCAATGGTACTCTCTAGAAGTGAAGTGATGAGGCCAAGCCTTTGTGCAGGTACACTGTTTTCTGAAGCAATAAACTTGATGACTGTGGAGGCATAGATGAAAAATCCTGCTGCCTTCTTGCACAGAATCTCAATGTCAGAGGAATTTGGCCAATCTCCTGTAATGTCACAGTCACTTCGATCTTCAACAAGGTTGGCTAACTGAGTTTGGAAGAACAACTTGATGTCACTGTCCACTGCTTCCGGCTTGACCTCGTGGAGCTTGAAGACTTCTGTAATCGGGAGGAGTGACCTCAACCGAAATCCGGTGCGAATTCGGGCTTCAGGTCGTCCGGTGATGAAGAACTTGGCAGTGGGGATTTCGTCCACATAGCGGGAGAGGATGGAGAGGATAGCGGATGCGGGTTGTTCATCCTTGCATTCGTCAAGGGCATCGATGATGATGAGGGTCGGGATGTGGGTGGCTTTGAGTGGACCAACAATGAGCTTCTCCATCTGCGAGCAAAGGGACTCCTGTCCGGCGTCAGGGTTTGCTTTCAAGATCGGGAGTAACTCCGTTCGGAAGGTCGGATACCGGTAAGCGAGCTGGAAGGCGAGTGTTGGAAATATTGCCTGAAGATTGCTCCGGCCCTCGAAGTCTCGTGAGCAGAAGAAGCTTGCACCGAGCCGTCCGTCCGCGAAGCTCATCTCGGCAAATGTTTGGGCAATAGTCGACTTCCCAGTCCCCGGCAGGCCATTCAGCCAGAAAACGCGCTGTTCCTGTTCGCCGGTCAACCACCATTCGATCTCCCGCAGGACTCCCTTTCTCGTTCCCCTCAGACACCCCTCCCTGTTCCCGCAGCGATATCCGGCGTCCGCGGTGTGATACATCCTGTCGAGGAGAGCCAGGTCTGCTGATTCCTGTCCATCGGTCAGTCCGCGGGATCGAAGGGCTGGGAGGTGAGACTCACGATGAGCTGGCAGCTCTTGTCGTAGGTATCTTGTTGTAACGAAGTCTAGCACTGACATAAGACTTGGCAGGAATGGGTAGTTCGAATTACAGACCTGATAGTCCATCATCGCGTCACGAATATCCTCGACCAGACCGCCAAGTTTATCGGCATTCTTGACGTTGTTGAAAAATCCCCGGGCCTTCCCTTGTTCTGACAACAGAGCTAAATCTTGTGAGACTTCTTCCAACTTCCTAGCAATCTCCAATGTCAGACTGGATTTTCGATGTTGGAAAGTATGGATATACCGCTCTAGGACCTTTCTCCTTGAGCCCTCCTTGATATCGCCTTTAGAAGCAGGTACGCAGAGCGACTCGGCGAGGGCTTTGACTCGCGGCGCCAGCAACTCCATTTCTTGTATGTTTGCCTTCGTTCGCTGGGGAATCTGTAAGTATTGGACAGCGGAGGCAGGAGGGGGACCATACCTCGCAGTTTTCAAGAATGAAGCAGAGACCCCCGGCGACAGATTTGAGGGGACCGAAGGCATCTGCGGAGTCTCTCACTCCACGGAGGAGCAACTTAGCCGTAGTAGACGCAGTGGACTTCCAGTTCGATTTGGTCTCGTCCGCGGCAGCGCTTGGTTCGCCACTCTTGTCGTGGTGGGGAGTTGCTGGTACATGGTCAGAAACAGTAGAGGTCCCCGTGTTATCTGCGGAGTGGTCAGAGAAAGTGACTGATATAAACACGTTCACGTACTACCGGGTTTCCCATCGTGCGGGATTGAGGTGGTGGATTGAGAGGGATAAATTTGCTCGACCTTCATCCCATCGACACCCTTCCCTTTAGCGGGTCCACTTCCGTCCCCAACCTTGACATCAGCTGAGTGCAGATGAGAAAGTGCCTGCTCGACTTCCTCTACATCGACGTCCGCCCCCCTCCTTCCCTGGTCGTTCACGCTCCCGGATGCGGGCGTAGGACCTGGCTCATCTGGCTGAGGAAGTCGAATCGTCGAACGGACCTGACCTCCGCCTGCGTCGGGTTCTTTTCCTCCTTGGTCGCGACTGCCGCCCACTACGATGCGAGCCTCTGATGCTGGACGCGAACTCGTCGAACCGGCACTCTCCCCACCGGCATCGATCACTGTCTTGTTCGGTTTGGGTTTCTTCCCCGTGAGTCGGTGCTTGACCTTTTTCTTCAATCTAGGGAGCGAATCACGAAAATCCATGTCGGTGTTGGGTCTGGAGCAGATATGGTGCAATAGCAGATGGTGGTGTGATAACAGACGGTTGACTCGTGACTTTGATCCAATCTAACGCCCAGCGTAACGAATTCCTATTACGTGGTCTGCTTGAGGAGACTACGATAGATCTGGTCCTCACCAACGACTTCCCCCCCAACTTTTTAACTATTCTATACCTGCGCAGCGTGCAGTCACTGCGACCACGAACACTCCTATTAATCGCCACGAGCGTGCGCATAGCAAGATGTGGTTTATTGAGCAATATGATGATCGCGGTGAGATGGGAATAAAGCGCATAGCCAATAGCCAGAAACATATTCTACCCTAGAGAACAGTGATTATCGAAAGGTTAATACCCTCAATTTTCCATCCTGTCCAGCCATGAAAAGTGAAGACCCAGCCCAACAGTAGCTAGCTTGAGCCGACCCGATATACCCCGGTGGAATCCAACAAATTCTCTGCGAACCACTAATGACCCATTCGTGGTTATCGTCCAAACAATATCGTCTCTCCTGCGCCTGCCCGATTAAGGGTAGCTTCTCACCACGGATAATTGAATGATTGGGGGCATGCGGCTCCGAGGAGGTGACGACATTGTAGGGAATGCGGTAGGTGTCATGATGGGAGTAGAATTGGTCTTCGGAGCCGAAGGCAATCTCGAGAGGGGACGTGGGACAGGAGTGATCAAGAGGTAGTTGGGCGAGAAGTCCCCCATTTTCCACACTCCTGATGCAGATACAAGCTTGGTCACGCGAAACATGGAAGGTCACGAGGCGGGCACAGACTGGTGAAATCTCGCCGATGGATGGTAGCTCGCCCACCTCCACAGTCCACACTGGATTTCCATAACTGAACTTCCATAACTGTAGGTTCGCTCTGTCCCCCTCTTCAAAACAATGAACCGCCATCTCGGTTTTGAGCGATGCACAAAGGACGGCGGTACGATCAGCCGGAATTGGGAGGTTTTCCCGCGCAGGGATTTTGAGGAGCTGCCGGATAGTGGTAGATTCGAGCAGTATGACGCAGTCCCGAGTGACTGGAACGATGGCGACGATCCTATCTCTATCGAGGGGGCGTGTAGTGAGTGTGGGTGCAATAAGCTGTCGAGACGGGGCGCATCCCTCTTCCGGCCTCAGTAGTTGGATACCAAAGCCTGCAGCGTTCGCCACCACGGTCCCGTTCGACAGCGTGGAGACAGATGTGATTGTGGCTGGGTGGTCGAGCTCCTCCCAACGCTGCGTTGAAATATCGAATGTCTGTAGCCCTTGACTTTCCATCGCGCACACGAGTTTGATGGCGGCCTGAGAGAATGCGAAACAGGATACTCGTCCTCGAACCCGGTGCGGACCAGAAGATGTACCTGACTGAGGATTGATGGTAGTTATGGCGCTATCGACTCCTGAGCCGACCGCGATGGCCAACTGACAGTGGTTCTTGGAATATATGGCGCCGCGGATAGGGTCCTGCACGGAAAAGACGTGCAGGACCGTTCTGGCGACAACGTCCCAAATGTGTACTGACGCCTCGCTTGCGACCACGAGGTGTTCTTCAGATGCCAGCCAACAGAGGCAGGTGATCGGCGAACCTCTGTCGAAAGCAGGGCCTCCCAGTTTTTTCGCAACTTCCCAAACATTGAGTGTGCCGTCGTGGAAGCTACAAGCAAGGTAGCGGCCCCCGAGGGAAATGGCGGTGTCTTTTGCTTCCCCCTTCAGGACGAAAGTATGGATGGGTTCACCTGTCCGGACGTCCCATACAGTTACTGAAGGCCTGTACCGATGCGTGGAGAAGAGCACAGAACCATCTGGAGAGATCGTCGTTGCCTGTATGGGATGTCTCGCCTCCCCCTCCAGGGTAAGAGTTTGGATAAGTCCACCCGTCTGAATGTCCCATATGGTTACTGAGGGGTTTTCTCGGTGCGTACAGAAGAGTGTAGAACCATCTGAGGAGCCCGCTATTGCCTGGATAGGATCCGGGAGGTTCAGAGACAGCCTCAGAACACCCGTAACAGAGTCGTAGATGCCCACGGTACTATCGCCACATGCAGCAGCAATCCTGGCGGTGCTGGTATGACCAATGGTAGTCACGCACGAGAAGTCCCCTGGGGTATTTTGTATGGTTCGTAGAACGGGCCCCCACCCATCGAGGTTCCCAAAATAACTAGTAATTCTAGTGTTTTCCCGAGAGGACTTGGAGCGAATCAACGATGATGTCGGTGAAAGGGGTAAAGCAGAGTGATATATGTGCGGTGCAGATTGTTGGATGGGGTGGAAGAAACACATCGTAAATCGGAGGCAGTCCTCTGCCAGTCTATACAGGAGGGAGCCAGAACTTTCAACCTATTTTTGGGAGTGCAAGAGTCAGAATGGTTTCTTTGTTCATCGATTGAGGACACACCATATCAGTCCACTCAAAAAGGCTCCTAATGCTGTGAATTACACTTTCCAGTCGGTTCTCGAGGCTCATGATCTCAATCCATGGGAGAACATTACTCGTGAAGTACCCGGTCACAGTGCAGACCAGCTGGAAAACGCTGCTATCGGTGCCTGAAGACCGAACGTGCATGGCCCAATAGCCGCATGCGTACCGCATCGCACCCCCCACCTTGTCCTCCAGAAGTTCCGGGACATTGGCTACATCCCGGTTCATCACGAAGTCCGGCAAATCACAAGGATTCGGCTTCAACTTCCTCAACAACCTTAAACACCCAAATGCCATATCTGCATGGTAAATGGAAGGGCTGATGAGGAAATTGGAACCGGGGCAACGGCCAGGGTCTTGCAAGAAGTCCGGGAATGATTTGTGGAAAACGCGAATCTCCTTGGAGTCCTCGCTTGGAATGAGAAGAACCGAGTGGAGATGTCGTAGAATTGTAGTAATGAGGGATGATTCGATATTGAGGATTCCCGCAATCTGCGCCCGGGACAACGGATTGAACGCCAGGATCACTGCGCCCAAAACCCTCCTCAGATTCTCGAATACCGTTACCTCTTTGACGTCAGAAAACGCGTGCATCAAAACCTGAGTGTAGAGCAGGTCGATACCTGCGCGTCCCTCGTGAACGGTACTGTCTGGGAGGGTGACGACGAGTTGGAGGCGGTCGCCAGGCGGGTGGTGTTCCGATTCGATGAACCTTGTCAGGGTGGAGGCAAAGATGAATAGCCCAGATGACTTCTTGGTTAGTGCCGTGAGGTCCTTATCACATGGCCACGGGTCGGGTAGAACGCAGTCACTCCTTCGTTTTGCGACCGCCGTCAGCTTCTCCTGGAGGTACAATCGAATGTCCTCGTCGACACTGGACGGCTTGACCTCGTGCAGCATGAAGGTCTGAGTGAGCCGTCCCAGGAGGGGGAGACGAAAACCCGTTCGGATGCGTGGTTCCGGTCTTCCAGTGATGAAGAACTTGACGGATGGTAGCTGCTTGACGAAGCGAGCGAGGACAGAGAGCATCGCTGAGGCTGGCTGATCGTCGACGCACTCGTCCAGGGCATCCACGGCGATGACGCACGAGATTTTTGTGGAAGAGAGGGGATTCACGATCAGGTCCTCGAGTTGAGATATGAGCGAGTTGTGTGCTACAGACGGGTCCCGCTTGATGGCTTGAATGATTTGATTACGAAACGCGGGGTACCTGCATGCGAGCTGATAGGAGAGTGTGGGAAAAATGTTCTTGAGTTCCTTTCGACGGAGATAATCCCGAGAACAGAAGAAGCTTGCGCCAAGGGTCCCATTGTTCGCAACTATTTCGGCGAACGTCTGTGCGATGGTCGACTTTCCCGTTCCCGCTAAGCCGTTAAGCCAAAAGACTTGCCTATCCTGAGGACCTTTGGCCCATCTCGTGATGGTATCGAGGACGGACACTCGAGTCCCCCGCAAGCATGCGTCGTGGTGGGCAGCTTGATATCCCGCATTATGCACGGGATCCAGTTTTCCCAGGAGCTCGAGGTCTACGGCTTCCTGGATAGTCTTAGTCTAGAATCACCCTCGGGTCGGCTTGAGAAGATCGCCTCACAATAATGTCTCTTGTGTTCTCATATGTGTTTTGTTGCATCGAAGTCTGTACCAACGTGAGTCACCTCGCGCAGCAGGGCTTGCGACACACACCTGGTAGTCTGTGACGGCATAAGTTAGGTCTTGGACGAGACCGTTCAAGGTTTTGGCGTGATCGACGTTGTTCAGGAACTTGAAAAATTTGTGCTGTTCAGAAAGCTGTCCGAGCTTTGCAATTATACCAGTCAACTTCCTGGGAACAGTCGATGTGACTCAGTAGCATGTCGGTGTCTCGCTATGGAGGAGCACATACTTCCGTAGAGCCTTTCTCCGCGCCTTCTCTGCATTATCCTGGTCGCCCACCGGGAATGCGAGTACATCAGCAAGTGACTGTATCCTATCCTCGATGTCTTTCATCTGTTCCGCATTAGCAGCGGTTTGCTGTGGAAACTATCAGCGTTCAGTTGACGCGAGAAGGTCGAGAACTCACATCGTAGTTCTTGATAAGAACCGCGAGAGCTCCAACAACAGCTTTGAGCGGCAAAAACATATCAGAGGATTCCTTGGCGATCTCGACGGCCATCCTCGCCGCTCCATATGCCGTTCTCCAATTCGACTCTCTGGATGACTGAGACTCATCGGCACCGGTGTCCGAAGGATCGAAAGACGGGGAGCCAATGGATAAGGCGATGGAACTCGTCGAAGCGGCAAGCACACTAGGACTTTTGGATCTGGAGTGGCTTCGGACAATTTCCTTTTTTATGGGCTCAATCGACGATATGGGCGTAGGTGGTGGGCTGTTCAAACGCGTCGGCGTCGCTGAGGACGGAAACCTTCGGAAGCGGTGCATGGCGGATGGCAACTACGGACTCGTGGTACTTACGGCCCTCCGGCACCGACATCCACTTTGCACGTCAACCAAAAAGGTAAGTTCAACCCACGTCAGTGTCACTGAAGGGGAAGGTGTCTGCTGTACTTATGTATGTACTGGAGGGTCTGGAACGGTATAAGGGGTCTGGAATTAGGTTACGTCGGCCGACTGCAGCGCCCGGTCAGGTCCTCCGCCTTGATCTCTAAGCCATGGAAGGGTTTCAAGGCCGAGGAAAAGAATGCATCTGTCGCAACTGAACCTCCTACTGAACGCAAGGCTGCCTTGCTTCCGCCATGTTAGTATTTTGCGGAGTTAACTTGCGTCCCGCGTCTCCCGTATTCAAGTTGGGGATGGGCAACCCCCCGCCAAAAAAAAATAGCGCGCGTCATTTTCCCACCCGCCAAAAATAAGGGTCGCTCGCGGCCACGACTCCTGCAGAGAGTCGGGTTGGATTATAACATGGCTACATCACAAACCGACTAAAGGAAGATGCAGATGGGGCGGAAACTCAAGCCCGCATCTATGATTTCATTTAAGGGTCTGATTTATTACTTGGATAAAAAGATGGAAAATATATCTTTCGTAATACGAGTGGGAAAATTAAAGTGCATCCAACAAAACCAGGAGACTCCCGCTTATATACCGAAACAAATGTTAAAGTCCACAAAAACATGTTATTGAGGGAGGAAGTAGGAAATTTC
>Ga0307515_10014197_pt1 | contig 14802 bp, 6 predicted proteins | sample 17_EM_MG_FD_194513 | JGI IMG/M metagenome (GOLD analysis project Ga0307515, IMG submission 194513) | Populus trichocarpa ectomycorrhiza microbial communities from riparian zone in the Pacific Northwest, United States - 17_EM | ecosystem: Host-associated > Plants > Roots > Unclassified | place... | reverse complement strand
CTGCAAATCGCCGCAAATTGCCAAAATTGCGACTTTCGCAGGTTTTGCAGACCCCGATTTTCGTTTGCAACAACGTGCCCAAAAAAAAATTTCCTGATGAATTATCGCATAGTAAGAACAGAAACTAGATAGAAGATCTAGTATATTGGGACGTATAAAGGATAGAGTATTAGTATAAAGAATTACTAATAGGCCTAGGGTAGGTATATTAAGAGCTAAGTAGCTTACTAAACTAGAAAATAAAGAGGATCTAGGGATTTTTACTAGGTTTAAGGAATAATATATAAAGGGCTATTATAATATAGTAATGAGAAGATACTTCCTTATGGATAAGCCGTATATACTCTAACAGCTATACTAAAAGTAGTATAGGCAGCGACACAACGATAAGTAGGAAGATTTCTATATGTAGTTAAATAAAAGAGTTATTTAGGACCACCCAATTATAGAGAAGGCTATAACTTATATTAAGGGAGCCTTAATTATAACGTTAAAGGATCTAGAGGAATAATTAGAGGACTGGAGAAGCAAAAGGCGTATCTTAGTACCTGCGAATAAAGTTATAACGTTTAGATTAGTATGGCAGAGGTTTAAACTTAAAGATAAAAATAAGTTAAGAGTTAACCTAAAGCACCTAGCGCACTATACGCTATTATAGATTATATGCGTAGATAATATATATAAAATGCATAAGAACCTAAAGGAAAAGAATCAGAAATACCTTATAAGGATATATTAGATAATAGATAAGCAATAATATAGAAATGCTAAGTACATATATAGCTAGCATTTAGTAAAAGTTTAGGAGTTAGGCGACTTAATACTTTAACTAGGAAGATTTCTTACGGAAAAATACTTAGATGGATAATAGTAGTAAAAGTGCCTAAAAAATATATATCTATAGTATATAGAGGATAAAAAGCAAACTAGGTATTAGCTAAAGAGTAAGCCAAGTATATAAGGATTAAGCAGCTAATAATTAGGAAAAGTAGAGGCCTATAGAACTAGAGGGAGCCAGTAGTAGAGCCTTAAACCCTTAAAGGAATTTAAGAATAACACCTAAATTTAGGAGTTAAATAGTAAGATTAATAGTTTAAGGTATTAATAGATAGTGGAGTAATAAGGAACTATATCTTACTAGTAGCAGTTAAAAGAATAGGATTACCTTATAGATAAAAGAAGTAACCTTACCTATTAGTAATAATTTTAGGAGATCCAATAGCCTATAGAGGAGGTATTATTAATCTTAAAACAGGACCTATTTAGTTAACTATTAAAGAAAGATAAATTAAGATGTCTTTTGATATATTACTATTAGGGAATAATAAGGCAGTACTAGAAATGCCTTAGTTACAGGAATATAATCTAAAGATTAATTGGGTTATAGGTTAGGTTAATATTAAAGATACTTAACGCCGTAAGATGTGATAATAAGCTAAAATAGTATAGTACTAAGTTGGGGCGATATATAAAGAGACTAAGCGAGGCTTAAGTTATATACTAAAGAAATACTATAAGTACGGTAAGAAACTATAGTTACTAGAAAGTAAAAAGCTATTAGAGTATATAGTATAGGATTATAAGATAGAATTAGAACTAGGAATAAGTCTAAGGTTTTTTCCAATCTATAAGCTTACTAAAGAAGAAGGTAGAGTATTAAAAGAGTTTGTCTAGGAAAACCTACGAAAAGGATATATTAGACTATTACAGTTATTAGCGGGATATCCAGTACTATTTATATTAAAGAAAAACGGTAAACTAAGGCTATATATTGACTATAGATAGTTAAATAGCATTATTAGGAAGGATAGGTATCCTTTACCCTTAATTAGCGAAATTTAAGATAGGATAGGTAATGCGCAAATCTTTATAAAGATAGATCTGAGATAGGCGTACTATTAGATTAGGATTAAGGAAGGTAACAAATAAAAGGCAGCCTTTAGGTTAAAGGAAGGACTATATAAACTATTAGTTATACAATTTAGGCTTATAAATACACTAGTAACATTCTAGAAGCGTATTAACAATATATTAGGAGAATACTTAGATGAATTTGTTATAGTATACCTTAATATTATTATTATCTACTTAATAACTAAGGAAGAATATGGGGAATATATTAAATGGGTTTTAAGGAGACTATAGGAAGAACAAATGCTAGTAGCAATTAAGAAATACAAGTTCTTCACTAGGAAGACCGATTTTGTTAGATTTATTATTAAACTAGGCCAACTTAGTAGAGATCTAAAGAAGATTAAGGTTATAGTAAATTAGTAAGAACTAGAGAACGTTATATAGTTAAAATCGTTTCTAGGGTTTTATAATTACTGTAGAAGGTTTATAGCATAATAGTTAAAGAATATTAAGCCACTTACGTAATTAATAAAGAAAGAGGAACTATGGGCATAGGGAAAGAAATAATAGAAACTTTTTAAAAAAGTTAAAGAGTTGTTTACCTAAGAGCCAGTTCTTAAGATCTATTAACTAGGACTAAAGACAGTTATAAAAATAGATATATTAGACTATATACTAGGGGCGTACTTTATATAGAAATATTAAAATGGATAGTATACTATAGTTAGAAGATAATACTACTAGAGTTAAACTATAATATCTATAATAAGGAGTTATTAGGTATAGTTATAGCACTAAAAAAATAGAGAGCATTCTTATAAGGCATAGAAAAACCATTTATAGTAAAGACGGATTATAAGAACCTAATAGGATTTTTAATAATAAAGGAACTTAACTAAAGACAGGTTAGATAGGTAGAAATGTTTATAGAATACTATTTTAAGATCTAGTATATTAAGGGTATAGATAATACGCAGGCAAATACTTTAAGCTATAAAGCTAAACTATAAAATAAGGAGAAGCCATTAGGGGCTTTACTACGAAAAGATATAGACGGATTAATTAGGTATAATTATCTAAAGATTATAGTAACTTAGGAAGAACTAAAAAGAGTTTATAAGTTACTAGGAAGCTTTTAGAAACAAAATTTTTTAAAAGTATAGCTAGAAGATCTATAGATAGATATATACAAAAATTAAAAAGTAAAGTATATCCTAAAAAGCATAGTAGAGCAATTTATAGAAGAATTCTATAGGGGATTAACTTAAGGATATAATAGAGCCATAGGCTTAGTGTTAAGACTCTAAAAAAAGTATATTATTAATAGAATCTAGGGCTTAGCGCGAAAAGTTATAAAAGAGTATCTAGATTGCTAAAGAAATAAACTAATAAGGTATAAGCTATATAGAGGGCTACAACCTATTAAGATACTAGAGAGACTATAAGAAGTTATATTATAGGACTTTATTATTAAGTTACTAAGGTTAAGAGATCCTATTACTAAATAAGATTATAACGCGATTTTAGTAATAGTAGATAAGCTTATAAAGTAGGGATACTTTATAGCATGCACAGAAGAAATCTTAGTAGAAGATGTCGCTAGAATCTATATTAAAGAAGTGTTTATAAGGTATAGAGCACTAAGTAAGATTATATTAGATAGAGATCTAAGATTTATAGTAGTATTTTAGGAGGTATTCTTAGCGGAATAAGGAGTTAGAGTAGTAACTTTTACCGTATATTATCTGCAGACAGACGGTTAAACGGAAAGATTAAATTAGACACTAGAGCAGTATTTAAGGCATTATATTAATTATATATAGAATAATTGGGTATTACTATTACTAGTTATATAGTTTGCATATAATATAACACTATAAGAAGGAATAGGCATATTACTATTTAAGGCAAACTATAGGTATAAGCTAAGAACATTGTTGTTATTACGGTAAGTAAAGAAAATAAGTAGTATAGCTAAAGAAAGAATAGAGACGTTAATAAATCTTTATATAGACCTTATAGAATTAGTAAAGAAAGTATAAGAGAGAATAAAAAGGTACTATAATGCTAAGAGATCTAAGGGACTAGATCTTAAGGAGGGAGATTTTTTATTTTTATTTTTTTATATCCATTGTATTATACTACGTACAATACTGCGCATGCAGCCTCTGGGCTATGGCGCTATAGTTCTATATACATAAATCCTTTCTAGGCAGCTTAATATATACTAGTAGCTATGTCCTAGTAGTTTATAAACCCCTAAATTAGGAGTTTATAGTTTCCTAGTAAAAATACTAAGATACTATAACTACTAGGGAATAAGAAAATGGTAAGAAAAACTATAAGAAATCCTAACCCCTATCCCTGTCCTTTTGCTCTCTACTATCTTTTAACCTAAAAGCCTAGTAGGAGTTACCTCCTTCTAGACTCCTATTAATTTTATTCTTCCATAGAATCTTCTACACTAGTACTATATACTAGTTTAGCTGCTCTAAGATTCTCGCAGTCTCTGCCACTAGTAAAGTGTTTTTCTTTACAATTAATGCAAAGAGGGGTGGTATGCTTGCAAGGCCTGCCGCTTATTAAGCAGGTAGGACAGCAGTGGTCTTTAGATAGATATGCAGCCGCACAATATCTACAGGCCCTAGTAGAGCATCTGTCTCCTATATGGCCAAATTTTTGGCAGCTATTACACTGCGTAGTAGGAGAGACTTTAAGGTATTTTACTACCTTAGTAGCTGTACCTGTAATTAATATCTCTTTTTACTTGAGGATTTCTTATCTTTTTTCTTCGTTCTCTATAGTAAAAACTATAGAGCTAAATCTGGTCTATAGATCGTGTCTTTTTATACTAGATAAGATCTATCTAGGTAGTCCTTGTATTCTTATAGGATTAAAAGTCTCTATTTCTTCTTTTAGAAGCTTAGAGCCTCCTTCTTCTAAGAAAGGTAGGGTAGGAACCCCATAGGCTATAATTTAAACCCATGGTTCTAGTTTTTGTTCTCTTTAAAAGGTAAAGCAGTTATACCAGATTTCCTTATATTTAACTAGGAAATCTGCATTATACTCTTCTGTAGTCGTAAGGAGAATATTTTATTTTCCTTTAGTTCTAGCTATAGATACTAAAACCGGTTTTTCTACTTGCAGTTTTAATGCAAATAGTTAATTGACTTTGTTTCGTATAGAGAAGGTATCTAAAGGTTGGTCCTTTTGGTCTGTAATTAGGACTAGCTTTCTTTCTTATAGCTGCTTTTTCTTACTTCTAGTAGAAGTAGAAGGAGTAGGAAATGGTAGTGACGAGGAGGGTAGAGAGGACGAAGTAGGGAGGTCCTTTTTTAGCCTCTCTGCATAGGTTTTTTTAGTAGGGGCTACCTCCTTACGGAGAGCTCTTACTTCTTCAACTAGTCCTTTTAGGATATCTTTTGTCTTTTCTTTTCCTTTTATAAAGGGATTTTCTCCTGCTAGGATACTACGTGTATAGTCCTCTAGCTATTTAACTTATTCCTTTTTATCTTCTTCTTCTTCTTCTTCTAGCCCTTTATAGGCCTAGATTAGGCTATCTAGAGCCTTTTATAGGTGTTGTTCTGGAGAAAGGGGAGAGAAAGATATACTAGGTATACCAGCCGTGAAAGTTATTAGTTTAGTTGTCTTTTTTGCAGGTTTTTGGTTTTCTTTTTCAGTAGAAGACTAAGGATGTCCTCTTTTTCTCCTGTCCCAAATAGGCCAGGAGAAGGAGAAGGGCCAGAAAAGGTGAATGTAGATATAGACTTATTATCACTTATTTCTATAGGAGGTTTCTTTTTAGGCCTACCGGGCCTTGGCATTGTGTCTCTTATAGGGGGGTTTTTCTAGTTTTTACTATCCTTATACCCTTTCTCCTTACTAATCCTACTAGAAGATTTCTGGGGAGATTAGGCTAAGAGGTAGTAGGGAAACTAGCCCCTATTTTGTAGTTTTGGTATTGGTGGTATTAGTAGTAGTAGTAGTAGTTTTAGTGTTCTTGTCCGTGCCTCGCTTATAAGCTAGGGCCACCCTTAGAGAAATTTTTCTGTTAGGAGAAAGGGGGTAAAACGACAAATAAATCCACCTCTAGCTCGCTAGGCAGTAGGAATTAAGTCTTGAAAGTTAGAAAATCGATTTTTTTTGATGGTAAGATGGGTATGCGTAAGTTTTGGAGTGTGGCGCTACCTTTTGGTAAGGTTGCATGTATGGTGCAATACGATTTTGCAATTTAGAAGACGGCGTAACTTAATATATAACTTTAGGATATAGGTAACCGGCTTACCGGTCTAACCGTTATATTCTCTTATTTAGACAAACTTCTCTAGTCTAGTGGCTTTTATATTTAGAAACTTAGCAACGTTATTTATATAGGCAGTATTTATAAAGGTAAAACCATTTACTCTAGTATTAATAAGGGCGGTTATATTAACACTATATTTATTTTAAAATACTATATATAGAACTATAAAGTGTTTTCCACTTATTAACTAACTTAGATTAATTTCTTTAAGATTAATAAGGTACCTTAGGGGGGAGTCTTTCCCTAGGGTTCTTCTTTTCCCAACTTATTAGATATCTCTCCTTCTTCTATCTCCTTAATATCGCCTATATTCTTTAGCTCTAGGCAAAATAAGTCGAAGTAATTATCCTTATTATAGTTATAACATATAACCGTAGCAGGGTTAATTAGGGTATTGCGGCGATTGCTAGTTAAAGGCGTAGTACGTAGCGGGTTAAGAAAGGCTTATAGATATATAGTAGGGACCGCTTTTAGAGTAGGGACCGCTATAACTTATCTTCCTACTCCAGCTCCTATAAGTGTAGTTAATAGGTTCTAGGGTCGCTTCTACTAATTAGGGTAGGCGTTAATTCGCTTTAGTTCTAAATTTAATAATAGGCAATAAGCCGTAAGTCTTTTATAGTTTGGCAGATTATTTAAGGTTACTATAATCTTCTCTTACAGCATAATTATTAGTTTATTATATAGGTCTAATCGGTAATTTTTAAGGGGGACTTAGCCTTCTCCTATAAGGTATAGGAATTAAGTTTAGAATTTAGTAAAGGGTTGGTTTGGTTTTATTATTAGGCGATTATAGTTATACTAGGCATCCTATACTTTGTTTAGGTTAACGTAAATAGTAGCTAGGTGCCGTATTATCTTATTAATAGATATAAATTAGATAGGGGAATTGTCCTTAAACTTAGCTTAAAGGTGCCATTAGGCGTCCCTAGTAGTTTAACTAAAGAGGTAGAGCATTTTAGCTTCTTTAGAAAGGAAATAGTTATAGTTAATACAGAGCTTTCCTTATACTTAAATCCTCCAATTTTTAAAAGTAGGGTCTATCCCGTTAGATAGTGGTAGGGGGTTAAAGAGCTTAACGGACTTTAATTGCTTTATTATTATATCCGTACTTCCTAGTATATTACACTTAGTAGAGTAAATAGGTTAGCTAGGGCTTTAAGAAGGGAAAGCCGGGCTATTTTATAGGGCTATAAAGCTTTCTAGAATCTCTTATAGAGTTTCTTATATATTTCTTACCTCTAAATAATTAGCTTCCTAGTTAGTTATAAGGGCGCGAATCTGCTCGCGTATATCTATAACGTTATTATTATTTTTAATTTCTAATCCTAATTAGATCTTAGGTTCCTCTTAGGTAGAAATAGCTCTCTTAAATAAGCTAGCTTTAGGTGCCATTATTAGCTTTTTAGGGTTTGTTAGTATTATATACTTCGGTTTTAATTCTAGGGGTATAGGTTTAGTCCTATCTAGCTTATAAGGTAGGTTATTATTTAGGCCTTCCTAGGTAATATAGAGTTGTTTTAGTATCTAAGTATAATACGTTAACGCGTCATTATAGACGAAGTTTCTTTTAGGGTAGGATATTATTAAGGCCTTCCTAGGCAATGTAGGGTAAGCTTAATATAATGTTATAGCTTATACAAATGCCTCTAAACTAAAGCTTATAAAATGCTGTATTACGAAAATACTAAGCTAAAGAGAAGAGGAGAGGTATATATAGGAGGTAGAGGCGTAATATATACGCGTTATAACGCCAAGTCCTTAGCCAAACCCCTAACTAGGCTCCCTGTCCAGGTTACGCGTTATAGTGCCGTAATATTACCTCCCCCTTTAAAAGAAAGCCTACCCTTAGGCTTTATTAAAAACAAAGTAAAACTAAAGAAAAGGAGATATAAGTACGTTTAGACTAAGTATATAAGGCGACCGTAGGTTATATAGAAGCGCTAGAGTGGAAAGGGTAGCCGCTAAAACTCTTGGCAGGGATCTAGCTAATTAGAGAACTTTAACCGGTGGTTAAAGTTTCTGGATATTTAAAGGCCTTACGTGACGCGTAAATCTAGGTGGCTGTATATTATAGTAGGCTTCGTTCCTTAGGCCTTGGGGCGTTCTTATCTCTATACTCTTTTAGTAACTTATTATCTTTATTATACTAATATTCCATTTACTTATCTAGGTACTTTAGGGGTCTAGGTAAGTTAGGGTATTAATTATAAAACTCCTTAAGCTTTTAGGGGCAGCCTATAAAGTTCTAAGCGGGGTACTAGGTTAGGTCTAGGTTATAGCCCTTCTATTAGATATAGTATTTTAGCGCTCCTCGCACTAGCTTATATATTAGTATTTCCTTAACTTCTTATTTATTATCGCTACTAACTTAAATTGGTAGGGGAGGCTTATTCTTCTACCTAGGTAATAGGTTATTTACAGCTTTCTATAACTTATCCAGCGAGAAAATAGGGTAAACTCTAATTAAATCTGGGAGCTTTACCTTATATAAGTTGCCTACCTTTTTTAGGACCTTATACGGTCCTGCTATCTAGTAGTCTAGCTTACGGCTAGGCCGCTTAGTTCTTTAATTCTTTATTATAACCTAGACCCTATTACTAGGGGTAAAGTTAGGTTCCCGGCGGTATTTGTTCGCCTACTATTCTATTAACCTTTGGGCTTTTTTTAAGTTCTTATAGGCTACTATCTAGGCCTCTTCTAAGCGTTTGGTGTACTGCTAGGCCTTACTATAAAATAGTTTCTTATGTATAGTCTGGGGTTCTTCTAGTCTTTTCCGGTTAAAGCTTATATAGGGTAAGTAGCCTATTTTTAGCTAAATAGGGGCAAACCCTATGGAGTTATAGGGTAAGGTTGCTTGCGTATAGTCTATTAGGGGGAGTAGTTTAGACCAGTTGTTTTAAAAGTAGTTAATAAAGGGCCGGAGTCTCTGGTCTAAATACTAATTTATACTCTCTATCTAACTGTTTATTTAAGGGTAATATACTATAAAGAGCTTTAGCTTAATACCTAGGATTTAGGTAAACTTATTCTAGAAGGCTAATATAAACTGCGGCCTATAATTAGATATAATAGTGTTTAGCGGTCCGTAAATTTAATAGACGTAGTAGATATATAGCTGGGCCGCCTCTTTAGCATTAATATTCTTATAGCAAGGGATTAAAAATAGGCGCTTACTAAAGCGGTTAACTAGGATTATAACTATATTATATCTATTACGGTCTATAGGTAGTTTATAAAAGTCTATAAAGATATATTACTAGGGGCGCTCTAGTATTAGAAGCGGTTTTAGTAGTCTTAGGGTCTTATCTTATAGGATTATAGCTCTTTAGCAGTCGTCGCAGTTCTATATATATTAATTAATATCTATAGCTATTCTAGGCTAGTAGTAGCGGCTACTAATAATTTTATGAGTCTTATTCTTACCGGGGTATACCGTAAAGACTTAGCAATAGGCTTCACGAATTAGTTTAGTCCGTAGATTATTAACGTTAGGGATTATAAGCTGTTCTTAATATAGGAGCAATCCTTCCTCTATTTTAAAATTGGGGTATTTTCTTGCAGCTTAATTGTAGAGGGCCTTTAGGGTATTAGCCGTGCGGTTTACAGCTAGGAGGCGGTTAATTAGCCCTATTAGTTTATCTAAGGACTCCTCTATTAGTGCTAGCTCGTTTTACTAGGAGTTTAGCTCCTTAAGGATCCGTAGGTTAAGCTATTTGGGATAAAGGAGCGCGCGTGTTCGGTATTAGGTCTTTAGCTTATTCTAAGGTCCTATATCTTATTCTCTTTAAGTTAGGGTATTAGCCTTAGAGTTTTACTTGCTAGAATAATATATAATCGTAAAGAAAAATTAGGAGAGTACTTTAGCCTACTAGGCTTACTATTTAGTAAGCTACTTTATAGTTATAAAGTACTCTAGGGCCTTATAATCTGTATATATCTTAATCCGGGAGTTTATACCTTTAAGCTTTACGCGCTATTAGAATAGCAATTAAATAATAGCTAGCATTTCTTTGTTATGTATTTTATAGTTACACTTAGCCGGGTTTATTATTTTTAAAAAGAAGGTAATAGGGTACTATTCGCCGTCCTAATATAGCTGTAATAGAATTCCCGCTATAACTTTATTAGAAGCGTCCGTTTCTAATATTAATTTAAGGTCTAGGTTATAGTAATGAAAAATTAGAGAAGAGATAAGCCGCTCTTTTAACTCTTTAAAGGCGGCAAGCCTTGCCAGCATATCACCCCTCTTTGCATTAATTGTAAAGAAAAACACTTTGCTAATAGTAAAGACTGTAAGACTCTTAAAGCAGCTAAACTAGTACGCGAAGAAGATTCTATAGAAGAATAAAACAGATAGGATTTTAGAAGGAGGTAACTCCTACTAGGCTTTTAAAAAGATATTAGAGAGTAAAAGGACAGTGACAGGGGTTAGGATTTCTTATAGTTTTTCTTACCATTTTCTTATTCCCTAGTAGTTATAGTATCTTAGTATTTTACTAGGAAACTATAAACTCCTAATTTAGGGGTTTATAAACTACTAGGATATAGTTACTAGTACATATTAAGCTGCCTAGAAAGGATTTATGTATATAGAACTATAGCGCTATAGCCCAAGGCTGCATGCGCAGTATTATACGTAGTATAATACAATGGATAAAAAAAATTAAAAAAAAACTCTTTAAAGGCTTCTATATAGTTACTATTAAAGGTAAAGGGCGTATCTTTCTAGGTAAATTATATAAGAGGCTTGGCTATAACTCTATAGTTACGGATAAACTAGTAGTAGAAGTTATAAAAACCAAGAAAGGACTAGATCCCCTTTATAGTATAAGGGGGTTTCTAGTTATAGATTACTTTAACCTTTTTAGGATTAACTTTAATTCCTTTTATAGTAATAATAAACCTAAAGTACTTTATACGTTTTATTCCGAATATATATTTTTTAATATTAACTTATAAGCCTATATTCCGTAGTCTCTCTAGGACCTTTTTTATATAAACTTTATACTTAAGTTCGTTATCTAAGTATATAAAAATGTTATCCAGGTATACTATGCAGAATTCATTAAGGTAGTTAAAAAGAACATTATTTATATACCTTTGGTATATAGCTAGCCCATTTATTAGTCTAAAAGGAAGGACTTTATATTTATAGAACCCGTAACGGGTACGAAATGTTATTAAATCTTTAGATATAGGGTTTATCCTAATTTAGTAGAAAGCTTGGCGAATATTAAGTTTAGTAAAGATCTTTACCTAGCTTAGACGTGTAAGGGTTTTGTTAATTAAAGAAATGGGATACTAATTCTTTTAAGTAATAGCGTTTAGCTTTTAATAGTTAATATAAAAACAAAGGCCTTTATTAGGCTTTTTTATAAATAAGATAGGGGAAGTAAAAGGGGCTTAGCTTAGCTTAATAAACCCTTTATTAAGGTTCTTAATTAAGTACTACTTTATTACTTTTAGCTTGTCCGTTAATTATTAGTATAGAGGGCTATATCCTAGCAAGTTATTGGCTTTTAATTAAATCTTATAATTGTATATCCGGTAAGGAGGTAACTCGTCTAAAGCCGCTTTTAAGAATGTATTCTTATATCCCGTATAAATAGTAGGGAGGAGGCGTTTAATTAGTTCCTTATTAGTTTCCTTAGCTGGCTTTTCTTCCCTCTTATTAATAATCCGGTTAATTTTGTATAAGCTAGTTATAAAGACCTTATTATCCCTCCTATATATATTAAAGTGGAATACTATAACGCTAATTACTGTAATATCTACTATAGGGGGGTTGCGTAATAATGGGGGTGTATAGGACCTTAGGGGCTTCTGGGGTAAAGGTGTTGTTATTACTCCTTTTAGCTCCTATTGCATCCCCCAGAGGTTATCTCTTATATCCTATTAGTATGTTCTCTTCTATATTAGTTAAATCTATATAATTTAGATATTATTTATATTACTATCTATCCCACTACTATATAAAGAGTTTTTGTTAACCGTAGCGCTCTAGGGAAGTATCTTTATTAGTATAAAAGAGTTCCCTCTAGCCTTCCGATAGGTATTTTCTTAGGTAAAGGCTAGGTCGCGGTCCCTAATATCCTACTAATAGGTAGGGTTAGCCCTTGCGGCTAGTGTCTTATAGTTAGTTTAGATTTCCCTAATAAAGGAAGGTAATTATAGTTTATCCTCTAGCTAGACAAATTGTCTTTATTGTATATTTAGCCAAATATTAAAATAAGATATCTATTTTTAGCTAAGGATTATATTATAGGACCCTAGGTCTAGGATGCAAAAGGGAATACTATACTAGTATTGTTCGTTAAAAGTAATATATAACTTTAGGATATAGGTAACCGGCTTACCGGCCTAACTATTATATTCTTTTACTTAAATAGGCTTCTCTAGTCTGGTGGCTTTTATATTTAAAAACTTAGCAACGTTATTTATATAGGTAGTATTTATAAAGGTAAAACTATTTGCTCTAGTGTTAATAAGGGCGGTTATATTAACACTATATCTATTTTAAGATACTATATATAGAACCGTAAAGTGTTTTCCACCTATTAACTAACTTAGATTAATCTCTTTTAGATTAATTGGGTACCCTAGGGGGGAGTCTTTCCCTAGGGTTCTTCTTTTCCCGACTTATTAGATATCTCTTCTTCCTCTATTTCCTTAATATTACCTATATCCTTTAGCTCTAGGTAAGATAAGATAAAGTAACTATTTTTATTGTAGTTATAATATATAACCGTAGTAGGGTTAATTAGGGTATTGCGGTAATTACTAGTTAAGGGCGTAGTGTAGTGGGGTAAAATGGGCCACTACTTAGTGCCTTGGCATTTTCCTGTATATATCGAGCCTTCGGCTTCTCTCCTTCTCTTAATCACGACCTACCGAGAATACATTCTTTCCTTTCTTCTTACTGACTGCTTTCCTACTGATTGATTACGACCGATGACCGACTAACTAACCGACTGACCGACAGACAGACAGACAGACAGCATTGTGACTTCCTATCTGAGAGGGACCGCGTCCACCACCACAGTAGTACATAGTAGGTTAGGCAAGGCTTGCGAATATATAATAGTAACTGCTTTTAGGGCAGGGATCGCTGTAACTTATCTTCCTACTCTAGCTCCTATAGGTGTAGTTAACGGGTTTTAGGGTTGCTTCTACCAATTAGGGTAGGCGTTAATTCGCTTTAGTTTTAAATCTAATAATAGGCAATAAGCCGTAAGTCTTTTATAGTTCGGCAGGTTATTTAAGGTTACTATAATCTTCTCTTATAGCCTAATTATTAGTTTATTATATAGGTCTAATTGGTAATTTTTAAAGGGGACTTAGCCTTCTCCTATAAGGTATAGGAATTAAGTCTAAAATTTAGTAAAGGGTTAGTTTGGTTTTATTATTAGGCAATTATAGTTATACTAGGCATCCCGTACTTTATTTAGGTTAATATAAATAGTAGCTAGGTACCGTATTATCTTATTAATAGATATAAATTAGATAGGGGAATTGTCCTTAAACTTAGCTTAAAGGTGCCGTTAGGCGTCCCTAGTGGTTCGACTAAAGAGGTAAAGTATTTTAGCTTCTTTGGAAAGGAAATAGCTATAGTTAACACAGAGCTTTCCTTATACTTAAATCCTCTAATTTTTAAAAGTAGGGTCTATCCTATTAAATAGTAGTAGGGGGTTAAAGAGCTTAACGGACTTTAATTACTTTATTATTATATCCGTACTCCCTAGTATATTATACTTAGTAGAGTAAACAGGTTAGCTAGGGCTTTAAAAAGGGGAAGCTAGGCTATTTTATAGGGCCGTAAGGCTTTCTAGGATCTCTTATAAAGTCTCTTATATATTCTTTACCTCTAGATAATTAGCTTCCTAGTTAGCTATAAGGGCGCGAATCTACTTACGTATATCTATAATGTTATTATTATCTTCAATTTCTAATCCTAATTAGATCTTAGGTTCCTCTTAGGTAAAGGCAGCTCTCTTAAATAAGCTAGCTTTAGGTGCCATTATTAGCTTTTTAGAGTTCGTTAGTATTATACGCTTTAGTTTTAATTCTAGGGGTATAGGTTTAGTCCTATTTAGCTTATAAGGTAGGTTATTATTTAGGCCTTCCCAGGTAATATAGAGTTGTTTTAGTGTCTAAGTATAATGTATTAACGCGTCATTGCAGACGAAGTTTCTTTTAGGGTAGGATATTATTAAGGCCTTCCTAAGCAATATAGGGTGAGCTTAGTATAATGTTACGGCTTATATAAATGCCTCTAAACCAAAGCTTATAGAATGCTATATTACGAAGATACTAAGCTAAAAAGAAGAGGGGAGGTATATATAGGAGGTAGAGGCGTAATATATATGCGTTATAACGCTAAGTCCTTAGCCAAACCCCTAACTAGGCTCCCTGTCTAGGTTATGCATTACGGTACTATAATATTAAGGACGTATAAGCCTTCCTTAATTTCGCTAACTTCTATTAGAAATTTATATATAACTTCTTAGGCGTAGTAGCACTACTTATAGCAATAATGCGAATAAAGGGCCTTTCTATAAAAGGAAGAAAAACGCACCTACGCTTTACCTAGACGCCTAAATGCGAGAAGGCGTTCTAAGACCTTAAAAATGCCTTTACTAAAG
>Ga0307515_10014195_pt1:5000-14803 | contig 14803 bp, 11 predicted proteins | sample 17_EM_MG_FD_194513 | JGI IMG/M metagenome (GOLD analysis project Ga0307515, IMG submission 194513) | Populus trichocarpa ectomycorrhiza microbial communities from riparian zone in the Pacific Northwest, United States - 17_EM | ecosystem: Host-associated > Plants > Roots >... | reverse complement strand
CCGATGACCAACGACCCGGAGCTGCACCAGAACGGTGTGGCCGACGATCTCGCCGCGCTGGCGGCAGTACCGCCCGCGCCTGAATCCACCGAAACCACCACCTCAGAGCCTGGAGCCCCCCCCGCCCTCGAAGCGGCCGCGGTTCCAGAGACCCCCGCCGAGCCGGCCCCACCGGCCCCACCGGCCCCGCCGAGCTTCGACGACCTGGGTCTACACCCCGACGTCAAGCTCGCGCTCGACGAGATGGGGTACTTCCTGCCGACACCGGTCCAGACCGCGGTCTACCAGCCGGTCAGCCAGGGCAAGGACCTGCTGGTCCAGTCGCGCACCGGCACCGGCAAGACCACCGCGTTCGGCCTGCCGACGATCAGCATGCTGATCCCGACCCACCGCGCACCGCAGGCGCTGATCCTCGCGCCGACCCGCGAGCTCGCACTCCAGGTCGCGCGCGAGCTGACCCAGCTCGGCAAGCACCGAGGCATCCTGGTCGAGCCGATCTACGGCGGCGCGCCGATCGGCAAGCAGATCCACGCGCTGCGCGACGGCGTCCACATCGTCGTCGGCACCCCGGGCCGCGTGCTCGACCACATCGGCCGCCGCACGCTCGACTGCAGCACCGTCCAGACCTTCATCCTCGATGAATGCGACGAGATGCTGTCGATGGGCTTCCTCGAGGACATCGAGCGGGTGGTGTCCCACCTGCCCGACAAGAAGCAGACCCTGCTGTTCTCGGCGACGATGCCCGACGAGGTCGCCCGCTATGCGCGGCGCCACATGCGCTCGCCCGAGCAGATCTCGCTGTCGCGGGACGGGATCTCGGTCAACGAGATCCACCACGCGTACTACATCGTCAGCGGCATCGCCCGCAGCCGCGACCTGCTGAAGATCATCTTCGCCGAGAACCCGGAGAGCGCGCTCATCTTCTGCAACACCCGCGACGAGACCACGATGGTCGCGCGGTTCCTGCAGAAGCAGGGGCTCGACGCCGAGCCGCTGTCCAGCGACCTGGCGCAGAGCGACCGCGAGCGCGTCATGGGCCGGATGAAGCAGCACAACCTGCGGTTCCTGTGCGCGACCGACGTCGCCGCGCGCGGCATCGACATCTCCGATCTGTCGCACGTGATCAACTACTCGGTGCCCGAGCAGCCCGAGATCTATGTCCACCGGACCGGCCGGACCGGCCGCGCCGGCAAGAAGGGCACGGCGCTGTCGCTGGTCGGCCCGCGCGAGCTGGGCAACTTCCGCTACGTGCGGCTGCAGTTCGGGATCAAGCCCGAGGAGCGGCTGCTGCCCAAGGACGATATCTTCGTCGGCAAGCTCAAGGTGCCGCTGCCGCCGATCGGCGTCCCGCAGCCGCCGGATCCGATCCAGATCCTGATCCGCGGCACGCCGCTCACCGCCGGCGGGCCGACCGATCTCGAGATGAAGATCTTCGAGAAGCTGCTGGTGACCATGCCGGGCAAGCGCCTGGTCGCGCAGCTGGTGGCCGAGCGGCTCAACCAGCTGACGACACGCAGCAAGCCGCGGCGCGAGCGCCCGGAGCGTACCGAGCGCCCCGAGGTCGCGGCGAGCCCCGCGGCGAGCCCCGAAGAGCGCCCTCGCTTCGACCGCGACCGCGGCGACCGGCCGTTCCGCGACCGTGAGGACCGCGGTGAGCGCAGTGACCGGCCCGACCGCGGCGAGCGCAGTGATCGCCCCGACCGCGGTGGTCGGTTCGATCGTGAGGACCGCGGCGAGCGCAGGTTCGACCGCGGCCCGCGCGGCGATGGCCCGCGCACCGACGGCCCGCGCGGCGATGGCCCGCGCACCGACGGCCCGCGTGGCGACGGCCCGCGCGGCGACGGCCCGCGTGGCGACGGCCCGCGCACCGACGGCCCGCGCACCGACGGCCCGCGCACCGACGGCCCGCGTGGCGACGGCCCGCGTGGCGACGGCCCGCGTGGCGACGGCCCGCGTGGCGACGGCCCACGCGGTGACGGCCCACGCGGCGACGGCCCGCGCACCGATGGCCCGCGCGGTGATGGCCCGCGCGGTGACGGCCCCCGCACCGATGGCCCGCGCGGCGATGGCCCGCGCGGTGATGGCCCGCGCACCGACGGCCCCCGCGCCGACGGTGACCGCCCCTGGCGCGATCGCGACGAGTCCCGGCGGGACCGTTACGGCCGCGACCGTGGCGACCGCGGTGATCGTGGTGATCGGGGTGACCGCGGCGATCGGTCGCGCGACCGCATCGAAGCCCCGGCCGAAGCGACCCCAGCGGTCGCAATCGATGCCGCGGCCGCCGCACCGCTCGACGGAGCCCCGCCGGTCATCGGTACCGAGGCTTCAGGAGCGCCGGCCCGCGAGGACCGCGATCGGCATCGCCGCGACCGTGGCGACCGCGGTGACCGTGGCGAGCGCAGGTTCGACCGCGACCGTGGCGAGCGCAGGTTCGACCGTGACCGCGGCGAGCGGCGCGATGGCGACCGCGACCGCGGCGAGCGACGCGATGAGCCCGTCTCGGCAGACGCCCAGGCGCGCCCCGCCGAGCACCGCGAGCCGATCGCCGAGCCGGTAGCCCCGGCGGTGGTCGACACCGTGGTGGCGGTCGGGACCGAAGCCGCACCGGTCGTCGAGACCATCGAGATGGCCGAGGCCGTGCCGACCCGCGTCGAGGAAGTCGCGCGCGCGGTGCTGGATCGCGCCGAGCATCGCGACCGCGGCGACCGCGGTGGCAAGGGCCGGCGCGACAAGCGCGCCGAGCCGACCGCGGAGACCCGCGAGTTCTGGGAGACCTGGGCCGAGGAGAAGTCGGCCCGCGTTGGCGAGCCACGCGCCGAGGAGGCCGAGGCCAGCTCGCGCGGCAGGGCGGACGGCCCGCGGGCCGCTGAGCCCGCGCCGGTCGAGGCCGAGGCCGCCGACACCGCGCCGGTCGAGGCCGACACCGCCGAGGCCGCCGACGCCGGCGAGGAGCGCCGTGGCCGCAGCCGGGATCGCGGCCGCGATCGCGACAAGGGCCGCAGCCGTAGCGACACCAAGCCGGATCGCCACGCCAAGCCCGATCGCCATGCCAAGCCAGAGCGCCAGGCCAAGGCCGATGCCAAGCCCGAGGGCAAGCCGGAGGGCAAGGCCGACGACAAGGCCGAGCGCTCGCCGCGCGGCAAGCGCGACACCGTCGTCACCCCGCCCGTCGCGACCGCCGATGGCGCACAGGCGCGGCTGTTCGTGAGCCTGGGCAAGAAGCACGGCGTGTCGGCCGACGATCTGCGCGCGCTGCTCGCGGAACCGATCGGCGGCGACAAGGCGCGGATCGGCTCGGTCAGCTTGCGCGATTCGCACGCCCACGTGCGAGTCCCCGAGGAGTACGTCGACGCGATCATCTCCGGCGTCCACGGCACCCAGCACAACGACCACGACGTCACGGTCGAGCGCGCCCGCGCCTGACCGGCAAAGCCTGGCACGCACGGTCGGCGCCGCTCGCTCACGGAGCGCAGCGGCGCCCACCGGCGCCGCGAGCGCTGCGTCCGAGGCATACTCGCGGCCATGCACAGAGCCGCGTGGCTGATCGCGTTGTTCGCCGCCGCGGCGCCGGCCCACGCCGATAGCTTCGACGGGCCGCGCGAGACCCCGTTCGATCAGGGCCACATCGGCCTGATGGTCGGCGCCGGCGAGCAATCGGCGTTCGGCTACAACTACGTCAGCCTCGGCGTCGGCGTCGGCTACTTCGTGCTCGACGGTCTCGAGGTCGGCGCGTTCGCGCTCCACGACTTCGGCGGCGGCCCGAGCATCAACGAGGTGTCGCCGTCGCTGCGCTACGTGGCCCAGCCGCTGGTCGGCAGCTGGCCGGTCGTGCCGTACGGCGCGGTGTTCTACAACCACTGGTTCCTCGGCGACGGGTTCTCGGACGTCGATGCGATCGGCGCGCGGGCCGGGCTGCTCCACCTCCAGGGCCGGCTGATCGTCGGGCTCGGCGTCGCCTACGAGCACACCGTGTCGACGTGCGCCACGAGCTGCGACGCGGTCTACCCCGACGTCACGTTCGGCTTCACGTTCTGACCACCGGCGTAACTTCCGGCGCCCGGCGGCGTAGACTCGGCAGGACATGACGACGCGCTCCCTGCTGTTGCTCGTCGCGGCGGCCGCCCTCGCCGCCTGCGGCTCGCACGCCACCGAGACCGAGACCAACACGGAGGCGCGCAGGGACGACACCCCGCGGCCGCTCCGGACCGCCAAGCCGAGCGAGGCCGAGCTCCGCAAAGAGCTCACGCCGGTGCAGTACAAGGTCACGCAGCTCGCCGACACCGAGGTGCCGTTCCACAACGCCTACTGGGACAACCACGCCCGCGGCCTGTACGTCGACATCACGACCGGCCAGCCGCTGTTCACGTCGAACGACAAGTTCGAGTCCGGAACCGGGTGGCCGAGCTTCACCCGGCCGATCGAGGCCGCCGCCGTGATCGAGCACCACGACGCCAGCCTCGGCGTCGACCGGGTCGAGGTCCGCTCGAAGATCGGCGACGCCCACCTCGGCCACGTGTTCGACGACGGCCCGCGGCCGACCGGGCTGCGCTACTGCATCAACTCGGCGTCGCTGCGGTTCATCCCGATCGACCGGCTCGAGGCCCACGGCTACGCGAAATACCGATCGCTGTTCGACGGCCCGCCGAAGCCGCCTTGATTCCTGACCAGTTCATTGACCACAGGTTGTCAGGTTTGACAGCCTGCCCGATCGACACGCGCAGCGAGCGCCGTCGTCGCCTTGACACCTGAACATGCGGTCCGTACGGTGTCGAGCCTATGTCACGCAGCCTGCTCGGGCCCGGTCGCAACGATCCGAAGCGCGAGCCAGACAGCATCGTCGTCGAGGGTGCCCGCGAGCACAACCTGGTCGTCGATCGGCTCGAGTTGCCCAAGCATCGCCTGGTCGTGATCACCGGGCCATCGGGCTCGGGCAAGTCGTCGCTGGCGTTCGACACGCTGTATGCCGAGGGCCAGCGCCGCTACGTCGAGTCGCTGTCGGCGTACGCGCGCCAGTTCCTGGGCCAGATGGAGAAGCCCAAGTACGAGCGGATCCGCGGGCTGTCGCCGACGATCGCGATCCAGCAGAAGAGCGCGTCGTCGAACCCGCGCTCGACCGTCGGCACGATCACCGAGATCTACGACTACCTGCGCGTGCTGTACGCGCGCGCAGGCGAGCAGCGCTGCTACCAGTGCGGCGGCCCGGTCGGCGCCCGGACCTCGGGCGAGATCGTCGACGAGCTCGCCGCGCTGCCCGACAAGACCGCGGTCACCGTGCTCGCGCCCAAGTCGGAGAACCGCAAGGGCGAGTTTCGCGAGCTGTTCACCGAGCTGCGCAAGGCCGGCTTCGTCCGGGTCCGGATCGACGGCATGATCGTGCGGCTCGAGGACGTCGACGCGCTCGAGAAGCAGAAGAAGCACTCGATCGAGCTGGTGATCGACCGGCTCACGATCAACGCCAAGGACCGCGGCCGGCTGACCGACTCGGTCGAGACCGCGCTGCGCGAGGGCAAGGGCAAGCTGATGGTCGAGGTCGGCGACGAGAAGGTCCCGCGGGTCTACTCCGAGGCCAACGCCTGCCCCAAGTGCGGCATCGGCTTCCCCGAGCTGTCGCCCCAGAGCTTCTCGTTCAACTCGCCGCTCGGGATGTGCGTCGAGTGCAACGGGCTGGGCGACCGGCTCGCCGCCGATCCCGATCTCGTGGTGCCCGATCCGACGCGGTCGCTGCGCGACGGCGCGGTGGCGGTGTGGGGCGAGTCGATCGCCAAGGACTCGGGCTGGACCACCAACATCGTCAAGGCGCTGGCCAAGGCGTTCAAGATCGACCTCGACAAGCCGTGGAACAAGCTCAACGACAAGCAGCGCGAGGTGCTGATGCACGGCACCGGCGACAAGCGCGTGACCGTGGCGTGGGAGGGCCGGCACTCGGCCGGCGAGTGGGCGATGCGGTTCGAGGGCATCCTGCCCCAGCTCGAGCGCCGGCACCGCGAGTCGTCGAGCGACCGGACCAAGGCCCACTACGAGCAGTTCTTCCGCTCGATCCCGTGCGCGGTGTGCGAGGGCACGCGGCTGCGCCCCGAGTCGCGCGCGGTGTTCGTGTCGGAGCGGCCGATCGTCGACGTCACCGGGATGACGGTGCGCGAGGCTTACGAGTTCATCTCGAACATGGCCCTGACCGGGTCGCGCGCCAAGATCGCCAGCGAGGTGCTCAAGGAGATCCGCGCCCGGCTGACCTTCCTGCTCGACGTCGGGCTCGACTACCTGACCCTGCACCGCGGGGCGGGCACGCTGTCGGGCGGCGAGGCCCAGCGGATCCGGCTCGCGTCGCAGCTCGGCAGCGAGCTGTCGGGCGTGCTGTACGTGCTCGACGAGCCGTCGATCGGGCTGCACCAGCGCGACAACGAGCGGCTGATCCGCACGCTGCACCGGCTGCGCGACCTCGGCAACACCGTGCTGGTGGTCGAGCACGACGAGGCCACGATCGAGGCGGCCGACTGGGTGGTCGACTTCGGGCCCGGCGCCGGTCGCCACGGCGGCCACGTCGTCGCCGAGGGCACGCCCGAGGAGATCAAGGCCAACGCGAAGTCGCTCACCGGGCGCTACCTCGCCGGCACCGAGCGGATCGACGTCCCGGCGCAGCGCCGCGAGCCGACCAGCTGGGTCAAGCTGACCGGCGCGCGCGAGCACAACCTGCGCAACGTCACCGTCGAGATCCCGCTCGGCGTCATGGTCGCGGTCACCGGGGTCTCGGGCGCCGGCAAGTCGTCGCTGATCAACGCCACGCTGTACCCGGCGCTCAACCGCATGCTGCACCGCTCGACCGAGCGGGTCGGGCCGTACGACCAGCTCACCGGCCTGGGCAAGATCGACAAGTGCATCGTGATCGATCAGCAGCCGATCGGCCGCACGCCCAGGTCCAACCCGGCGACCTACACCAAGGCGTTCGACCTGATCCGCGAGCTCTACGCCCAGATGCCGCAGGCCCGGACCTACGGCTACCAGGCCGGCCGGTTCTCGTTCAACGTCTCGGCCAAGCAGGGCGGCGGGCGCTGCGAGGCGTGCGAGGGCGCCGGCGTGCGCGAGGTCGAGATGCACTTCCTGCCCAACGTGTTCGTGACCTGCGAGGTCTGCAAGGGCCGGCGCTACAACGACGCGACCCTGCGCGTGACCTACAAGGACAAGAACATCGCCGAGATCCTCGACACGGCGATCGAGGACGCCGCGGTGATGTTCCAGCACCACAAGCAGCTGTCGCGGATCATGACCACGATGGTCGACGTCGGCCTGGGCTACCTGTCGCTCGGCCAGCCCGCGACCACGCTGTCGGGCGGCGAGGCCCAGCGGGTCAAGCTCGCGCGCGAGCTCGCCCGGGTCCAGACCGGCCGCACGCTGTACCTGCTCGACGAGCCGACCACCGGGCTGCACTTCGGCGACGTCAAGAAGCTGCTCGAGGTGCTCGAGCGCCTGGTCGACAGCGGCAACACCGTGCTGGTCATCGAGCACAACCTCGACGTGATCAAGACCGCGGACTGGATCATCGACATGGGCCCCGAGGGCGGCGCGGCGGGCGGCGCGGTGATCGCCACCGGCACGCCGGAGCAGGTCGCGCGGATCGCGGCGAGCTACACCGGCCAGTTCGTCAAGCCGCTGCTCGAGCGGGCGCGGCGCAGCTCGAGCGGCAACGGCGGCGGCCGGACCAAGCGCGACCGGCGCGGCGCCGAGGCCACCGCGCCGTAAGCCGGTTGATCTCCGCGCGGCGGCGCGACGAAATCGCACAGCGGGTCGGAGATCACTGTGACGTATTCGCTCGGTCAGTGATCACTTCGATCACTTCAGATTTTTTCAATTCGCATTTCACTCGTGCGCCCGGCGACTGTCTCGTATGGTGCTGAGGTGGTTGCGACTGCCACGCAGGATTCAGAGCTGACCGATCCGCAGACGATCCTCGACCTCCTGCCGCAGGGCGTCATCGTCGTCGGCCGCGACTGGCGGATCTCGTACGCCAACCCGGAGGCCGACCGCATGCTCGGCGCGACCGGCGCCACGCTCTGGGAGCGCTGTCCCGCGCTCGAGCACGCCGCGTTCGCGTCGGGGTTTCGCTACGCGATGGCGGATCGCACCGAGCTGTTGACCGAGAGCGTGCTGCCGTCGGTCGGCTGGTGCCAGGCGCGCGCCCTGCCCACTCCCGAGGGTGGCCTGTTGATCAGCCTGCGCCAGGTCCACGCCCACACGATCGAGACCGGCCAGGCCCGCGCCGCGCTGCTGCTCGGCGAGATCGGCGACGCGCTGACCCGCGAGGACTCGCTGCGCGACGCGCTCCGGCGCTGCGCCGATGGCATGGTCCGCAACCTCGACGCCGCGCTGGCCCGGATCTGGACGGTCGACGCCGCCACCCAGACCCTGCAGCTGTGCGCCAGCGCAGGGATCGAGACCCCGCTCGACCCTGCGTTCGCCCGGATGCGGTTCGACGGCCACAAGATCGGCGCGATCGCCGAGGACGGCTTCCCGTACCTGACCAACGACGTCGCGGTCGACGTCCACGTCGGCCGCTCCGAGTGGGTCCGGCGCGAGAAGATCGCCGCGTTCGCCGGCTACCCGCTGCGGATCGAGGACCGGATCGTCGGCGTCATGGCGATGTACTCGCGGCGCAAGCTCGATCACGACACGCTCAACGGCCTGTCGGCGATCGCGGACGCGCTCGCGCTCGGCATCGCGAGCAAGACCGCCGACGAGGCGCGCCGCGCCGCCGAGGCCGCGCTGCGCAAGCACGCCGCCGATCTCGAGGTGCTCCACGAGCTCGGCCAGCAGCTGACCGCGGTGCTGGATCACGAGGCGCTGGCCCGCAAGGTCGCCGACGCGACCACCCGCCTGACCGGCGCGGAGGTCGGCGCGTTCCTCTACCACGCCACCCAGGGCCAGACCGAGGGCCAGCTCGGTCACGCGCTGGCAGGCGGCCCCCACGCCGTGATCCTGCCCGACCTCGCGGCGAACACGCTGCGCGAGCCGCGCACCGTCCGGATCGCGGACCTGGTGACCCAGGGTGGCGCGGTGCCGACCGGGGACGCCGCGCTGGCCAGCTACCTCGCGGTGCCGGTGATCGGGCGCAGCGGCCGCACGATCGGCGCGCTGGCGTTCGGTCACGCGCGGCCGCGGATGTTCACCGAGGAGACCGAGCGGCTGATCGAGAGCGTCGCCACCACCGCGGCGATCGCGATGGACAACGCGCGGCTGTTCCAGGAAGCTCGCGACCTGATCACCGCGCTCGAGAACTCCAACCGCGAGCTCGACCAGTTCGCCTACGTCGCCAGCCACGACCTCAAGGCCCCGCTGCGCGGCATCGCCAACCTGTCGCAGTGGATCGAGGACGACCTCGGCGATCGGCTCGACGAGCAGTCCCGCCAGCACCTCAACCTGCTGCGCGGGCGGGTCGTGCGGCTCGAGAACCTGATCGGCGGCATCCTGGCGTACAGCCGCGCCGGCCGCGGCGCCTCCGAGCAGGCCAGCGTCGACGTCGACGCGCTGGTCGCCGAGGTCTGGGAGCTGCTCGCGCCGCCGGCCACCGCGCGGCTCGAGGTCGCGACCGCGCTGCCCCTGCTGCGGACCCACCGCGTCCACCTCCAGCAGGTCCTGCTCAACCTGATCGGCAACGCGATCAAGTACAACGCCGAGCGCGCGCTCCGGATCACCGTCGCCGCACAGCGCAACGGCCGGCGCTGGGAGTTCTCGATCGCCGACGACGGCATCGGCATCGCGCCCGAGTTCGCCGAGAAGATCTGGGGGCTGTTCCAGACCCTCGAGCGCCGCGA
>Ga0307515_10014194_pt1 | contig 14803 bp, 14 predicted proteins | sample 17_EM_MG_FD_194513 | JGI IMG/M metagenome (GOLD analysis project Ga0307515, IMG submission 194513) | Populus trichocarpa ectomycorrhiza microbial communities from riparian zone in the Pacific Northwest, United States - 17_EM | ecosystem: Host-associated > Plants > Roots > Unclassified | place... | reverse complement strand
CCACCATCTCGCCGCTTCCTCCGCGTCTTCCAACGTCTCCGCCTTTCCGTAACACAATTCCTTCCGCACCACCCGTATCTTTCTTCTATTATTCCCAGGTATCACCGTACCTGCCTGCGCCGTGACAAATAAGGGAATCAAGAAAAAGTAGGACAGAATGCAGCAATGTTTCACCAGCTTCATGTGTAGCTTGACCGAGTGTTTCAGTTAGAGATATATTATGGGCGAATGGTGAGCAGTAGCTTGTGAATATCGGTTCATAAACAGATGTATACCAGGCGCGATGAATCTTTTGGCAAGATATATAAATTTTAGTGGTATGAGTGCGAACGGTGCAAGAGTATTACCGCACTTGGCTTTGCCACATGGCCGAGTCTCTATCTGCCAGAAAGACAACCAATAGGTTCAAATCATGATGACAATGATTAACGATGGCAGCAGATGTTAAATGGATGATATTTTAAAATGAACATCAACGGAGTGTCAACAATTTGTGGTCTTGTAAGTACGGTAATTGAACAGTGATTTGGTTGCTGTTATGCATCGCCGGCGCATTGGCAGCTTTTGTAGGCAAATGAGACAGCAACACGGTCACCACCCCATACTGAGAATGAGTGCTAATGGAGCATAAAGGATTTTTAGCTTTGCATCTTGATTTATTTATCTTCCGATTGGTTGCAGACATCAATTCAAGAGAAATTGGCAGCCTTTAGGTGTAAAATCAGCGGCGACACGCTCCCTGCCGCATTCTGCAAATGAGCGTCAACAGAGTGTCAACAGTTTCAGGTCTTGCGTATTTGGTAATCAAGGCATCGTGCAGATCTTCGCGCCGACAACAGTATTATTGATCACCTTGATACGCAAAAACATAATCTATTAAAGGAAAAACACTGACTCGAACTCAATCGATATTGCAAACTGCTAACTATGCAAAAACATATTATTGGTTGTTGAAAACGCAATTTTGATAAGTTACAATTAACAAACTGCAAAAACAAAAGCCTTATATGAATCTGTAGATAGACCCACTGGGCGACCCGCTGACAACCCGCCCAATTCAGACTGGTTCGGATTTTACCATCGAACTGTACCTGAGTTTACAGTTTGGGTTGATTGACAACCGGGACTGCCAATTTGGCAACGGTTCAGTTTGGACCCGCACCTGGACCTGATGTGACGGTCCGAAACTGTTGCTAACACTACTCATAGTAATACATGTCAAATTCAATATATATTATCATCCCAAAAACAGCTTCTTGATAAGCTGTATATCTTGCAATGTTATTTTTCCAGGTAAAGAGATTGCCCAGCTAATATGCACTGATTGTACTCTCTATACCAAGCAAGTGTTGAATGGTTGAGCAAGTATAATTTGCTGAGCAAGTACAGCAAGGCTGAGTGTAGCAAGGCTAAACAAGTATAGCAAGGCCGAACAAGTGTAGCAAGGCCAAGGGAGTGATACCTAAGGTGAAGTACTAACAATCGTGAAATCCACAATTTCCCTCCCAATCAAGTCCGCAAGTTTTAGTCCAATCACAAAGTGTTCTATACATGAAATGCTCATAACTGTGTGTACTTTCACCTCCCTATCTCAGATTTACAATATCTCTAGTATTTGGTGTGTTGCTTTAGGTTTTACCATAACAACTACTAAAAATGAATTGATTTCCACAACGGCACAATGAATATTTGAGATATCCTAAATTGGAGACAGGGTGGTGAAAGTATGCATAGTTCTGCATATTTTATGTGTAGAACACATTGTGATTGGACCAAAACTTGTGGACTTAATTGGGATGGAAATTGTACATTCTCACAGTGATCCCTGGCTCAAAAAGTTACGTACCACCAGCCAACCAATGAGAATGCTCTGTGGTGTCTGCATATCGATGACACCTATGTCTACATACGTATAAATAGCCAGCCTTGTCTGCACTTGTAAACCAGCGTCTAGCCCCTTCGCAAGTTCAGCCGAGTCTTAAGAACTTGCCGACTGGCGAAAACTCTGGGCACGAGAGCACCTTCCGTCTGTGCCGACGTCTGTGTTTTCGAAAGCGGTATGCATGTGGCGTCGAACCCCGTGTCACTGTTGAAGGCAGAAGTTAAGTACCTGACTGTAGGCGGCGGCATTTCTACTGGTGCGTAGCCTTACACTTTATTCGAGCCGTAGACAGACTGCGTCCACTGTGTAACTAACGCAGCACTTCATGCAGGGCCTGTGAACGTCGCCTCAATTCTATTTCCAGTGAGCGATAAGACGTTTCATCTACACCGCACCGAAAACGTCTCACCTTCCCCGCACAACATCACCGCCGCCTGCTCATTAACTTCACGATGTCTGAAAACCCCACATTACTAATCGCGGCCGACACGGCGACCTGCGACATCTCCCCATGGGCAACCGAAGGCTACTCCGTCCACCTCCTGACAAAAGCCTCACAACGCGTCATCGAAGACGCAACCGACGACCTCGAATCCAACGACCGCTACGCAATCCTTGGTAGTTCCCTTCCCTCCTTTCAGCCCCTCTAACAATCCCCAGCCTTCGGCACCGCCGGCACCGCAGCCCTCCAATTCGCAACCCGCCCCTCCCGTCAACTCCTGGCCGTATCCGCATACTACCCCTCCTCCCTCCCCGCCGCCGCATTCCACCCAGACATCCACATCCTCCTCCATCTCCCCAAAAACACCCCCTTCTCTCTCCCCACCTCCCCCACAGTCCGCATCCGCCTCTACGACGCCTCACCCGGCTTCGCACAACCAACAACACCCACCCACAACCGCATCGCCTCCTCCCTCGCCTTCTCTCGGACCCTGGCATTCCTCCGGTCCACTATCGGCGGGCCGGCACCGGATCTTGAGGGTATGTGGGACACCCACCTCCGCGCCAAGTTTCACGACAAGAACGCGAATGCGGTGATGGACACGATGGTGTCGGCGCCGTACGTCAATCATGTCCCCACGCTTACGGGAGGGAGGGGGTATAAGGATCTACACCGGTGGTATAGGGACTACTTCATTCCCAAGTGTCCGCCGAGTCTACAGATTACGCTAATGAGTAGGACCGTGGGGGCAGATAGGGTTGTGGATGAGGTGGTGCTGCGGTTTCGGCATACGTGTGAGGTGCCATGGATGCTCCCTGGGGTACCGCCGACGGGGAGGGAGGTGGAGGTGCCGGTGGTTTCCGTGGTTGCGTTCAGGGGTGGACGCGTGTGTCAGGAGAATGTGTATTTTGATACGGGGAGTGTGATGGTGCAGGTTGGGTTGTTGGAGAGGGGGACGCTGCCGGTTGTGGGGGCGGAGGCGGCGAGGAAGGTTTTGGAGCCGAAGGAGGTGGGGAGTAATAAGTTGATTCGGGATTGGTAGGGTGTTTACATACAGACGTTTTTTTTTTTTCTTTACGTGGGATGGGGTTGGAGAATCTGGCGCTTTGTGATGCCGTTCGAGGGGCTCTTTCTTTAACCCTCGAATATAGACGGTAACGGATTGATGGAGAATGTTGTGGTCACTTCCATTCTGTGTCATTGCAATGTCTTCAAGAAGAACAAATCCCCATGCAAATGGTTCTCTCTTCATTCAATCGTGACAACTTGCTCTCCATCCATTGTTCTCCTCCCTCTCTTAGCAAACATGCGCACTCGCACCGTCATGTGGTTCCTAACGCTCGCGTGCATAATTACGGTGTTGATAGTGTGCTTGCTCATCTACCTGCGCCCACTTGCACTTGCACCACAATCGGCCGGTGGAGGGAATTCGCAGGTCACCACGGCTACGCAGATAATGTTGGTTCTGCCGACGGCATGGAATGTGACGATAACGGTTAATGTTACTGGGTGATGGGGTTTGTGTGGAGGGGTTGGAGGGTTGGGGGGTGGATACAGGGCGGGGGGTTTTCTTTGTTACGCGCTGGATAAGATGGGTTTGCTCTGTGAGTTGAACGGAATAAAGACTTCATTTTGGATTGCAATAAATAAAGGAGAGTAACTCATGATCACTTTACGCACACTGCTCGCCAATGAGGTGAATTATTTCCGCTGCAAGGCTACCGAACCTCATGAGAGAAACGAGTAAGATGAAAAGCGCATATTGCTCTACCAGTGAACACGCGTATGGAAACAACACGGTACCCCCTGAAAAATAAGTGTCCGTGCTTCTGCTGGGTTTCTCACCTTCGGACGTGTTGTCGTTCATAAGCTCGCCATATTTCGGAGGGATAAATCTTCGTGAATTTGATTTCGCGTCCTCGTTTGTTATACGAATGTTGACATTCCACCCACTATCAAAAGAAAAACCTCAATCCCCGTTTGCAATCTTCAGTCACAAAAGGACAAGCATGCTCAAAAGAAATAATTTATGACCACTCTATAACTAGAGTCATCATCAAGCAATCTGAGATGTCAACAAGAATTGCGGGAGTAAAATATGATTGCTTGAATTCAAAACCTCTAGAAATGAAAAACCATCCAGGAGGACAGCATGCCACAGCTTCATATCCAAACATCTGACACACAAAGTAGTATTAAGAAAATGTTTATGACTTGAGGATTTACCATACGTGGTAGCAGAAGATGTGCAAACATTGACAATCAACCAATTTTGCAGCCATCAGTTGGTTATCCAGTAGGTATATGTAATACTGGGAGATCTACCTTGAACTACAAATCAATAACAGGCTCTAATCAGTTCCAGACTTCAAAAGACATCAGCAAAATGTATTTTTGTCACTGAGAGCCTCTGGGAGTGTTTGGGAGATGTTAGACCAGATCCCACGATGATTAAATTCCAGAGTTGACTGGATTGACGCAGTGGCCTTCAGGTGCAATGGGAACTGCTGGTGACAAATCTGCAAGAACATAGAAGGTCTCTTAACTGACAGCACAGGAAAAAGGAAAGCAAGTAACAAGCCTTGGAGCATCTCGAATTGCTGCAGTGCAGACTGGCAAAAATAACATCTTCTTCAGAAGTGCTGGCAGGTCATCAGGGAATCATAGTTGCTACTTATCATGAAATGATCCTTACAACTAATGTATTCAGTTTGTATACTCATCTATATATCTATGTATTTATTTTTCTATGTAGTTATCCATCTATACATGGTATATATATAGTGGCCGCAGACATTTGTTGAGAGGACAATTTGATTTACACCTGCAAATGGCAATGGGGTGAACTTGGCAAAGCACTTGGACGCCGTGATCGATTTCTTTTGGAGATGTACTCAGAACATGATACTGAGTGAACTCAGCGACTCACCTGGAGGTCATTGTTATGTGATGAGGGGTCGCAGGAGAGTTGGGTATATTAGCTCGCTAGTGACGCAGAGGTCGATTGCGCCAGCCCTTGGCAATCTTGTCAGTGCACATCAGTAGTGCCGCATAGAGCCATACCTTACATTCACATCTGAACCTGCCACAACCAACTTCACCAAAAGAAATTCACCACGAAATGCAAGTCGAAGTACACAAAACGACAATGGAGCTAATTACCTGTCCGTCGTCCATCCTGTGTATTGATGTGGGGACGGATTTGAGTGCGGTCATCACGTGGGCCGGTTCAGGGTTGAGCGCGGCGGAGCCGCATGCACTTTTGTTCCTGTGTACGTGTCAATTGGACTTAGCAGCAGTCAGTAAGTTTAGGTCAATAGAGAGATTCAGGACACCGCATACCGTACAACAGGTTATGAGCCCAGGTACTTCGCTGATTTGATGAACTCCACTCGAATTGCGGAATCATTGACACGGTCTCGGAGCAGTACGGACAGACAGACTCGACATGTGTACAAAACACAAGATGGCTGAATCGACAGCGTTCTCGATTAAGAACTTTGACGGTATGGACTACACGAGCTGTAGTTTGGAAGTTGAAATACTCTTGGAGCAGAAGCCGGTTCTCGGCATTGTCGATGGTACAGAGGAAGCTCCAGAAGACACGACAGAGCTCAGATCATGGAAGAAGCAGCACGGAATGGCGCGGTGCATCATTCTCCTCGCGATGGAGAGGTCATTGCAGCAGCAGTATGGTGTTCTGAAAGATGTTAGACCGATTCTTTGTAGAGTACGTCATCACGTGGCTTTGGGTTAGGGCTGGCAGCTACTATTTAGGCTACTTGTCATCTTAGACTTAGACTCAATCAATCGATCGGCTCGACAGGTTCGTCACAACAGGTTATGAACCCGGGCGCAACCACGATCCGGACACCATTTTCGACAAATATCAAGCGGAGATAACAGTCACATCGCGAACCTTTATCTGAGCGAGGCCGCAGGGATCAGGATACCCTAGGGACTCAGGACGACGACTCCACGATGCAAAGGACTCAGATTCCTCCTCTCGACGAAATCTGACACTGAACTGTTTAGAGGCCTGCGATGGCTGCGATGGCCGCAATGGCCGCGATGGCTGCGATGGCCGCAATGGCTGCAATGGCTGCAACGGCCGCAGTGTTGAGTTCTACGGGTATACGAGATTGCGGCAACCGAATGACATGTCGACAGGACACATTCAGGACGAGTACGGAGAGTGGTTTGGCAGGAGTTTGGGCCAACATCGTGTCAACACCCTCGGAGGACATCGTGTCGACACCCTCGGAGGACATCGTATCAACACCCTCCGAGGAGTTCGGGTCAACATCGGCATCATCAGGATGTGTTCGAAGTGATTTCATAACAGGTCAACCAGTGGCAAAGCCAAGCAGATCGACATACAGTATGGTATTTGGATAGTCTATAAGAAGTGGGCGAGTAATGGACCGCGGATACTTGGGAGATGTCGGCAGATCGAAACCCCCGGGGAGGGCGGCGGTTGGTCCGCTACAGTGCGCTGGGTATAGGATTTGGGCAACCCGAGAGACCGGCGGTGGCAATTGTGGCCATTAATTCAAGAAGTCTGTGGACTTCTCTACTGTGAGGACGACGAAGCTTTGTTAGCTGTACAGTGTATACCTTCACCCTAAACCTTCAATGACGACAACCCCTACTCCACCTGGGAGGCTGAGTACGGGGATCCACGATCTACGGGAATATGTTTCCTAGGGCTAGCTGAGAGGATTAGCAACCTACGGAGAAGCGTCTCCAATTCGAATCGCAGCTATGGAGAAGCGTCTCCAATTTCGACACTGACACCGACACCGACACCGACACCGACACCGACACTGACACCGACCCCGACACCGACACATACTCGACTACCCGAGCATCCGCCACCGTACAACAGCTTATGAGCACTTGTGTTTGAAAAGAAATGACGATCAACACTTCCACTTCGTTTGGCGAGCGGAAGTTAACATCGCCACGGAGAAGCGTCTCCAATTTTGACGCGCCACCGTACAGCAGGTTATGCCAATTTCGACATGATACCGACACAGACACACCGTCGCATACGTACGTACATATCCGCCACCGTACAACAGGTTGCGAACACGTGTGTGTTTAAAAGGCAAATGACGGTATTCCGCTTCGTTTGTCGAGCGGAAGTACACATCACCACGGAGATGCGCCACCAATTTCGACACCGACAGCACAACCCATGATCGGGACTGAGAGGCTGCGTATGGGAATCAACGACGTTCCTGCCGCGATCACGATACAACAAGACTGTGTGTCACCTCTGGTGGAGCGGTTGACTGGAAGTCAAGACAGTGGAAGCCGACAGCACAATCGACTACCGAGCTTATGACTAGGCATATGGTTGATGCCTTCAATGGCATGAGCGGGAGAATGGTCGTTTGGGAGGAGCTCAGGCCATGGCATGGTTTGGCTTCTGTCTTTTGGCTTCTGTCGTCTGTTTGTTTTCAGTCTGTTTTTCAATGGCTTAGTGTTTGACGGACGTGATAACGCCCTGGAGGAGTGTTAGACCGAGTCTTTGTAGAGTACGTCATCACGTGGCTTTGGGTTAGGGCTGGCAGCTGCTATATAGGCTACGTGTCATCTTAGACTTAGACTCAATCAATCAATCGTCTCGACAGGTTCGTCACAACAAAAGACGCGAAGGCGCTGTGGGATCAGCTGAAGGAGGACTACAAGTCAAAGGTGAAGCTCAATGTGTGAGCTTTGGGTGACGAGATGTCAGCGGTGAAGTTGAGCAATTGCGAGAATGTACAGGAGTACACATTGAAGATTCAGAGTTAGGTGAATGACTTCAACCTCTGTGGGGAGAGTTCGACCGGTACGATGCCAAAGAGCGAGCACAGCTACTACCTGATGCAGGGTACACCTGAGGATGATGGTGAGAGGCTTTTCAGCCAGTTGATCTACGATAAGATCGACACCCTGGCAGACAAACCGGAGGAGGTAATTATGAAGATGAATGCCCACGAAGCGCGGCAACAGCAGGATGTCGACTTGGGAAGCATCGAACCACTGGCACTGGCTAAGACGCAGACGAAGAGTGTGAAGCGGAATTCAAAGCACTTTGGGAAGTCCCAGAAGTCCCGTGATAGCGGCAGTGAGAGCGATGGTAGTAGTTGTTCGGAGAGTGAGAAGCATCGCCGCAGGAATTGGAAGGATACCCAGGAATTCTACAGATGCCATAATGTGGGGCAGATTGCACGGTATTGTCCAAGCACTTGCACCGGTGGAGACCGGAGCAGCGACAGAGACAGCGGCAGCGGCAGTGGCGACGACGGTGACGACGACATCAATTGAGAACTATTGGATGTCAGTCACTGGCAGATCCCCTGAGAAGAAGGGCTGGTGCTTGGATTGTGCCACAACTTCTCACGTTTGCGGAGATCGGCGAAAGTTCAAACGGTACACAGAGTACAGCAAAAGAGAGCGGCAGGAGATTGGCGACTTGGCGGGAAGCGTAGCGGGCAAGGCTATCGGACATTGAGATGTACGACTGAGACTTCGGTTGCCTGGAGGGCGAAGACATGCGGTTGTTGTGAGAAACGTCTTGCATGTCGAAGGAGCATACAACTCGTTGTCCCAATCATGGCTTATGGATTGCGGATTGCGGATGGTCCAAGTCACTGGTTACGGAATGAAGATATACGATAAATTGCCGGTACAGGACAGTGCTCGAGGTTGAGGTTGAGGTTGAGTTCGAGGAAATCATGTGGGCGTGGCACTCCAGATTGGAGGTTTTTTCCGGCTGGATGTGAAGTTTGCAGGTAAGAGATATCGAGCATGAGTATGATTGTTTCGAAGGAGCTCCAAGCATGGTTGATTGTTTGGGAGGAATTCTGGGGTTGGTGTCGGTTTGGGAGGAGCTTCAGGCAGAGCCCTATCTTCGTTTTCTTTGAAGTTTAGTACTATGGTCATGATACCGCCCTGGAGGAGTGTGGGGATGGATTTGAGTGCGGTCATCATGTGAGCTGGTTCAGGATTGAGCGCGGCGGAGCCACATGCACTTTAGTTCTTGTGTACGTGTCAATTAGACTTAGCGAGAGTCAGTGAGTTTAGGTCAATAGAGAGATTCAGGACACCAGACACCGTACAACGATTGACAGCCCCAAGAAGCCACAACATCCCGTTGCTTAGCGTTGCAATCACCATCTATATACCAGAAGACCATCTTTTCGACGGTGAGATTACCATAAATCTCAGCTGTCACCGGTGGATTTGGCGAACAGTTCCCGGTCTGCTGCTGGATTTCGAACCACATTCACTCCATATTGTAGGGTTTTGGCCGAAGAAAACTGACATTGGAGAATGGCTTTAACCTCATACTCCGGTTTCTTCTGGGTCATAGTACGCATCAGTGGTGGTGCAGGATGCTCATGGCCATAATTCTCATAACCTGGTTTCAGCCAGGAGCTGTTAAAAACTTTGGGCATTTTGCAGTGAGCTGGGTTGTGTAACCTGAAAGCATCGGCCCCGATGGCTTCAGTGATGCAAAATGTCCTGCAAAATGGCTGTTGAAAGTTTCTAGATTTGAGATTCGCCGACTTTGATTCAGTGAGCCTGGTGTCGAGAGAAACGTAACTTCCCACTTTGAAATCGCGTGGCTGGCAAGACTTATTGGCGTCAAAAATCATCCTTGTTTACCTGACCTCCAACTGCTCTCTCAACATATGAAGATCTGACATCATTGGTTTCGCAAATGCATTTGCTTGTAGGCTGATATTCTGCTTCCAGTCGGCACTGCAGTGGGTACCAGCAGATCAATCACCACTATTTGCAAGAATCCCATGTTGGCTCAAACAGAAGACCTCTTGAGATACAAATGGTATGCTGCGTTATAGGTGAATCCTGCCAATGGTTATAGGCTGTCCCACTCGATTGGGCAGTGAGCCATATACACCTTCAAGTAACGTTCAATGACTGCATTCAGACTCTCTGCTTGGCCGTCTGTTTGCAGAAGATAGATGGTACTGTGACTGCATTAGATCCACAGTTGCATGTTTATTAGTGTTAGCAACAGGTTGGGGAAACCAGCCAGCAGTGTGGGTTCAGGCAGGAACATTCGGTAGGTTCACTTGCAAACCCATTGAAAAACCCGACCTGCTGCTTCTTGGTTGGCCAAATTGGTTCCGATACCCGTCAACCCATCGGCTTTGCCTGGTTTGGCTACACTTGTCATTTCCAGTCTGTGGTTCTGGTTTTCAGGTTCTTCGATCTATGGTCGGAATTTGATATTCTACTGATAATTGTAAAATATTGACTTTGGTAATCATTGTCTTTCTTTGTTGTACTAGCCGCCTTTATAACCAAAAATATGAGAGACACACTCCCTGCTCAATCCTGAAAATGAGAGTCAACGGAGCATCAACGATTTATGGTCTTGCATCTTGGGTAATCTGAGTGGGGATTGGTTGCAGACACTCATAAATGAGGTATAGGCCGCCTTTATAGGCAAAAGAGAAAGCGACACGCTCCCTGCCCCATCTTGAAAATGAGGGTCAATGGAGCGTCAACGATTTTTGACCTTGCATCAAGGTGAAACTAAGCGTGCTGTGGCCATGATTGTCTATATACAAAGTTTTGACCATTCTTATAGGCTAAAACACTTATAAACACTCAGTTGCAGCTTTGAAAATGAATTAGGTTGTGATTGTCCAGGAGGCTGTCATGGGAATATCTCTTGCTTCTCTGCCTATACATGCTGCCAACTGATTCTTTATAGATGTCATCCATCGAGTGCCACTTAGATTACCCGAGATGCAAGACCAAAAATTGTTAATGCTGCAATGATGCCCATTTTCAAGATGGGGCAGGGAAGGTGTCGATTTCTGTTTTGCCAATAAAGGCAGCCAATACTTTGAGTATGTATAACAATGACCAAATCACTGCTTGATGACGTGACTTACTGAATCAAAAATCGTTGATGCTCGGTTGACGCTCATTTTGCCACGGGGTGTATCCACCATATGGAACTGTTTAATTTGGCATTATATCACAGATGGTGTTTTGGCAGCCATTCTATCGTCTTCATGTACTGTCTCCTTTATCACTACATTGTTCTATAATAATACATATACAAATATCCCTTGAAATATACTATAAAGTGTGTGCTAATTGTAGATAATAATACACTCAAAAATCCCATTCCTTGCATTCAATACTCGTCTTCAATTTCAGGTTCACTCAATAGGCTGCTCTCGTTTCCTAAATGGATGTCAGCTGCATTAACATGCAGCAGATAGTCTACTTAGCTGTGGATGTTCGTTCATCAGTCAGCAAATCTGGAATGAAATCTTTATCGTGCTTGCTATCCTTGGCATTTGCATCAAAATTGAAAAATTCAGCATTGGGAAGAGGAGTCTGTATATACACATATCCGGGTGGCACACCATCAATTTGGGAATGTGGAACTCCCTCAATTTCACCTGGAGGCACAGGTGATGTTCCAGGCGGAGGTGGCGCCAGGTTTGGTAGAGAAGCCCGCGGTACTTTGGGTGGTCAACCTGTCTGTCAATTTTATACTGTCCCATTTTAGTAAGGCAGGAAGCCGTGCATTTACTTTTCAAGAACCATTGCGGGGTGTCTTTCCATAGCAACCTCCATCTGTCTTTGCCCAGGAAACACAACTCCCCGGTTCTGCTCTTCTTGCACTTCGTAGTGAGGTCTCTTGATTTGTAATTACGTTTCCTCTATTATGGCCCCCAAACACCCTCCTTTGGCCATTGTGGCCATATTCAAGGCAAGGTGCATGTTGGACTGCTTTAGCTGTACCCAACCTCCCAGCCTTGCCATAGTGGCTGACATGTTGAAAACCTAGAAGAAATTTATGGCGGTGTCTAAAAATGAGATATACCTAGAATTTTGACCATATATGACTCCGTAGCCTCCTCTAGGGTATTCAAAGCCCATATAGTCCACTCGCGGGGATACTGATCACGAAATTAGTCCACGAAAATTGTTAGAACTGACAATGTCTTGATGTTCAAATTCGTGGAATATGCAGAGAAATGCGGTGGTCCACCATGGAGGTTTCCATTACGGGCAGCTATCAATTGCTCACGTATCTCTCGATGTACACCAGACGTACATTATACCATTCGTTGATGGCCATCTACCTCGAGATAGATTTACTCACATCCTAGTATTGCATGCTGCTCTTTATTCTTGCTGTGTCCAGTAATACGGACATTTTTTAAATGTGCATCCTGGGATATAGTTTCTCTGGCTACATTGGCAGCGTAGCGATGGACAAACTGGTGTCTGCGTTTCTGCTGTGTTCCGGTGGGTGGCACATTGGCTGAAGCGCCCATCGGTCATCTCAATTTGGTTCCGCTTGCACCTCGATCAGGTCCTTGTGGTGCCATGATTTGCTGTTTTGGAATAAGCGAAGAGGATGATAACCAAATGAAGTGGGAAGTCATGAGGAGTATATAGTTAGCTTCAAGTCGAAATGGGATGAGTGACAGCCATCTTGCACAGTCTACTCAGGACGAATCCTGCTGTGTATTGCTGCAGGTTGCAGGAGTCTCCAACGGTCCCGCCATTTGCAGTATGTCGGTCTGATGTTGTATGTTTGTGTACAGGGGTGAATAGTGGTGAACAGCAGCTGAAATCACGTGATTGAAAAATACAAAATGGACATTCTTCGACAGGAAGGACGTCTGGGGAGGTGTGTCCCAAGGCCTCCCTGGGATTCACCATGAAACAGACGCTAAACATCCTGTCATGTTGTATGGTTAGCATTACTATTCCCAATGTAGTGATGGTCAAAACCCAGATTTTGCTTTGTTCAAGTTGATCAAATGTACCAACCTTGACATGAAAGATGCAGCTTGCCTCCATGTGGTCCGTATCTTGCAACATCCAACATCTTGCCCCACAACAACTTCAGCACAAAATACAATGGTCATGATCTGAAAGAGAAATTTTCCCAGCTTCTACCAGGCAAATGTGGCAAATCGACAAAATATCCACCTAACGACTCAATCAAGCCAATGAAGGCAAGAGCGAGGTGGAAGCTGATAGGGTCCGAACCATATGAGACTTGCGCAGCTTGTAATTGAAGAAGAAGCTTGCAGCGGGGACATCATGAGAGACGGACATTTTGAGCACAGAAGAGACAAAGTAAGGCATCGAGAATTATGTGGATAGGGAACGTGCTGCGGGAAGAACGCTAGTTGAAGATGCACTGACCGCTATTATGCAAGAGCAGGAAGATATGCACAGTGCTGAAGAGATGGGATTGAGAACCAGAAAGCCCGAAACAACATTTGATGAGATGTTGAATGCTATCTGAGACAGTCAGAGCATTCTGGAAAGTTCCCGTGATAAGGAGGATGGGGAAGATGAGGATGATCGTGAAGAAGATACAGAGCTTGGCAAGCTGAGCAAAGATGACGAACCTGGCTGGGTGATGGGCACAATCACCACAATGGTACAGCAGTGCTTCGAGTATTCAATGCAGAATCAGATGAGGCTTGACAAATTGATGTAACCAGGATGGTCGGACGTGGCCGACTACTTGAGTGAGAGATATATGAACTATGGGATAGGTGAATTTATGGTTCCAGCAGTCATTACACCACAAACTGTCATGGTAGTAGCCGCACCTGAATCGAGAACATTAGGAGAGCTTATGGAAAGTCAAGGTAGCGTCCCCGGATGATCGCACACCCCGCATGGGACTCCTCGACCAGGAAGTAGTCATAGCAGGCTGTGTCCTGGGACACCACCGCCACCCAAATGAATAGCATCTTGCCCACCCTACACAACGCTCGATTCGTCACCGATTGAGAAATGGAAGCCTGTAGAGCCCCTAAGCTTTCATCGCTGTCTTCAGTGTCCCTAGACAATTGCTATACAGACATCGGATTCGGACGAAGAAATGGCGATGGCTCCTGCCACACCAGTGGATTATATTGCCGAATTGCTGTCTTTGACGACTTAGCTCATTGAAAAGCACATCGTGTACGCACTTTGCTACATTTCAGCTTTTTCTGGATTTCAGTGACCAAGTTGTGGGACATGGTAATGTGTCTGGGCATGTGCAAAGGTCGAATGGGCCATGCGAAAGTTCTAGTCTGCTAAGCATGTTGATAGACAACCAATAAACTTGGTATCATGTTGCATGTTACGCTTAAGTCAGAAAGCAATAACAAAAATTGAGACCAAATTTGGTAACAAAATTTCGGTGAGTTATGTCATACAAGTCATAGAAGGAGCGGTCAATGGGCAATGCCAACCTAGATGAATGACAACCGTCATGTTGCATTCATGCACGCATCGAACAGCACAACTCTTTGCTCAGACCTGCTGCACATAGCCGAGATATTGAAAAATGCTTGTGGTAGGTTGTAACGGCAGCACGTGACCCAGGTCCGGGTAACGGCCATTCTATATAGTCAGCTCGCCACGAGACTTAGATCTCTAGCGATAATCTTACCTATACACCTATTTACTAT
>Ga0307515_10014193_pt1 | contig 14803 bp, 7 predicted proteins | sample 17_EM_MG_FD_194513 | JGI IMG/M metagenome (GOLD analysis project Ga0307515, IMG submission 194513) | Populus trichocarpa ectomycorrhiza microbial communities from riparian zone in the Pacific Northwest, United States - 17_EM | ecosystem: Host-associated > Plants > Roots > Unclassified | place... | reverse complement strand
AGCTCATTAAAGATCCTAGTGGAACTAGGAAATTCCCAAAACCAGCTGCCACATCCTTGTAGGAAAAGAATCCTAACCAAATAGGAAGTCCACAAGTCAAATGGAAGTAAATAACAAAATTCGTACAGCGTCTGTTGACCAGTATTGTGGTGCCTTCCCGAACTCTGATTGACCTGAAATTTTAACCCGTAGTAGGACAACATGTCTGGAAATTCCACATAAAATTTTAGCCCGATCAATCGGTCGGATTGAGAAATATAACTATTGTCGTAAACCTGGACTGTTGCGCTTTTTACGCCAAAATCTGAATCTGACCTTACTTGGGTCGTATCACAAGGCTGAACCGTATCATTCACTCCCTCTTCAAGAAGATTCGCCCTCGAATCTTGAATAGGATTAATAGCGACTTCAGTAGCCTCTTGTTAAGCCTTCGGAATTCCCTTATTGCTAACACCTTTCTCCAACAACACTGTATAGAAGTAGTGATCGACAAGAATTTCAAATAAGCACACCGTACTAACCACTTGCGTACATACTTTTGAATGATAACCACAGCGGCTCTCCTTCGTCTTTCATTCTTTTGGCGTTGTACCTCATTTTCCCATGAAGCTTGAAGATCATAGAATAATCTTCTACACTTGTCAACTTCTCGTCTAAAACCCTCAAACCATGGCTTAGTTTTTTGCATCGTTGATCTACAATCCTCCTTTGTTCCCTCTCCCTTGGTGAATACATGGCACAAATAGGGGGAAAAGACAAGAAGAAGACGAAGACAAGAATAGAGTTTATATGAGGAAGAACATTGATTTAGACTCGAAATTACAAATCTGACTATCGTTTGGACCAGAATTGATCGAAAAAAAACAAATATGAAATTGATGAGAATGACTCAAAAAATAGCCAAGTATCCCAAATATGATGATAATATACTAGAAGGAACAAAATCAATAGAAACAGAACAAGTTTTGAAAGACAACACAAAACAAACCCGTTACAGCAAAAATAAGCCCAAATTTAATATATGTTGCGATCTCATACCCAATACATAGAATATGAAGTTTCAATTGATTCTAAAGTGGTTTGCTTATGGTTCACCAAGAATAGTGTTTCTACGGCAGAATTGAACCTCGAATTAAAACCTCAAGCACATAATATCAGAATAAGCCAAACTTTGACATATAATGCGATCACATCCCCAATAGACTGAATATGAAGTTTCAATTGATTCTGAGGTGGTTTACTTATGGTTCACCAAGAGTTGTGTTTTCTATGGTAAAAATTGAATGATCCTTCAAATTTCAACTAATCCCTCCCTCTCTCTTTCTGTTTTTTTTCTTTTTAATATACTGATATGACTCTACATAACCTTTTTTTTGTTTTTTTTTTGCTTAGATGACGCAGACACGAAGAATAAGAAGATGGACGCAAACACTGAAAAACTTAAAGGTAAACTAAAAAACAAAAATAACAGAAGGATATAACCCTGTTTTGGAGCCTAGCTCTGATACCAACTGATGCGAACCTCGTGATCACGTGGTCACGCAACCCACAATCAAGATTGAGATCTGTCCCGGGAAGCCGAAATAGGTCTGATAGGAGTGTGACACAATCGAAACCTGCCCCAAGGCACCAACACTATTATATTGAGTAGAATGACGCCACGAAGCCAGTTAATCTTCGATAAGTCAGATTCAGTTCGTGCAAGAACTGAAGAATTGAAGAATCACTCTCACATGTTAAAACTGAAAAATTCAGAAGTAATTATCATCAAAGATGCCGAAATTTTGGCTTACATGAGTTTAAATAGTTCTTGAAAAATTAACCCTAATGGACCCCTTATGTGGACTTATATGAGGTCCACTCAAAACTAACCCAAAAACCCTAAACTAAAAAGCCCATAACCTGATCCAAACAAGCCTTGGATCCTAGCTCAAAACAAAGTTTTAATTACGCCCAAACATGAAAGAAAATAATAAAAATAGCTAATTTGTCATTAAATACCACTAGCTTTTCTTTCCTTGTGTAGCTAGGATGAATAAGGAATCTTTATAAGAAAAGGATTCTGAAACATTAATGAATCCTTGCCACACTTGGAGATTATACTGCAGCTCATTAAATTTCCTAGTGGAACTAGGAAATTCCCAAAACCAGCTGCCACATCCTTGTAGGAAAAGAATCCTAACCAAATAGGAAGTCCACAAGTCAAATAGAAGTAAATAACAAAATTCGTACAGCCTCTGTTGACCAGTATTGTGGTGCCTTCCCGAATTCTGATTGACCTGAAATTTTTAACCATAGTAGGACAACATGTCTGGAAAGTCCACATAAAATTTAGCCCAATCAATCGGTCGGATTGAGAAATATAACTATTTCTGTAAACCTGGACTGTTGCGCTTTTTACGTCAAAATCTGAATCTGACCTTATTTGGGTCGTATAACAAGGCTGAACCGTATAACCAGAGGTATTGGTCTATGTTGTGGTTCTAATTCAGATGACTAGTTGTTTGGGAAGGACTTGCAATATAGGTTAGAACAGGCTATATGAATTTTGTTATTTACTTTCTTTTGACTTGTGGACTTTCTATTTGGCAAAGATCCTTTTTCTACAAGAAGGATGTGGGAGCTTGTTTTGGGAATTTGTTTTTAGTTTCGCAAGGATCTTTAATGATCTGCAATATAATCTCTAAGTGTGGCAAGCATTCATTAATGTTTCACAATTCTTTTCTTATAAGGAATCCTTATTCATTCTAGCTACACAAGGAACCAACAAATGAGAACATTGGACCACTACTCAAAAACACCCAAATCTGGCCGCGTATGGGTGTAAGATAAGAGAAGTGAAGAAAGTTAGGAAGGGTGATGAGAATTGTGCGGAAACACTAAAGAAACAACCCAATTTTTATGCTAGAAAGGGTAACGTTAGATCTGTATTTTTCACTTACAAACCAATGATTTTACTTGTGTCCAAAGAGTGATACGGATCAGCCTTGTGATTCAACCCAAGCAAGGCTAGATTTGGTTTTTGGCGTAAAATTTCTCTCGTCCAGTCTTACGTTATTGAGCATAAGTCCACATCCAATAGTTGGATCGAGCTGAACTTTATCAGAAGATTCCAGAGGTATTAGTCTATGTTGTGGTTCAAACTCAGATGAGTAGGTGTTTGGGAAGGACTTGCGATATAGGTTAGAACAGGCTATATGAATTTTGTTATTTACTTTCTTTTGACTTGTAGACTTTTTTTTTGGCAAAGATCCTTGTTCTACTAGGATGTGGAAGCTTGTTTTGGGAATTTGTTCTTTAGTTTCGCAAGGATCTTTAATGAGCTGCCACATAATCTCTAAGTGTGGCAAGGATTCATTAATGTTTCACAATCCTTTTCTTATAAGGATTCCTTATTCATTCTAGCTACACAAGGAACCAACAAATGCGAACATTGGACCACTACTCAAAAACACCCAAATCTGGCCGCGTGTTGGGGTAAGATAAGAGAAGTGAAGAAAGTTAGGAAGAGTGATGAGAATTGTGCGGAAACACTAAAGAAACAACCCAATTTTTATGCTAGAAAGGGTAATGTTAGATCTGTATTATTCACTAACAAGCCAATGATTTTACTTGTGTGCAAAGAGTGATACGGTTCAACCTTGTGATTCAACCCAAGCAAGGTCAGATTTGGTTTTTGGCGTAAAATTTCTCCCGTCCAGTCTTATGTTATTGAGCATAAGTCCAAATCCAACCATTGGATCGAGCTGAAACTTTACCAGAAAATTCCAGAGGTATTGGTCTATGTTGTGGTTCTAATTCAGATGAATAGGTGTTTGGGAAGGACTTGCGATATTGGTTAGAACAGGCTATATGAATTATGTTTTTTACTTTCTTTTGACTTGTGGACCTTCTTTTTGGCAAAGATCCTTTTTCTACAAGGATATGGGAGCTTTTTCTGTTGATTTTGTTCCTTCCAATATATTATCATCATATTTGGGATATTTGGCTGTTGTTTGAGTCATTCTCATCAATTTTATATTTGTTTGTTTTCGATCAGTTCTGGTCTAAACAAAAGTTAGATTTGTAATTTCCAGTCTAAATCAGTGTTCTTCGTGTCGTAAACTCTATTCTTGTTGTGTCTTTATCTTCTTTTATTTTTCCTACTTGTGTCATGTATTCAGCAAGGGAGAGGGAACGAAGGAGGATTCTAACTCATGGATGTGAAAAACTAAGTCATGGTTTGGGGGTTTTCGAACAAGAAGTTGATAAGTGTAGAAGATTATTCTATGATCTTCAAGCTTCATGGGAAATGAAGGTACAACGCCAAAAAAATGAAAGACGAAGGAGAGTCGTTATTGTTATCATTCAAAATCATATACGCATGTGGTTAGTGTGGCGTGCTTATTTGAAATTCTTGTGAGTCACTAGTTCCATTCAGTGTTGTTGGAGAAAGGTGTTAGCAATAAGGGAATTCTGAAGGCTTAAACAAGAGGCTAATAAAGTCGCTACTGATCCTATTCAAGATTCTAGGGCGAATCTTCTTGAAGAGGGAGGGAATGATATGGTTTCCATTGTGTCACACTCCTATCAGACCTATTTCGGCTTTTCAGGATTAGATCTCAATCTTGATTGTGGGTTGCGTGATCACGAGGTTCGCATCACCAGCACTATTAAAAACAGAAAACCCCTACCTGATGAATATTGATTCGCGAAGGAGAAGTATAAGGATGACGCCACGAAGCCAGTTGTTCTTCGATAAGTCATTTATACGGACTTCATATAAGCCAATTGTCTAACCCTTACATGTTTGGTTATGCATTTATTTATACGGACTCTAGACTTAAAGAAACTCTAATGGACCCCCCTTAGGTGGACTTATATGAAGCCCACTTACAATTAACCTAAATAAGTAATAATAACCCAAAGACTAAGAAGAAAATAATAAAAATAATAGAATTTTTGTTTAGGTTAATTCAATGATAGTTTAAATGTTTTTAAATTATAAAACATAAAACAAATTTATAAAAAAAAAAGTAATTAGAATTTCTGTTCAGGATACTTCAAAGATAGGTTAATTTTTTTTAAAATTATAAAACAAATTAATTGGGATACTTCAATGATAGTTTAAATTGTTTTAAAATTTTGAAATATAAAAGTAATTTACCAAAAAAAAGTAATTAGGATATATGTTTAGGATACTTCAATGATACTTAAATGTTCTAAATTTATATTAAAAAAGAAGTAAATAGAATTTTTGTATAAGATACTTCAAGGATAGTTTAAATGTTTTAAAATAAAAAAAAATATTATAAAAGAAATAATTAGGATTTCTTTTCAGAATACTTGAAGGATAATTTAAATGTACTTTTATGAAAATAAAAAAAACATTATAAAACAAATTAATTAGGATTTCTATTTAGAATACTTCAAGGATGGTTTAAATTTTTTAAAATTTTAAATATAAACAATTGATAAAAAAAAGTACTGAGGATATTTTTTTTTACAAAAATAAAAAAAACATTATAAATAAATTAATTAGTTTTTCAAAATGTAATTGTGATTTCTGTTTAGAATACTTCAAGGATAGTTCAAATTTTTTAAAAATAAAAAAAATATAAAAGCCATTTATAAAAGAATTAATTAGGATTTCAGTTCAGTATACTTTAATGAATTTTTAATTGTTTTAAATTATAAAAATATTTTATAAAAATAATAATTAGGATTTCTGTTTAGGATGATACTTCAATGGTAGTTTAAATGATTTAAAATTTTTAAATATATATATTTATAGAAAAGGTGATTAGAATTTCTGTTTAGGATACTTAAATGATAGTTTAAATGTTTTAAAATTTTAAATTATAAAAATAATTATTAGAATTTCTTTTTAGGATGATACTTCAAGGAAACTTTAAATTTCTTAAATTTATAAAATATAAAAACAATTGATAAATAAAAAAATCAGCATTTCTGTTTAGAATACTTTAATGTTAGTTTAATTGTTTTAAAAATATAAAATATAAGCAAAATTAAAAAACAAATTTGGATTTCTGTTTAGGATACTTAATGTATAGTTAAAATCTTTTAAAATTATAAAATAAAAACAATTTATAAAATAAATAATGAGGATTTCTGTTTAGGATACTTTAAGGATAAGTTTAAATGTTTTAAAATCTGAAAATTAAAAGAAAATAAAAAAATAATTAGGATTTCAGTTTAAGAATTAATAAGGATTTATGTTTTGGATTCTTCAAGAATAGTTCAAATGTTTTAAAATTTTAAAATTTAAAATAATTTTTTTAAAAAAAAATAATTAGGATTTCTGTTTTGAATACTTCAAAGATACTTGAAATGTTTTAAAATTAAAAACTTTTGAAAAAACTTAATAAAAGAAATTATGATTTCTGTTTCAAGTACTTCAAATATAGTTTAAATGTTTAAAATTATAAAATTTAAAATAAATTTAAAAAAAATAATTAGAATTTCTGTTTAGGATACTTGAACCTTAGTTCAAAGTTTTAAAATTATAAAATTTAAAAGAAAAAAAAAGTAACTAGGATTTCTGTTTTGATTTCTTCAAGGATACTTCTAATGTTTTAAAATTATAAACAATTAAAAAAAAACAATTATGATTTCCGTTTCGAGTACTTTAAGGATAGTTTAGATATTTTAAAATTATAAAATTTAAAAGAAATTTAAAAAAAGTAATTAGAATTTCTGTTTAGGATATTTGGACCTTAGTTCAAAGTTTTAAAATTATAAAATTTAAAAGAAAAAAATAGTAATTAGGATTTCTGTTTTGGTTTCTTCAAGGATACTTTAAATGTTTTAAAATTATAAACAATTAAAAAAACAATTATGATTTCCGTTTCGAGTACTTTAAGGATAGTTTAAATATTTTAAAATTATAAAATTTAAAAGAAATTTTGAAAAAAGTATTTAGGATTTCTGTTTAGGATTCTTCAAGAATAGTTTAAATATTTTAAAATTAAAACAATTTAAAACGATTTAAAAAAGGAATTATGATTTATGTTTAAGGTACTTCAAGGATACTTTAAATGTTTTAAAATTATAAAATTTAAACAAAACTTTAAAAAGTAATTAGGATTTCTGTTTCGGATGCTTCAATGATAGTTTAAATTTTTTAAAATTATAAAATTTAAAAGAAATTTAAAAAAAGTAATTATGACTTTCTGTTTAGAATATTTAAAGGATAGTTGAAATATTTTAAAATTATAAAATAAATTTTTATTTAGAAAATGTAATTAGAATTTATGTTTGGGATACTTGAAGCTTAGTTCAAAGTTTTAAGATTATAAAATTTAAAATAAATTTTAAAAAATTTATTAGCATTTTTGTTTTGGATTGTTCAAAGATAGTTTAAATGTTTTAAAATTATAAAATTTAAAAGAAATTTAAAAAATGTAATTTGAATTTCTATTTTGGATTATTCAAGGATAGTTCGAATGTTCTAAAATTTTAAAATTTAAAAGAAATTTTAAAAAAGAAATTAGGATTTTTGTTTTGGAAACTTTAAGGATAGTTGAAACGTTTTAAAATTACAAACATTTTGAAAAAAATTAAAAAAAGAAATTATGATTTCTGGTTTGGGTACTTTAAGGATAATTTAAATGTTTTAAAATTATAAAATTTAAAAAACGTTAAAAAAAAAACAATTTAGGATTTCTGTTTGGAATACTTGAAACTTAGTTCAAAGTTTTAAAATTATAAATTTTAAAGAAATTTAGATAAAAAAATTATGATTTCTGTTTTCGATTATTCAACGATAGTTTAAATATTTGGTAAATATAAAATTTGAAAGAAATTTAAAAAAAAAGTAATTATGAATTTCTATTTACGATACTTAAAGGATAGTTGAAATGTTTTGAAATTATAAAATTTAAAAAAAAATTAAAAAATTAATTAGGATTTCTTTTTCTGATGCTTCAAGGATAGTTTAAATGTTTTGAAATTACAAAATTTAAAAAACATTTAAAAAAACGATTTAGTATTTTGTTTTTGGATACTTGAAGCTTAGTTCAAAGTTTTAAAATTATAAATTTTAAAGAAATTTAAATAAAGTAATTAGGATTTCTGATTTAGATTATTCAACGATAGTTTAAATATTTAGGAATTATAAAATTTAAAAGAAAAGTTTTAAAAAATAATTATGAATTTCTATTAACGATACTTCAAGGATAGTTGAAATGTTTTAAAATTATAAAATTTTAAAAAAGAAATTAGGATTTCTGTTCCGGATTCTTCAAGGATAGTTGAAATGTTTTCAAATTAAAAACTTTTAAAAAACAATTAACAAAAGAAATTATGATTTTTTTTCCGGGTACTTTAAGGATAGTTTAAATGTTTTAAAATTATAAAATATTAAAGAAATTTAAAAAAATAATTAGGATTTCTGTTTGGGATACTTGAATCTTAGTTCAAAGTTTTAAAATAATAAATTTTAAAAGAAATTTAAAAAAAGGAAGTAGGATTTCTGTTTTTGGTACTTTAAGGATAGTTGAAAACTTTTAAAATTAAAAATTTTTGAAAAAAATTAGAAAAAGAAATTATGATTTCTATTTTAGGTAATTTAAGGATAGTTTAAATTATGAATTTAAAAAACATTTAAAAAAACGATTTAGTATTTTTGTTTAGGATACTTGAAGTTGAGTTCAAAGTTTTAAAATTATAAATTTTAAAGAAATTTAAATAAAGAAATTAGGATTTCTGTTTTCGAATATTCAACGATTGTTGAAATGTTTAGGAATTATAAAATTTTAAAAAAAAATTTAAAAAAGTAATTATGAATTTCTATTAACGATACTTTAATGATAGTTGAAATGTTTTAAAATTAAAAAATTTTGAAAAAAATTAAAAAAAGAAATTATGATTTTTGTTTCGGGCACTTCAAGGATTGTTGAAATGTTTTAAAATTATAAAATTATAAAATATTTTAGAAAAATTAATTAGGATTTCTGTTTGGGATACTTAAAGATTAGTTCAATGTTTTAAAATTAGAAAATTTAAAAGAAATTTAAAAAAAAAAGTAATTAAAATTTCTGTTTTACATTCTTCAATGACGGTTTAAATGTTTGAAAATTATAAAATTTTAAAGAATTTTAAATAAAGTAATGATGAGTGTCTGTTTAGGATACTTCAAGGATAGCTGAAATATTTTAAAATTAAAAATTTTGATAATAAAAAAAACAAATTATGATTTCTCTTTCGGGTACTTCAAGGATAATTTAAATGTTTTAAAATTATAAATTTAATTGAAATTTTAAAAAAAAGTAATTAAAATTTTTGTTTTGGTGTCTTTAAGGATAGTTTAAATGTTTTAAAATTTTAAAATTTAAAAGAAATTTAAATAAAGTAATTAGGATTTCTGATTTAGATTATTCAACGATAGTTTAAATATTTAGGAATTATAAAATTTAAAAGAAATTTAAAAAAAGTAATTATGAATTTCTATTAACGATACTTCAAGGATAGTTGAAATGTTTTAAAATTATAAAATTTAAAAGAAATTTTAAAAAAGTAATTAGGATTTCTGTTTCGGATTCTTCAAGGATAGTTGAAATGTTTTCAAATTAAAAAATTTTAAAAAACAATTAACAAAAGAAATTATGATTTTTTTTCCGGGTACTTCAAGGATAGTTTAAATGTTTTAAAATTATAAAATATTAAAGAAAATTTAAAAAATAATTAGGAGTTCTATTTGGGATACTTGAATCTTATTTCAAAGTTTTAAAATTATAAAATTTAAAGAAATTTTAAAAAAGTAATTAGGATTTCTATTTTAGATTCTTCAATGATAGTTTAAATGTTTTAAAATTATAAAATTTAAAAGAAATTTTAAAAAAGTAATTAAATTGTTTTTTTTTGGTGTCTGATAGTTTAAATGTTTTAAAATTTAAAAGAAATTTAAAAAAAGTAATTAGAATTTTTGTTTTGGGTACTTTAAGTATAGTTTAAATGATTTAAAATTAAAAAATTAAAAAAAATCAATTTAGAATTTCTGTTTGACATACTTGAAACTTAGTTCAAAGTTTTAAAATTATAAATTTTAAATAAATTTTAAAAAAGTAATTATGATTTATGTTTTTGAATATTCAACAATAGTTTAAATATTTGGTAATTATAAAATTTAAAAGAAATTAAAAAAAAAGTAATTATGAATTTCTATTTACTTTAAGGATAGTTGAAATGTTTTAAAATTATAAAATTTAAAAGAAATTTTAAAAAAGTAATTAGGATTTCTGTTTCGGATGCATTATGGATAGTTTAAAAGTTTTTCAAATTATAAAATTTAAAAGAAATTTAAAAAAAGTAATTATGAATTTCTGTTTAAGATACTTGAATGATAGTTGAAAGATTTTAAAATTATAAAATATAAAAATAATTTAGAAAACGTTATTATGATTTATTTTTGGGATACTTGAAAATTAGTTCAAAGTTTTAAAATTATAAAATTTAAAAAACGTTATTAGAATTTCTGTTTTGGAATTTTCAATGATAGTTTAAATGTTTTAAAATTATAAAATTTATAAGAAATTTTTTAAAAAATTAGAATTTATGTTTTGGATTCTTTAAGGATAGTTTAAATGTTTTAAAATTTAAAAGAAATTTTAAAAAAAGAATTAGTATTTCTGTTTTGGATATTTTAAGGATAGTTGAAAAGTTTGAAAATTAAAATTTTTTGAAAAAAATTAAAAAAAGAAATTATAATATATGTTTTAGGTACTTTAAGGATATTTTAATTGTTTTAAAATTATAAAATTTCAAAAACATTAAAAAAAAAACGATTTAGGATTTTTATTTAGTATACTTGAAGCTTAGTTCATAGTTTTAAAATTACAAAATTTAAAAGAAATTTAAAAAATGTAATTATGAATTTAAATGAGCGATACTTCAAGGATAGTTGAAATATTTTAAAATTATAAAATTTAAATTTTTTTTTTTTAAAAGTAATTAGAATTTCTGTTTCGGAAGCTTTAAGGATAGTTGAAATATTTTTAAATTAAAAAATTAAAAAGAAATTTAAAAAAATTAATTATGAATTTTTATTTTTGATACTTGAAAGATAATAGAAATGTTTTAAAATTAAATTTTTTTGAAAACAATGAAAAAATGAAATTATGATTTTCGTTTCGGGTACTTTAAGGATTATTGAAATATTTTAAAATTATAAATATAAAAAACAAATTAGAAAAGTAATTAGGATTTCTGTTTGGGATACTTGAATCTTAGTTCAAAGTTTTAAAATTATAAAATTTAAAAGAAATTTAAAAAAAGAAATTAGGATTTCTGTTTTGGGTACTTTAAGGATAGTTGAAAAGTTTTAAAATTCAAACTTTTTGAAAAACATTAGAAATAGAAATTATGATTTCTGTTTTAGGTACTTTAAGGATTGTTTAAATGTTTTAAAATTACAAAATTTAAAAAACATTTTAAATTTTTTTTGGTATTTCTGTTTAGGATACGTGAAGCTTAGTTCAAAGCTTTAAAATTATAAATTATTAAGAAATTTGAATAAAGTAATTAAGATTTCTATTTTCGAATATTCAACGATATTTTAAATGTTTAGGAATTAAAAAATTTAAAAGAAATTTTAAAAAAAGTAATTATGAATTTCTATTAACGATACTTTAATGACAATTGAAATGTTTTAAAATTAAAAAATTTAAAAGAAATGTTTAAAAAGTAATTAGAATTTCTGTTTGATATACTTCAATCTTACTTCAAAGTTTTAAAATTATAAAATTTAAAAGGTATTTCAAAAAAGCAATTAGAATTTCTGTTTTTGATTATGCAACGATAGTTTAAATGTTTGAAAATTATAAAATTTTAAAGAAATTTTAAAAAAAGTAATTATGAATTTCTGTTAAGTATACTTCAAGGATAGTTGAAATGTTTTAAAATTAAAAAATTTCAAAAATAATTGAAAAAATAAATTATGATTTTTGTTTCGGGTACTTCAAGGATAGTTTAAATGTTTTAAAATTATAAAATTTAAAAGAAAATTTAAAAAAGTAATTAGGATTTCCGTTTCGGATGCTTCAAGGATAGTTTAAATGTTTAAAATTATAAACTTTAAGAGAAATTTTTAAACAAATAATTAGAATTTCTGTTTCGGATTCATCAATGATAGTTTAAATGTTTTAATATTATAAAATTTAAAAGAAATTTAAAAAAGGAATTAGAATTTCTGTTTTGGATTCTTCAATGATAGTTTAAATGTTTTAAAATTCTAAAATTTTAAAAAAGTAAATGGAATTTCTGTTTTGGATTCTTCAAGTATAGTTTAAATGATTTAAAATTTTAAAAGTTTAAAGAAATTTTAAAAAAATAATTAGGGTTTCTGTTTTTGGTACTTTAAAGATAGTTGAAAAGTTTTAAAATTAAAAATTTAAAAGAAATTTTAAAAATGAAATCAGGGTTTCTATTTTGGGTAATTTAAGGATAGTTGAAAATTTTTAAAATTAAATTTTTTGAAAAACATTAAAAAAAGAAATTAAGATTTCTGTTTTGGGTAATTTAAGGATATTTTAAGTGTTTTAAAATTATAATTTTTTTAAAAAAATAAAAACAAAATTGAGATTTCTGTTTGGTATACTTGAAGTTTACTTCAAAGTTTTAAAAATATAAATTTTAAAGAAATTTAAATAAAGTAATTAATATTTCTGTTTACAATTATTTAACGATAGTTTAAATATTTGGGAATTATAAAATTTAAAAGAAATTTTCAAAAAGTAATTATGAATTTCTATTTAAGATACTTTAAGGATAATTGAAATGTTTTAAAATTAGAATTTTTTGAAAATAATTAAAAAAAAATTATGATTTCTGTTTCGGTTACTTCAACGATAGTTTAAATGTTTTAAAATTGTAAAATTTAAAAGAAATTTTTTTAAAAAAATTAGAATTTCTGTTTTGAATACTTCAAGGATAGTTGAAATGTTTTCAGGTTGTAAAATTAAAAAGAAATTTTAAAAAAATAAGTATGAATTTCTGTTTAGGATACTTGAAAGATAGTTGAATTGTTTTAAAATAAAAACATTTTGAAAAAAATTAAAAAAAGAAATTATGATTTTTCTTTCGAGTATATTGAGAATAGTTTAAATGTTTTAAAATTATAAAATTTTAAAGAAATTTTAAAAAAGTAATTAGGATTTCTGTTTCGGATACTAGAACGTTAGTTCGAAGTTTTAAAATTTAAATGAAATTTTAAAAAAATAATTATGATTTCTGTTTTTTGATTCTTCAATGATAGTTTAAATGTTTTAAAATTACAAAAATTTTAAAAAAATTTAAAAATGTAATTAGAATTTCTATTTTGGATTTTTCAAGGATAATTTAAAAGTTTTAAAATTTTTAAATTTAAAAGAAAATAAAAAAAAATTGCGATTTCTGTTTTGGGTAATTCAAGGATAGTTGAGAAGTTTTAAAATTTAAAATTTTTGAACAAAATTAAAAAAAAAACAATTTAGGATTTCTGTTTTGGTTTATTCAATGATAGTTGAAATGTTTTCAAATTATAAAATTTAAAAGAAATTTCAAAAAATTAATTATGAATTTCGGTTTATAATATTTCAAGGATAGTTGAAATGTTTTAAAATTAAAACATTTTCAAAAAAATTTAAAAAACAATTATGATATTTGTTTCGGGTGCTTCAATGATAGTTTAAAGTTTTAAAATTATAAAATTTAAAATAAATTTAAAAAAAGTAATTAGGATTTCTGTTTTGAATTATTCAATGATAGTTTAAATGTTTTAAAATTATAAAATTTAAAAGAAATTAAGAAAAAAAGTAATTAGGATTTCTATTATGGATTCTTCAATGATAGTTTAAATGTTTTAAAAATATAAAATATAAAAGAAATTTTAAAAAAGTAATTAAGATTTCTGTTTGGGATACTTGAAAATTAGTTCAAAGTTTTAAAAATATAAATTTAAAAGAAATTAAAAAAAAGAGTAATTAGGATTTCTATTTTGGATTCTTCAATGATAGTTTACATGTTTTAAAATTATAAAATTTAAAAGAAATTAAAAAAAAAATTAGGATTTCTATTTTGGATTCTTCAATGATAGTTTAAATGTTTTAAAATTATACAATTTAAAGAAAATTTTAAAAAAGTAATTAAGATTTCTGTTTGGGATAGTTGAAGCTCAGTTCAAAGTTTTAAAATTTAAAAGAAATTTGAAACAATTAATTACTATTTCTATTTTAGATTCTTCGATGATAGTTTAAATGTTTTAAAATTATAAAATATAAAAGAAATTTTTTAAGGAAAGTAATTAGAATTTATGTTTAGGATACTTGAAACTTAGTTCAAAGTTTTAAAATTCTAAAATTTAAAAGAAATTAAAAAAAAAAGAAATTAGGATTTCTATTTTGAATTCTTCAATGATAGTTTAAATGTTTTAAAAATATAAAATATAAAAAAATTTTTAAAAAAGTAATTAAGATTTCTGTTTGGGATACTTGAAAATTAGTTCAAAGTTTTAAAAATATAAATTTAAAAGAAATTTTTAAAAAAAATTAGGATTTCTATTTTGGATTCTTAAATGATAGTTTAAATGTTTTAAAATTATACAATTTAAAAGAAATTTAAAAAAAATAATTATGATTTCTGTTTGGGATAGTTGAAGCTTACTTCAAAGTTTTAAAATTTAAAAGAAATTCGAAAGAATTAATTAGGATTTCTATTTTACTTGAAACTTAGTTCAAAGTTTGAAAATTATAAAATTTAAAATAAATTTAAAAAAAGTAATCAGGATTTCGATTTGGATTCTTCAATGATAGTTTAAATGTTTTAAAAT
>Ga0307515_10014192_pt1 | contig 14803 bp, 5 predicted proteins | sample 17_EM_MG_FD_194513 | JGI IMG/M metagenome (GOLD analysis project Ga0307515, IMG submission 194513) | Populus trichocarpa ectomycorrhiza microbial communities from riparian zone in the Pacific Northwest, United States - 17_EM | ecosystem: Host-associated > Plants > Roots > Unclassified | place... | reverse complement strand
AAAAGTTAATTAGCCAAAAGATGGGATGCCCCTCATCCAAAAAGATGCCTTTTTTTTTTTGTAATATTAATATGTATTGGAATGAATTTTGACTCGAAGAGAAGTGAGCACCCATATATACAACATCTACCGTTGCTTGTGCTTGTTTAGTGCTGCCACCAATTACAAGTGTATTTAAAATTATAGTAATGTATTAAAATAATATTTTTTTATTTTATTTTAAATATTAACACATCAAACGTTTTAAAAATATTAAAAAGAATTAATTTTAAAAAAACATTTTTAAATTATAACGAAAAGAAGGTAACCAGCCCTAAGCACCCAACGACATGAAAGCTAAATTATTTTATAAAGGCAGAGGCAATCTAAGGCGTGCGCGTATGAAATATATTCCATCTGAGAATTTTTCAATATCTAACCCGCCTACCATAATCCATCTAATAACCCACTAATCATTTGATAATAGCGAGGGGCCAAGCAAAAAGCTAATCAAAAGAAAAACAAAACATCACCACCAACCAGTCTAAAATTCCCTTCCTCCAAACAATCATAATAACACCAGAATCCTGTAATCAAGGATGAAAATTTCACAAGAACAGCAGCTTTTTTTTTATATATATATATATATATATGTGTGTGTGTGTGTGTGTGTGTATTGACCCGTAAATCTCTCCATTCATAGAGATGTGGACGGTCTTTTTAAGGTAGATATTACTTTACGTACACAGTAATTATTGTTTTAAAATATATTAAAATAATATCAATTTAGCAGGTTTGGTAGAATTACTCTCAAATCTATTCTTCAACACTACAATCTATTGGAAGAAAAGAAAAGAAATGATGAAAAGGGAGCAAAGGTCGGATAAAGAACTTTGGCTATATATCTAGGGGTTCTATGACAAGGAGCCCATCATGCACCCCCACTCAAGTTCCCCAGAGAGATGAGCGATTCTAAATAAGAATGTAAATAAATTAAAGAAATAAAATATGCAAAGAGTCTTCCAGACATCAAAACCTGATACTTGGTTTGACCTTCAAAAGCTGAACTGGCATTATATCTGCGTTTTCTTCCGTGTTTCTTTTCTTTCCTGGTTCCTTACCGTGGTAGAAAAGTGGAGTGGACACCACCATGTCCATCACCTAGCTGGCAAAGTATCCCACTAAGATCTTCTACCCTTTTATGTTTCTCTTGTCCTTTTTCACACAATTCCCTCTCCTTCTCTCGCTATCTTCATGGCTTTGAAAAGTAAAAGCTGCTATATCACTCTCTCTTTTTTGTTTCTTAAAATCTATTTTTCACCTGCATTTCGGAGCATAAACTTACTATTAACAATAAATAAATCGTAAATGAACTGCAACAAATAAAAAGAGACCAAGAAGCACAAAGTTCAAAATTTCACAGTCCAATGCAACTCTTTTGACCGCGCCCTTGCAAACATCTGGACAAAACAATGCAGCACTGAGGTTGAAAAGGAAAGGCAAAATGATCAACATGTGAATTCAAATTTGGAGCGCATCACACTCTCTCTTCTTGATTTCTAACAGCTAAACATGAATTTATAGGCCTAATTGCTCTCTCTAATTGTTTTTTAATCCCTGTTAGACTCACCTGGTAAGTTCCATAATATTGAAATCACACGATTAAACCCAGCATGAATTTGAAGGGAAATTCTAACGTTATTGGTCCCCCACCTTGCACACAATTCATTCCATACGGTGGCATGGGGCTAAATTTAATGGTTGCTGGTAGGTACCAAAGAGAATTCATTTGAAGGAGAGTTCCCCTTATCTACGCAATAGAGTAATAATGGTCTATAAAGTACTGGAATACTGGTCAAATACATGGACAGGCGCTGTAATATGCAGGCTGCAATATTAAATCAAACCACCAAGAAAAGTAACGAACTTTCCAACCAAGACAATACTATATATTGAGTTTTGCTATTTTATTCAAATCCATTGAACATGATGACCATTGATATTACATCGATACTCAAAGCATAGATATTTTATTTTTCCTCTCTATTTTGAACTGAATATATACATAATCAAACAAAAGGGAGAAGTCTAAAAGGTTTTGTCTTCATGATGTTGTAAGAAAAATCGAGACAAAAAATGTTCACCTCAGATGTTCTAAATGCAGCCCTTGAAACTTTAAATGAAATAATGGCAACAGTTCCCCTCTCCACATCAGTCCAAGAACCCAGTGACATTAGGGAACTTTGAAGGCAATAAAAAGATGTGACAGCATAGCCAATATTTACAAGCAGGGTTCCTTTAGCATACGACTGACATTTGATTTATAGGCTAGAGTGTTGGGACGAGGACATAGAATTCAGCTCTGTCCTAACAGTGAAGCAAACAATGATAAAAGAGAATTCTTTTTGGGGTACCATGGATATACCTTCAAGCACCCTCAATGATTTGGTTCATCTATGAATGACACAGAAGCAGGAACCGTGAGGTAGTGCCATAGAATGACCAAGATATCCCTAATCTATCACAAGAATCAGTGTCGGTCGACCGACAACAATTGAGAATGGCTTCCCCACATCACCAATTTGCATACTTCTTACATCCCCTGACTTTTATCTTCAACAAAGACGATAACAACTGGTTGCTATGTGGTTGTTTGAGCTTTCTAATCAAACAATGAAAATGACAAGGCGAGCCCACGAATTCACTAAATGACAATTCTAGGCTATTACCTGCTGCTTTTTACGTCCATTTATTTAAGACAACCGAATTTGTACAAGACAAGAGCTTTGGTTTAGGTTCCAAGGGTCATGCACTGCAATAATAAGAGTGCATGAGCTAAATGTGATGGCTTAACTTAGTCCCCAAGGAGGAGTGTTCATTTTCGGGCAGGTGCAATACTGGTTTTCAATGGACAGGGACATTTCAAAGCTGGAAAGGCAAAATCAGAATTGAAGTAATGATAAAAAAACTGAAATACAAACTTTTCAAACTCGTAAATTCCCAAACCCCAGCAAGATTTCTGAAAGCCTGAGGTGAAAAATACTTGAACCCCTCTAGCGTTTCCCTCTTGTATCATGAGTGTCCCCGCTTGATCATTTACATTCAAAGTAGGGTTCAGTAAGATGCCTTCAGATTTGAGACAATAGCATGTAAAGATACAGGGTTATCACACAGTAAATGGAAAGAAAGAGCTTACATTTTTTTTTAATGTTTGGTTTTGGTCTTGACATTGTTGAGAATAATCTTAGGCTGTTTTGGTGGCAGCTTGCTTGAAAGCAACAGTGGGAGCAATTCTGCAGCTCCTCCTCTGATGCTCAAGAACAAGCTGTTCAGCAAACCAATCAAGTTTCTCAAAATTGCTTTGCTCTCCAATCCTCTTACCACCAAACAGTACAGATTCTACATTTTTCTGCTTCAACATTTCCTCTGCTATCCCAATCATCATCTTTACATTGTTAGGGCTGGGGTCTGTGTCCGCATTAGGTCCACATCTTCCCAGATTGGACCCATTTGCCTGTCAAGCCAGAGTTAATATGGTTAGGAGATTAAACACATATCATATTTAAAAACACTGAATCATAATAAATAATAAAGGGATCGGACCACAGGTGTCAGATAATTTAATCCATGGAATTATTTGGAGAATTGTAATTAAATTATTGCTACTTTAATCCAACTACTATAAGAAATTACCGAACCTTGTTAACTAGCCAAACCACCCCCCAAAAAGAATGGACCCAGTGACGTTGGCCCCTCAAATAATGAAAGCTTGTACAACTGAGGGCATCCACTGCTCATTTTATATTCTATATATGCTTTAGCAGCATGATTAAAACCACATTAAGATTAGCATTCTCAGCACATTTTCAGATTCAAAAAAAAAAAATTATAAATTTAATTCTATATAAAAATAATTATCCACTAGAAGGATGCAATAGTAGGTTTGCTGGAATGGTACCTAACAAAGTAAGATTGGAAGGTAAATTGGTTTTGGTGTTGTACAATCCGAAGATACTCTGTCGATTAAATATCAAAAAGAAAAAAGAAAAAAGAAAAGAAAAGCAGCCTGACTTGTCATCCACACACTCTATTATCAACTTTGTATCCACTTTATATAGCAAAAATTAAATACATGGACTGCCTAATAATTTTACTCTCTTCAAATTTATTTCTTACCATAGGTGCCTAACACAAAGGCGGTGTAAGAATTCCAAAGACACGGACCATGTCCTTGCATCTGACAGCAAATAAAGCATGGCTACAAGTGATCCTCATAATAAAAGCATAGCTAATTATGCCTCTAGCTAATATATATATATATATATATATATATCAAAATAAAATCATGAGTGATATTTCTGTAACCACTCATTGATACCACCCACTCTTGGGAAAATCCAGTCTCCAGCCATTTCTATCTACAGTTTATTGCAGAAAAAACACCAATGAACCCCCCGCCCCACCACAAAAGCCTCCCCCACTGTCCCTTTTCTACCTTCTCTTCCATGCACAGAATTATTTTCATAAAAATGAAATTAAGATTAAGGGTGTTTGTTTTTTATTTTAAAAGGGTTTTTTAATTTTTTTTCAAATTATTTTTTTTAAAATTATTTCCAGAACCCAACGCTAAGAAATCCAAGTCTCGAGGCTGGCGATAGAAAACAAGAAGAGCAGTGGCAAACACACCCGTCGCCATGAGGTAGTGCCACTGAGGGGCTTGAATTTATGGTTTCCCGGGCATCCCTACTACATGTCGGCGAAACAGAAGCCACCAGACACAATGCACCACGGACCCCATTTACACTTGCAAACACCACATTCAATTGCATAAAAACCCAAACCCAGCTAAATATGCACAAAAATTGTATATGAGTGTAAAAGACACAGCTAGGTTAACCATTCCAGCCTGGCCACAGCTGTCCCGACTCCTGTGCATTAAAATCAAGCAAAACTAAAAACCATGTCCAAGTTGTGCAAAACGAGATACCATACCTGAATTCTTACGTAGTTACTGCTTCTACACTGACCAAATGCCATGGCCACTGCCTGGTCCACTGAATCAGCCGAACCATCACCTGAAATCCGAGCCATCGGTCGAGCCCACTGCTTGGCCCTCCAATTCTTAACCTGCTCATAATCATAGCTAACCTCAAGAATTTGACCGGTCCCTAATGATAACACCAACAAATCCTCGACTCCTCTAACGAACGGAAACTCCTGCTTATTATGCAGCACGTGAGTTATGGCTGCCGCGGTCGGGTTGCTCATGGCTAAACCACCATCAACTGCCAAACATCTGGTCTGACCATCAACGGACCGCATTAAAACAGGGTCAAACAAGCCCGGTTCAGCTGATGTAGCCCGACAAACCTCCCAAATCCGGAAATCGAAACTGTCCGTTTCCAAGGCATCTGCTCTAGAAAACAAAAACGGCGCCGTACTGGAAAGATCATAACAAGGGATCAAAACCGGTTTTAAAGTATCCTTCAAAGTCAAATTCCGGCCCTTCTCAGTAAAAGTCTCTTTCATGGCCTTCTCTAAACCGGCTGTGGCAGCGGTCGTACCGGTTGAGCTCCCTTTGAAAAACCGCTTTAAGAACCCAACATTTCTGTTACCAGAAGTGAACAATTTCTTACCCTGATCAGCTAAAAATCTCCAAGTCTCCTCAGCTTTCATAATCGGACGGTTATGATCTTTGGTGCCAAAAAGCATAGCCGTGAAGATTCCACCAATTCCAGTTCCGGCTGCCACATCAAAATAATCAGCAATTCTGGCGTCAGGGTTACCTGATTTCAATTTCAAAGCGTTTTCAAGATAAGCCAATGCTTTCCCTGAAATAATCCCTTTTAGACTGCTACCACCATCAATAGACAATATGCAGATTTTCCCTCGTTGATTCTTGATTGCAGACAGCCCGTTGCTGTTGTTTTCTGTGAGAAAAGAAGGATTCTGTGACTCGGGTTTTGCTTCGATTGTTGCAGGAGAGATCTGTTTAGGAACCCAGAGTTTCTGATCATCATAGCCGAAAAGAAATTTGCTTTCAAGAACTGAAAAGATTTCGTAGCTGAGTTTGTCAGTGTCGATGCTGGGTTCTTGCATTTCTGAAGATTGATTGTACTCCATAGAAAAAGAAAGAGAGAGAGAAGATAAAATGTAATTTGTGAAATTTCTTCTGATGGAATGAACGTCTTTCTTGCTTGTTTCTTGAACAATAATAAATTCTTTTTTTTATGCTAACGCTACACACGCTCTGCTGCAGCTTCTTTTATCTTAATATGGCTATACAAAGAGTGTGTTGACGCCTAGATGAATTTGTAGACAAATTTGATCTTGCTGCTGAATAATGTAAAACTAATTGAATTTAAGACAAGAAACTTCCAAAAGAACAAGAAAATATGAAAAGAAGGCTCAACGAACCCAATCCCTTCAAAGCAGCACCCCGCATGTTGTATTTTGGCAATCTTTCATGATCAAGAAACTCAAAAGATTTTTTTTCTTTTCTTTTGTGTCACCAAGACCAGACTTTCACTTCAGTTCAGCCTTGTAACCAATCATTCTTTACAAGAAAAGAAGTAAAAAAACAAAAAGAAAGGAAATGAAAAGAAACAAGAAACTCTCTCTTCGAAGGGAAAAAGAAAAACCTTTTGCCCAATCCCCAACTCTCTCTGTCACTGTTTATCTCTTCTCCCTCTCCCTGTGTGTGCTGTAGTTATCTTTTATCAGAGCACGCCAAAGCTGGAAGTAGTAGTATCTAGATTGATGCATAAAAAGGTTAGCCAGCCAACAAAAAAACAAACAAACAACTAGCTAGCTAACACGAAAAAACAAAACACAAAAGAAGCCAAAGAGAGGTGTTGGTGTTTATAGGGAGAGGAGCCAAGAACACAGCAGTTGCAGAGCATGTCTGTTTATGGCCTTTTAAAACCAGTTGAACATTTTTCAACGCGGTCACTCCCCGCTCTCTCTCTCTCATAATCTTTATAGTATGTGGCCACCTCACCTACATGAATAGGCAAGGCTTCTACTATTTTAATTTCATTGACCCGTTTGCATTCCTTTCCCTATCCTGTGATATTTTACTACTCTCGATGGTTTCTCTTTTTAACAAGACACCGATGTAAAGAAATTAGCCGCCTGGTGATAAAGCGTAAATTCCTCGTTTTATTTTGATTCAAATCCCACCTCAGATCTGAGTAAATTCTCATAATATTTTTTAGAGTGAATTAAGTTTCCTCAATTGCTTTGGAGAATGATAATTAGATATCCTTTCACGTCGTAGCTTTAATATTTTTTAAAAAATATATATTGTTAAAAAGAATACTAAATTAATGTTTTCTAACATTTTGATGGTTTTAATATAATATATCAAAAACAATAAAAGTTTTTTTTTTTTATGAATGAGAAAAAAAATCAATTTCATGCGTTGGTGCATGAAAAATGTCAATGTTAAAACCATATTCAAAACATACTCAAATTAAATTGTTTGTTGATTTTATGAATTTTTAATGACTATGTCATGATAAACTCAATTTAAACATGTTCGGGTCAATGATAAATATATATATAAAAAATTATTTTAAATATTTTAAAACTCAATATATTTATTCAGTCAGATTTTACTGTCTATAAATGAAAGAACTTGTGTTTTTTTAATTATAAATTGTGATTGATTTCATCTAGATATTTGTGACTTCAAATATAATTTATATTATGAACATTTGATTTATGTTTGTTGATTTAAACATTTAAATTGTTATTTATTTTTTGAATTAATTAAAAAAGTATATTAAAATTAATGCTGGAAATTGTGTCGAGATAAAAAAGATGTTTAAATTCAATATCTTTACCGGATCAGTTCTCGACGAGGCATGACAGCCGTGGTTAAAACGGAGCGGACCATTAGCGGCTGTACAAATTGTACTTGAACGCTGCTTCATTTCTTCGTTCCTGATTGAATGATCTAGATTTTGTTCACACTGTTTTCCCGTGATCAACGGTCAAATGGATGACCAACAAAGACCGCTGCCTTGTACTTTTTTTTCTTTTCTAATTTCTCCTCCCGCCCTGATTGTCCTTACACGTGGGGTAGGGGCCGGCGGAAGAATGGAGCCGCACTAAAGCATGCTCGGCGACCCTCATTTTTCTTCGCTATGCTAATCCTGTACGCTTCTATACTATATACACTCACAAAAATAAATTGTTTTTATGTGTGCTGTTACTTTTGTGACCTATAAACTTCTTTTTAATACACACACACACACACACACACACACACAAAACTGTTCTATTCTTTATTCTATCATTTGGAGTTCGTAGATAAATTCTTTTTAATATATATATATATATTAACAGTTTTATGTGTGTATATATATATAGAAAGACTGCAATAAATAATTTACCTAAGGTTTTGGTACGGGAATAATTTGGTAAGATTTTATCCCGAGACAGCCAGCGATCAATATTTTTTTATGGAATTCGCTGTGTCGATGATTCCATTGCCTGTACAAATTCTCGTTTCATTCGGCAGTCCGGTGTTTCTTTTTTTATTTGTGGTGGAATGATATTTTTTTTACCAATTAAGCACCATCAGGTCTACGTGCTGGCGGCCAATGTAGGTCACTGTTAGGTTATTGCCAGGGTATAATTTAAGGTAAGGTGAGAGGTAGCTGCCTACAGCTTGGACAACATTTGAGAGGAGGTGGACTTGTAGTTAAGCAGATTTCAGCCCTATGTTTACTGCCGGAAAAATGGATCTAGCCCTACGTCCGATGGTGTCGAGAAAAAAAAACATGTATAAGTTGTTGTGAATAATTATAAAGACTTTTATCACATATCATTAAAACATAATATACATACATGGGCTTTTTATTTTATATTAAAAAAATAAAATATTTATCCCGTGTTTATATAATAAATTTTTATATAAAATAATAACTTATTAGAAAATAATAATAATATTTTTTTATGAACTTTGATATTGAAAAAATAATCTCGAAATCAATTTTTTAATAGCCGTCCATTCTTTTTTAAAACTGATGTAACGGTACAGGCAAGTACTCTTTCTTTAATTCTTTATTTATTTTTGTTTATTAGCTGTTGTGGTATGTCATGTGGTTTTATTTATTCAAAATAAATTAATGAATAAAAATAAAAAACCAAAAAATATACTTTTTTATATTAAAAAAATAATTTTTTTTCACAAAAAAACTGAAATTTCTTAGTTCAAAAAACCTAAAACCAAATTATATTTAGGTTTTGAATTTTGTAAGTTTGGTTAACCGAAAAACCAAATGAATATAAAAGATATAACTCATGACAAAATTATATTCAAGGAACAAAAAATTAAACCATTTTTATATTAAAATAACAATTTAGTTTTTCACCAAATGAAAAACTGAGATTTTTAATTCCAAAAACCTAAAATAATATCTCAGTTTTGATTTTTGTGAGAACTAAACTTGCCTTAATTTCACTTCTTGTTCTTCATGTTTATTGAATTAATTTTTGGGCATTTTTGGGCTTTCTTTGGATTTTTTTGATGGGTTTCGGTTTGGTTCTGTTTTTCTGTTTGATTTGATTTGATTTATTTTTAACTAAACCGGTTAGTTTTGGTTGAGATTTTTTTGTTTTAAGCTTATGAAATCAAAACCAAACAAAACCGAATATTTTTTTAAATATTTTAATTGATTTAATTATTTTTTTCATTGTTCAGTTTTTTCGGTTATTTTTTTTATTTAATCAGTTTGTCGGTTTTTTTACACATTCCTACCATGAAACAATAAAAAAATAATAATAAGGAGAACATATATTTTCCTGGACTTTAAAAACCTTATCGAGTATTTCTTTTAAATTTCTATCTTACCGTTTCTGTATCCTTTATTTTGAAGAAAAAACATGTTGAATCCTAAACAATAATCTTGCGTCGAGAAACTATCTTTAAAAACACCATCATCAAAGTTTTTTTTTTCTGATTTTTTTTCTCTCTCTTCTTTGTCATATTATATCCACCATGAGTAACACGTTAGAAACTATCTCAAAGAGTTGACGACAACAGTACACCTAAGGCTAATAGAAGTTGTACAATTCCCGATGACCGATTCTCGGCGGCGATTTAATAAGTTTCTCAGAATTTTCCGTGTACGGTAGCGAATAACTTTTTCATGTGGCATTGTTATTGGATAACGGGAATGGATCAAAAACCCACGTAATTATCTGTAGACATAAAAAAAAAAAAAGGATTTGCAAATAATGTGTAGAATTATCTGGTCCTTGGTTTCAGGAAGACTAGTCAATGGCCATGACCTGTTCATATGCATGAAATGAGTGAAATTGTCAAATATTCGTCTCTCATCCTGAGAAGCACATCAACTACTCTCTCTGTTAGGGTTTTATAGACTAAATAAATTACATTTCCATTTTCCTTTTTTCATGGCATTCCTATGTTCCGTTCATGTCAACTGGTCCTCGGGCAAGTGTTTTTTTTGGAGCCCATCAATTCGTCGTGGAAAAATTGATGCTGGGTTGGCATCGGATTGATGGAAACACCTTCATGTTATTCTGATCCACTAATCTACACAATTTCTTGATAACAAGTGACTGACGACAAGTCAATTGCATCATATCTTGTTCATTGTTTTGTAGATAATGAGAATATATAGGTTTTTAATAATGATTTTGCAAATAAAAATCTCCCACTTGCTCAATTATACGCAAGCTCGTTGGCAATCATGAAGCCGTCCACTAGAAATATTCAATTGATTCTTAATTTCTCCAAATTTAACAAGCTCCCAATGCTCCAATCCCCTCCTCCATCCAATTATATATATAAAAAATCCCCTCTGCCCACGAAAACTTCGAGGGTCTCTCTCGTTATCTCTCTAAAGCTGTTTTCTTAGCTGTTAATTTCACTTTCATTAGCTTTGTCAATGCAATGGACTCGGAAAGGGTTGTACTAGGATAATCATCGGCACCAACACCGCTATCTTTCTCCACATTTCCTCTCACAGTAAGATGCTAATCCATGAGATTAGAGAATTTTTTCGGAGCACTTAGTCCACTAATCACGGTGAACATCATATTAAGGCCCACTTAACTTCTTATAAAGCTTTCATCCTAGCTCACACGTAACAAAGACAATATATAATTTTTGGAGAATTTTTTTTATTGGACGTCTTTAACTTCCGATAGGCTCCAAAGTCATTCCCATACTTAATGAATTATTGTTTCATCAACCCAATTGTATATAATTTTTTCCGATGACCTTCATCAAATTTCTTGAAAAAAAAAAGAAAAAGGAATGCACGCGTATAAGCAGGGTTGAATGCCTTTTGGGCATTTGGAGATGGGCTTGCAGTGACCGGAAGCTTACAGGGGACAGCAAACACAATCCGATGAAGTAAGCAAGAACTTCCTTGGCTTCTGTCCAATCACTCAACGGTGGTTTTGTCACATTTCATCAGGTTGATTTCCCATACCTCCATAAGTCTACAGTCCTTATCACGTTTATCTCTTAACCCTTTCCCCTGTTCACCTTCCCGGGTCACAATCCAGCCTCCTGGCTATGACTAATCGATTCTCTGTTTACTGGATCCTATGCATATTAATTTCTTGGTGTCCATATTAGGTCTTTGAATAATGGGCCTGTCTAATACGTGTCTTTAGAGGAACGCATGTTCACTGTTGACTATCCCATTTTTCAACCATGGAATCAAACCGCTGATAATTCACTGTTAAACTTTTTTTGAAGTCTAACAATCCTTGTTGCAATTAAGCTCCTTTTCAAGTTTGGGGGCAAAAAAAAGAATTAGTCAAAGTGGCAGTAACTAAGGCCGACTAAATTTGTTGTTGAATGGGCCCAATTTTATTTCTCCACTTAGGTACATCTGAAAATATGGTTCATAAGACATAGCACCCTGGCGTGGTCCAAAATATCCGTAGGTTACAGCGAGGATTCACGGGCCTTGAGCTGATCTGTTGTTGCTAGAAAATTGGAAAAAGGTCCCTTCTCAACGTGACTCGTGGTGTTGTGCAAGCCCATTTATGGGCACCTTTCTTTCAGCAGAACAGTGTACGTTCTTGTAAAATGACATGTGAGGATACAGAAACCGCAAAGCACACTGTTTGAATTGCATTCTTGTACTCGGTTCAATGTTGTGCTGCTCAATTATTTGACAAATCCATGGATCTTCTTTCTAACATGGTCCACTTTCAAGATACATGGAGGGAGTTTGCATTCATGGTTCATTCATTTCCATAGATCTTCTTTTCTCTGTCACATGGATACACAGTGCATGCCTTCGTCTTCTTCCTTGTACTCGAAAGGGCACAAAAATGTCACAGTAATTCCATCACTTGATGGATGTACGAAGTAACTCCCTTCTCTTAATCAGTCCTTCCTCTGATTCTTTTTGAAACTTCTCTTTCAATTGATGCCAGTGATGCACAGATTTAACCATCAGATTCTTTTCTTCCAGCTGTGGTTATCTTTCTTGTGCCTGCAAATGGCAGCAAGAGCAAAGGAAAATTATAACTCGAAGACCTTTAGTAACCAAGGCAGAGAATCGCTGATGAAGTCAATCAATGGCCTACCGATTCTTCACTCCTATATTCACCTCGCTAATTTCTGTCGGTGGGACTCAATCAACTGATCAACCCAATCAATGGCTTACTGCTTCCATGATATGTATACGATGATTATGTTGTTAAAGCCATGTTTAGAAATGCAATAAAATGCTACGTTTATTTGGACAGCTCCTTCTGTTCCTCTTGGCAACACAGTATTACTTTTGTATAGCAACATGTTCCTAGGCAAGTTACTTCAATGGATACATAATTACACATGAATGCTGACAATGAGGGACTAATACACAGGATTACCACTAGCGATCGAGGTGATGGCAGCTGCGTTCGGAGGGTGGTCAGGATTGGAGGGAAGCAGTGACTGGGAAAAAGTCCCAGCTACAATTCCTGTGATGATTTTTGCTTTGGTGAATCATGATCCAGCACCTGGTAAATAAAATTGTTCTCCAAAATATGTATTTTTTTTTATCAACAGAACGCCTCCACATTTACGATATTCAATATCCCTGCAGTTCTTTGTGCATATCTGGGTGGTGACCTTAAGCGTCTAAGGGCTTCAGTTTTGCTGGGTAGCATCGTTCCATTGCTGGCATTGCTTGTTTGGGGTGCAATTGCACTTGGCCTTTCTGATCAGGCTGGTCATGTTATCGATCCAGTTTAATAATTGCTGATGAGGGTTTTTTTTTGTGTGGTTCTTTTGCATCGGTGAGAGATGGAGCGGGGTCCAAGACCCATATTATTGGCCCATCATACCGAAGCTCAAATTTAAGTCAAAAATAACTCACAGGTACTTAAAAGAGAAAGTTACCAAATAATTTGCTTTTCCTCTTCTTCTTCCTTTTCTCTGTTACCGTAACTTTCTCCTACAATATCAAGGATTTTCGGTTTTAAGCTTAAGTTTTAGTTTAAGAAAAATTGAAGTAACAACTAAATATCCTTCCTAATTTCCTATACTGTTATTTTTTATTAGGAGATTGATTGTGAGAGGATTAAGAAATAATTTAGGTTTTTATTTTGATTTAATGATAGAATAATTTAAGAGTTTTAATTAATGTTTAGGATGTTAATTTTGGTTTAAAACCAAATGATTAAAAACTTGAATTATGAGTTTTACAGGAATAGATTGATTGTTGGGGAAATTTGCAATTTTGAAGATTAACGGATTAAGATTCTGAAAATCTCAATCAACCGGTTGACTAGTTGATTTCATGTTGTCGGTCGACCGATTTGTTTAAACTGGTTGATTGGTTGGCTTATGAAGTGATCAATTGGTTGGTCATTCGGTCGACCAGTTGACTTAGCAGTAGGGATAAATCAGATCTATTAAATTCAATCAATTTGAGTTATATTTGAAATTGATTGAACAAATTAAATTGGTTTTATAATTATGTTTTGATGTCTAAACTTAGAGTTTTAATTTTTTATATTTTTTTTTCAAGTTTTTAACTCCTAACATTCTTTAATAATCTCTTATTCTCATCAGTTTGTTTTAAATTCAAATTTCATTAATTTTTAAATAAAAAAATTAATATTTCATTAATCCTGATTGGTGCAATAGTTAAATCAATATTTCATTAATTTTTAAATTTATTTTTTAATTATCTTGATATATTAATTTCAAAAATAAATTTTAAAATATAAAAATATATATTATTTTTATATATTTCTAAATAAAAAAACATTTTTTTAATACAAGTGATAAATACTCCCATTTCTGCCTGCAGTTCTGCACTGTTCTGCCCTTTCAGACAGTCTCAAAAAGTCGACAAAAAAATTATATGGTGCAAACACGCTACTATATCAACATCCAGATCTTGGCAGACAGAACCAGTGTGACTGAAACAAATCGCCACAAAACCACATCGATTTGAAAATTACGAATTTAATTGTTCCAAAATAAAAAAGTTTTTCAGGACGGGTGATAAGAACAGGGATAATTTATTTCATAGGCGATTTACTCAAAAAAATTATTGCAGACGAACATAATCAATCAGTCATAAACATATTAGACAGCAGAATACAAGCATTCTCAACAAGCTGGAATTCCAACCCTTAAGTTTAAAAAGTACACGCAAAATACAGTATTTGAACACATCTAGCCTCGTAGACCAAGGAGGGTCCTAGTTTTTCACTGCTGTCACATGCTTCAAAAGCATCTGTACAACATCATGGGAGATCCTTGAGGCTTCTGTCTTCAGGTGACCGATCTTTGCCTCAGTTTCATGCTCCAATCGCTTCACATTAG
>Ga0307515_10014191_pt1 | contig 14804 bp, 13 predicted proteins | sample 17_EM_MG_FD_194513 | JGI IMG/M metagenome (GOLD analysis project Ga0307515, IMG submission 194513) | Populus trichocarpa ectomycorrhiza microbial communities from riparian zone in the Pacific Northwest, United States - 17_EM | ecosystem: Host-associated > Plants > Roots > Unclassified | place... | reverse complement strand
TGCCGACTTCAACTTTCCGAAGATCCACTTGATGTCTCATTGGGCCGAACAGATTCGTCGATACGGAGCCTTGCAACAGTATTCTGCCGAGAGACATGAACAAGCACATAAAACGAACCTCAAGGACCGTTGGAACGCCTCCAATCACAATCTCAACTACCTGCCACAAGTAATCACCTTTCACCGTCGCATTCTCTGCTTCGAAATCAGAGAGCTCAATCTCCAAGCCCTCGCTCAGCGTTGGGAGAACAGCGCTGCCCCCTGCAAAGTCTTCCCTTCCGGTGCTGATCTGGCTGCCCCCCTGAGCTCACAGTCAAATCTCCAAGCCCTCGCTCAGCGTTGGGAGAACAGTGCTGCCGCCTGCAAAGTCTTCCCTTCCGGTGCTGATCTGGCTGCCCCCCTGAGCTCACAGTCAAATCTCCAAGCCCTCGCTCAGCGTTGGGAGAACAGCGCTGCCGCCTTCAAAGTCTTCCCTTCCGGTGCTGATCTGGCTGCCCCCCTGAGCTCGCAGTCATATGCGAAGCCCGAATTCATGGGGCCCCAAAACCGCCGTGATGGAAAGCATCCTGACGCTATGATCAAAGACTTCAGAGCATTACTCGACAATACGCAAGACGCAACGCACTGCGCGGCAATATACAGCGGCACGCAGGAGCGTATCAAGCATAAGAGTCGTAACAAGACGTATATATCGGATGAACAACTGCACGCAATGGAGCTCTGTATTTACCACGGTATTAAAGTTCAAGTTGAGGGTTTGGAAGGTGAACCCATATCTCAGATGTGTCGATCCACAGGAAGCCAGAGCTGGCGCGGAGGGGATCGATGGAACGACTTGGTGTGGGTAAAGCAACGCCCAGGGAGGTGTTATGGTGCGCTGAATGGGCGTCTGCCGTGGCAACTGCAACGACTATTCAAGATCAAGCTCCAAAACGAGGATGGAGCTTTCGTTGAGTAATGGCTAGCCCTGGCACTCACCACAATACCTGAAAACTCGGGTAACTTGGATCCCGTCTCGAAATTTGTACAAGTGAGGAAAGCACCGGCAGCCGTTGCTTTGCAAGTTTTCAGCGTGGGAAACATCGTCGGCTGCACGCGCGTAATTCCAGAGATAGCTACTAGTAGTACTACAGGAGACGGATGCAACGAGCGATGGATTGTCAATAGCCACATAGATCTGGCGACTTGGAATGATGCGTATAATTAGTAAAGAGAGAATTGCATTTTGCGCGCAGGTAGAAGGAACGCGTGGAGTGGTTTTCGCAGCGTCACCCATTGCATTGCAATCCCGATGCAAACGCGTGCCCAATGAACCCATTCCTACGTATCGTCACAGTTGGCCTTCACCGCCAGAGTGTTCGTATAAAATTGGAGACCGACAGAGCGAGAAGAAACGGTGAAACAGCGATTGGAGGGCGATATGCAACGCGACGCGTGGTATTAAGGCCGCGCGTGGAGTAATCCGCCACTGGGGTGTCTCTGATCGCTCTGACGGCGCGCATCCACTCTGACGGAGCCATTCCGCCTGGACCGAAATATTTTTTGCTGATGGAGGTTCGTTTAACCCAGGTTGGTATCCACAATAGAACGACAAAGTTGCCATTGTTGGGGTGAAGCAAAAGGACCAAGGGGGTCCCAGTAATCATCACCGAAAGAATGAACTTGTACAGTGTCATCGATTGGGGTTCCTGGGTTGGGGAATATCTCTGTCTCAGGTAGCGGGCAGAGTGTATTGTCATCTATTTGGGGAATGTCGTCTGCTAGGTTGTAGTTTAGCCCATCTGACGTGGAAAGATTGCTAGAATTTGGGTGAAGATGCGCATGTGTTGAATGGTGGTGATGAGTGAGACCACTTTGTTTGGAAAAAACCCTGCCACATAAATTGCAAATAAACGACTGCATTTTTGAAGGTGGAAAGTTTGCGATTGAGTGCCCCCTGGAAATTGATAGTAGTGAGGCTCCTATCATGTGTCCCATTGCTAGGTATTCAGCCTACCCTGAACGGACTTGGATGCTAGCCTAGCCTTGTGAGAGTGTTGCAACACACACTATCTTTAGGCTTCAAGTAAAGTAACTTTAGCCCTCTTTGTTTCCTTGTGTGGGATGTTGGGAAGTTCCGCTTCTAAGCACCATTTTCAGCATCCCAACATGGAACAGTGTGAGTTGATGTTTCGGCAGCACACCGATCAGCATTTGTACATCCCAACCCATCACTTCCTTCCGAACCTTGTTGTATTCGGCCTTCAAAAAAACCCCCGACATTTTTACATCTACAAATTCCAACCTGTCTCAACTAACCAGCATTTGACTTGTTCAGACTCTCCTCACTTCACTCTGCGGAGCTATCTCAACCAGATCGACTTGCATATTTGCTTCACAGTGAGAATGTGTGTTGGAGTGGTCATCCCATCGAGCGTGGGTCAGAGTGCATCTAGTACCAGTTGGTATATATCACATACAATCTTCACCTATTCACTCAGATTAATCAACGTTAACATGACGACTGTCATATCCACTCAGTGACCCTCATATCCACTCAGTGACCCTTATATCCGCCGACCAACCATCATAATGGCACCACCGTGTGTTCCACAAAGATGGCCTACCAGCGTTTCGAACTGGCGCAAAGAAATCTTTCCCTCTGTGCTAAAGACGATGACCCAGGACATGGATGCTGTGAGTAGCTGGTCTGCATTCACTGAAGACGTTGCAGCAGTCCAGGGATCAAAAACTAAACACAACAAATCAGCTATCTCTTCATAGCCAGATATCAAATTGTACACCAAGGGGCGAGTTGTACAAAAGACACGTGACCAGGTTAGTAAATCCGGCTCTGAGATTCAGTCTCTGACATTGAGTCTCTGACATTGACTGACATCAACCTGACAAATAGGAGCTTACCAACATTTGTGAGACGCTTGCAGATAACTCTCAAGATCTCCTGGGACTTAGACTGGACCCGAAGCTCTATCATGATGATGTCCATACAACGCAATGACTCATCTCATGCTTATGCAGAAGATTTACCCAAACAGCCACCACCGCACGCATGCAGGCCCCACCAAGCCCCTCCAGATAGTCGAAGACCGCAACGAGCCCTGCCGCAAAGCCAAAAACCGCATCAAGCCCCCTGCCAAAGATCACATCAGCTTCTTCACTAAAGCATATCATGGTCCCTCCTAATACACCAATCAATAAACGCACTTCAGATGTTTGTGTTGGGTCTACTACACCCGTAATTTCAAACTTAACTAGTGTGCTACCACGGGGAGATTCGGTAGCGCAGGGTAGGAGTACCAATCGTAGAGGCACTACATGATCAGTGGTATTGTCCACTATACTGTCTCCTTCAATTTCAGCGTTTTCGAGGGATGCTCAGTCGCCTAGATTGAACCCATTTTGGATCAACAGCTCTGGCAGTGCCCTCCAGCAACGATGTCTGGGACTGAATGATGTATGCAATCCCTCGCCACTGTTCCTCGTAGAGCTCAGTAGCAGGAGGACTCAACCCGCTGCAACCAGCTCACCAGCTCGATCTGTTGTGGGAGGCACCTCACCTGGAAATTGATACCAAAAGCCAGAGGAGACCGTATTGATCGTTTTGTCACCTGGATGGCAGATGATCCCCCTGTATATATTGCGGATGAGTTGAAAAGGTCTCGGGTTCTGAGAGACTTCACCGAGAATCCTGATCCACCCCAGTGTTATGACCACCTTGTGACCTGGATTACTCGGCAATACGATTTAGCATCCTACTTGCGGGCTGTTGACTCCTGTTTGGTGAGCACAACGTCCACCCAGGGTGATTGTCCATTGTCCAGATTCGCACAAATTGACAATTGATTAGACGAATCGAGCTAGCACAACTGTCTGACCTTCACCGAAATAGAAGGCCATCTGATGGTAACATTTGTTACCATCAACTAGATGTTCACGGTGGATGACACCGAGAATGAAATCAAATATATCGAGACTAACCCCCTCCACCTGGAACCAACATCGACCATTAGTGTGCAACAAGAGGACAAAGATACCGAGCCCTGAGATATTGACTTACCAGACAGTTCCAGAGACAAAATCAGTGCCGATGAATTGGATCATATGGAGGAGGCGGAGGAAGGGGAAGGGAAGGGAGACCTATCGGGGATGCCGGAGGACCAGGACCATTCCGATCCAGTGTTCATGCTGATTACTCACAATGCACCACCGAGTCATTCCCCTGGCTGGACAATCGAACAGGAGAACCAAGATTTCGACATTCAAAACCCGGAAGAATTTGATTAGGTAGACGCTGACTTCAGTAACATTGCCCTAATGGAACTAGAGGGAGCCAATGACCCTGATGCGCAAGCACAGAAGGAGGACCAGACAGATAATGTCGATGTGGTCTGGTGAGTCAATGAACTTGTCAGAGTGGTCGCTGTCAGAGCCGTAGAGCTACTGTCAGAGCTCAGCCACTGTCAGAGCTGCTGTCAGAGCTGCTGTCAGAGCTGCTGTCAATGTTGCTGTCAGAGCTCAACCGCTGTCAGAGCTGTTGTCAGAGCTGTTGTCAGAGCTCAGCCTGCTGTCAGAGCTCAGCCTGCTGTCAGAGCAGCTATCAGAATGTTGAATGATGCTAATTTTTATTTGCAGGTTAGTGGAGCTGATGGATAACCAGGAATTTCAGAGAGAACTTGGAGGTCTCAATAGCAGCATTAGGCATCACCATGGAGATCAGAACTTTCAAGCTGCTCCACAAACCCACACAGCTACAACCGCATTCAATTATTGCATTGAATTGGATGGCAGTGAAGGAGAATAACCTGGCGAAGGGTGGTTTATTGGCTGATGACTGTGGTACTGGCAAGGTTAGACCCTGCTGTGCCCTTGAGACATACTGTTCACCACACTAACAATCATCAGACTCTGACTGCACTAGCTTTAATATGTGACCAGGTTAATGTCTATAATCAAAAAATCAAGAATCCACCTCCTGGATTCGACAAATGGGAGATCGACATGAACAACCACAAACCGAAGGTTGAATGGGACAAGAAAGTCACAAGGAAGCCACGAAAGCCGCGGTGGGAGGTCCACCTCCGAACATTACTTCCATGTTATGACCAGAATACTTACCACTATCGTGACGTCAAGCTCAGGTTAAATAGCACTAAAGCAATAGTGGCAGAATGGAAAGCTGCGGTGACAAAGTTCACTGAGTTAACTCCACATCTCCATTATGGTACTTCTTCCTAGAGGAGGGCATCCCATCGAGCCACTCTTCATGGTAAACCATGGAAAATAGTCATGATATTGACCTTTGAGCCTTTCTACCAGCATTTCAACCATGAGGAAGCTGACTGTTCGGCATTGTGGGGCGCTGGCAGATTTCATTGGGTTATCTTGGATAGGGCCCACAGGTTGAGAACAAGTGGGACCCCAATCGGCAAGTTTAGGAAGCCTCATGGCTCCTCGGTTGAAATGAACTCCCAGATTTTCATCCTGCATATGGTGTCTTGTATACTCAGTCTGGAGCCGCAGTACAAGTGGATGTTAACTGCAACCCCATTGGTGAATTTCATTGACGACTGGCATTGGATCTTGCGTTTTCTGGAGAGTTCATCTAGGTTGACCGTACAGCTGCGGCCAGATACATTCAAATATACTCTCAACATTGATGACGAGTGGGTCGCGGATGGGAGTAATGAGTCAGGTACTGAACGTGGTCCAGAGTTCACACCTGTTGCAGATCTGTACGAGAACGGCCCAGAATTCGGATCTTCTGTTCACTGCACAAATATCGCTCAGGATACTTATATGTTGCCCCGAATTGATGAAGTAGGGAAATTTTGTAACACAACTCAAACATCGGATATATTGATCAGACGGCACCGCTACGTGGAAACTATTGGGAAGTGAGCTGTTGTGGTTTCATGCACACTGATGCTACGGCAAACAATGGTCAGCCAGATCCCGTTCAAAAACCCAAAGCCCATCATCAATATCCCTTCGATGCATTCAACCACCAAACTTGTAAAATTCACAAAGTACCCAGGAGCTGGACAGTGCTACATTAATTTGTTAGCCTGTAGGTATATGGGGCTGAGGGAGAGAATCACTGGGGTTGCCTCTGCACAGGCTACAATGATGGGCAAGATGAAGCCTTTTGGCCCTCATTGGTGGTTTAGTCGCCATATGTCAGTAGCTCTTATTCTTGGTCCTGCCTCAATGGATCCGGAAATATCTTCGTTGGAATGATCATTGTCATTACCTTCCGTTGTTGCTGACACAGGCAGACCGAATCTGCCCACGCTGAGGACAGTTATTTCTGAGTTTGCTAAGGCTTTCCCAGGGTAGACGGACCAAATACCTCTACCTGAGATGGTCAGGGTTATGAAGGATCATCATATCGAGGCTGCATTGCAGGTTGGGGCTCCAAAGTTGGCTTGCCTCAAACACTATCTCTGGAACATCTTGACAGCGAAAGACAATGGAGAGACAGTGATTCTGGGGGTATATTGGCCACTTACCCAGTGGCTCGTCAAACAGGTTAGCATTTCTTCACAATCCCATCTTCTGCCACTCATATCGACTCTGGGATTTCACTCTGACCCATGTTGACTCTGACATTTAACTCTGACATCGACTCATCATATGACAATAATACTAACTGTGCGCAGTACTGCTGCCCCTTAGGCAACAATTGTTTTGATAACCATAGCTCTATGAGTGCCGATGCGCATACCTCTGTGAAGATGTCATTTATCAACCACGGGCAGGTGAGGGTCCTTGTCTTGTCCTTTCTGACAAGCAATGAGGGCTTGAACCAACAGTATAATTGCCAAAATTCCGTCATGGTAGAACAGGTTATAAATTACTCAATGGAACATCAGGGATGGTTGCTTGCCGGGCGGATTGGTCAACAACAAGTGCAACACACGGCTCGATTAGTAAACCTCGCCATGATTGATTGGTTGATTGAAAATGCCCGGTGGATGAAGCAATCACCAATGCAATATGCGCTACGGGTTCTCCAGAATGCTGCCAGTGAGGACCTTGATGTTAGGGGTTCTCCCTTGATAGAGGAAGGTAGAACTTGTAGTTGTCAGAGGGTTATATATCATGTTACTGATGTAATGAGATGTACAAAACGCTTGACCCAGACATTTACAAGTTCGCCAAACTTGTGGTCTTCAGCGGGACTTCATAAGATCCTCGTCTCGATTGGATAGCGAGCTACACTGCTAGCGGATTCATTGAACGATCGTATATGGCGATCTGATTTGATGATGCAATAACCTTTCCCTTACCTATTATCCTTCAGGGATAAAGATGCCAGTAATTCACAACCATCATTGACCAAACTGAGCTAAGAGGGACTAGATGCGTCAACTGCGTTTGTAGCAACTGACATGTCAGGCAGACAATAGCCAATATGCAATAACTGGGGATCTCAAGACTACTCCCTGGAGATAGGAACAGCTTACGCACTCCCGGGTCAGTGAGCACGGTCTCGACCTTGGCATGGCATCACTGATTAATTAGGACGTGGGCAAGTAATCAAGTCCCAGAAGCTTCCGACTTCCCCAAACTGGGAATATGCGGGTTAGCATACTACTATGAGATATTGAACTGAGCTGGTATGTCAAGATTAGATATCAGCAGAGTAATGGTGAGCCGCCACCCCAACCTCTGATGCAGTTAAACCAAATAGCCTCAATGGTGAGGTTGTTGCTTAAACTTTTAGATTAAGCGAACTAACAAAATGCACTCCAAATAACCACATCGGGCAAGGAGTGTTCTGATCATCCGATTATACAGGTTCTAATATATGTATATTGCAGTTGCTGTTCGATTCATTCTTGAGTGCGATGGATGGCCTGATTCTTATCAGGAGCGTAACGCTTTGATACCACACTGCATGAACATGATAACCTTTGGGATGCGTGGTCCTCTATTATAGTATGATTCTATAGTATGACAGATTGAATCATAGCTAGGGTTCAGGGGAAGTGTTGCTACCGGAAGAGGTATGAAAGAACAATGACACTTCGGTGTTAGATGGATCAGTGACTGAGCAACATACGATATAATACCTACCTGCTTGAAAGTAGCTGAAATATTATGAAGTTTTCAGTTCTTATTTCTATTATTATTACCAGAGAGTATATTAGTATTATCTATTACAATTGTAAGTGGTTCCGCCGCCCCATGACAGAGCAAAAGTTCAATACCGAGTACGATATCAGATTGTGTGCCTTGTTCATATTGTTTGATCACTTTGAGACGGAAGATCAACTATTTGCACCACACATCTGCAAAAAAACATTTCCGTCCGGGCGGAATGGCTCCATCAGAGTAGACGCGCTCCATCAGAGCCATCAGAGACACCCCGGTGGGGGACTACTCCGCGCCCAGCACCAATACGACTCGTCCCATTGCATATCACCCTCCGATCACATTGTCGCAGTTTCATCTCACTCTGTCAGTATCGTATTGTAAACGAACACTGTGGCGTTGTGGCCAACTGTAACTCATCAGCAACAACTCTAATTTCCGTCAGAAACACCCGGGTGTTCCGGAAGGCTCTGACGGCTCTGACGGAACCTCGTACCCTCTGACGGAGAATTACACGCTGCCTGTCGCCCAGGCGACGGGTCGTATTGCACATGTACTCCTTGACTTTGTGGTGACGTTTACGCACCATCAGAAGGACACGTGTGTTACACTCTTCGCAGGGGCTGCAGTCATGCTGAAGCCGTTTACCCAATGCCTGGCGATGTTAAATCATAGCTACTACTCATCGTTCAACGATTTTCAAAACTTATGCATTCAGTTTGTATTCTCATCGATGTATCTATGTATCTATATAGCTAATACATACTCCCCATCGCTCAGGCCACCTCCGTTACCCCTGTATCTCCGTATACCCGCCGTCGGTCATTAACGATGTACTTGAAGGCCGTGATCGAGCGAGGTTGGAGATGCACTTTGAGGCCGTAATCGAGCGAATTTGGAGATGCACTTTGAGGCCGTGATCGTGGGAGTTTGGAGATGCAATTGGAGGCCGTGATTGTGCGAACTTGGAGGCCGTAATCGAGCGAGTTTGGAGATGCACTTGACGCAGGCCATGATCGAGGTAGATTAGAGGAGTACTTGGAGGTGGTCGATCTAGAGGCGGTCGATGGGAGGTGCGCCAGGTGCTGAGACTCTATTCATCGGTTAGTTAACTCGAAACCGTGGGAATGAGCTCTTATGAAATCGAGAAAATGAAGGGACAACAGACAATCCTAGGTGTATGCTGCACTCGGTGTATGCTGCACTCGGTGTATGCTGCACTCGGTGTATGCTGCACTCGGTGTTAACTCATGATGATGGCATGGAGTGATAGAGAGGGATGACTTAACTTTGTGTTCTTGCAATGATGGTAGAGTTGTGGACGAGAAAGAGAGAGATGGAGGATGAAGATGTGAACGATGTGGAGGATACGAGCGGACCTGAGAAATCAGGGGTACGACTTGCCTGATTGGGTTTAGAAGACCTTGTATCGGTGTCATTACCCGCCGGATCGGGACTCGTACCTGCCGTATCTGGGATGATAAATTGACTCGCACACGAAATTCTCTTAAGTCCCAGTTTCTCATGATGATTTCCCCCATCTCTCTCTTTCTTGTGCTCAACTCTACCATCACCTAACAACACGAAGTTAAGTCATCCCTCTCTATCTCTCCATGCCATGATCATGACTTAACACCGAGTACAGCATTCATCAAGTACAGCATCATCCCAAGATCGACAGCCTCCCTCCAAATCGACCGCTTCCAAGTACTCCTCCAATCTCGCTCGATCATAGCCTGCAAGTGCATCTCAAAACTCGCTCGATCACGGCCTCCCAGTGCATCTCTGAGTTCACTCAAGCTCGGTCTCCAATTGCATCTCCAACCTCGCTCGATTACGGCCTCAAAGTGCATCTCCAAACTCGCTCGATCACGGCCTCCCAGTGCATCTCTGAGTTCACTCGATCCGAGTTAACTAACCGATGAATAGAGTCTCAGCACCTGGTGCGCCTCCCATCGACCGCCTCTAGATCGACCATCTCCAAGTACTCCTCTAATCTCCCTCGATGATAGCCTGCTGCAAGTGCATCTCGAAACTCGCTCGATCACAGCTCGGAGTGCATCTCTGAGTTCACTCAATCTCGGCCTCGAAGTGCATGTCGAAACTCGCTCGATCACGGCCTCGGAGTGTATCACTGAGTTCACTCGATCTCGGCCTCCAAGTGCATCTCTCAACTCGCTCGATCACGGCCTCCAAGTACATTGTTAATGAGCGACGGCGGGTGTACGGAGATACAGGGTTAACGAAGGTGGACTGAGGGACGGTGAGTACATATTCGGGAGACCCCGGGGTAGATAGACATCATCTGATTTTCATCTCATCTGGATCCACACAATTGCGTAGATTCTCACGGCCGGGTAGTATCATGTCTTCTCACTTTCTTCCTAGGCTCCTTGAGCTAGAACCGTTCTTTCTCACAAATTCCATTTCGATGTTGCGAGAGGTGTGGCGGAATGTTGATGGTGGGCTCACTTCCGTCTAGCTCCGTCATATCACCACAACGGCCTCCAAGTGGTGCATCTCTCGGTGCTCTCAATTGGCGTGTCCAGGTGCTCCTCCGATTATGCTCGACTACCATCTGTGGCCAGATTGACCGTATGTATATATATAGAGATACTTAAATAATGCTTGCCCTATTATGAGGCAGCGAATCTTGTGACTGTAACAAAGAAGAATATGATAGACGAAATGCCTTGTGCTTATGGAACCCTGCATGTGGCTTCCGGACCGATTTACATTTTGCTGATGTACCCCATCAGCAACAACCCTAGTTTCCGTCTGAAACACCCGGGTGTTCCGGACGGCTCTGACGGCTCTGGCGGAACCTCGTACCCTCTGACGGAGAATCAGACGCGACCTGTTGCCCAAGCGACGGGTCGCGTTGCATACCTCCCTTGCGGCGGCTGTTATACCATGCCTCTTATTCTTGCGACGCGTCGTGTTGTATATTACGCTCGCCGCTCCGGCGTCAGGCTTCCTTTACTTTGCGTCCGGAATGTGGTCATGTATACGCACCATCAGAACGACACGTATGTTACACTCTTCGCAAGGGTTGCACGTATGCAGTGGCCGTTTACACAATGGCTGGCGATGGTTATGCATTTCTTCGGCCGATAGCCACATGCCGCACTCTCATTTGTTTAGCATTGAGATTTGTCACTTATTGCAATACAGTCTTCGCTTTGGATACATCGCTTGCCATTGCATTTGCTTCGCCATTATCGTATTTTACATGTCTGAAATATACTGTCCAATCTTCACACTCTCTAGTACTATGCCCTCAGTCCTTCACATTCTGCGTTGATCCGTCATCGGCTTGCGATGCTTCTTCCTCCTCATCCGCATCGTCACCCTCCTCGCCCTCATACCCGTCGACATCTCTGGTTCCCAGGTCAAAACTACTATGCCCTCAGTCCTCTACATTCTGCGTTGATCCATCCTCGGCCTGCGATGGTTCTTCCTCCTCATCCGCATCCACATCATCGCCATCCTCGCCCTCATACCCATCGACATCACTGGTTCCCAGGTCAAACCTCTCGAGTTCGGTAGCGGCCCGTCGTTGCCGGCTGGCGGCGGGGATGGCATCGCTTTCGTCATCTTCATCTTCGAAATCCCCGCTGCCCCCTGGCATCCCGAAATGCAGTTCGTCATCTGTGCAATTGTTGTCTATCGGGATGTTTGAGTCAGTGCTTCTGATCTCAGGTTCCTCAAGCGCCACTTCCGAGTTCAAATAGTCAAGAAGAATAGCATTGTCAACACGCGCTGCTCCCACGCTGATCACCACGGCGGGCGTTGGGTTCTTCGCCTGTTGGATCTGACCCTTGACTGTGGCAAGAGTGTTGTTATACACCCTCTGCTGGTAGCTCTCCGGTAGTGTGTTCCAGGTATTCATCAAGAATGTATACGTGTCTGCAATGCCAGGCGAGGTTAACAACTTGCGACCCGTTACAGAGCAGCAGGATACGATCTTACCACCGTCATTCTTGCAGTTGAAGTAGTTCGAGCGATCAGGTCTGTCCGCTTTCAGCTTTGACTTGGATGCTTTCGGATGAACACCTTTGTTCTTTTGCCACTCCAGGAGAGCATGGCGCAACGCGGTGCAAGTAAACATGATCAGTGGCGAGGGTATATGACCGTCCTTGTCGTCAATCATGGAATTATGAAATCCATCAGCGTACGTACCGCGGTTATTCGCCCGATGATAAAATTTGATCTAGATAAACCGCGGGATTACTTCCGCCAGGAAGTAAAGTGGACGCTGGCCATTCGTTAGCAGCTTTCGACTCTCTCTGCGTTGGATTTGGACCGCGTACACCACCTTCCACACGCTCTGCTATAGGAACAAGATACTTATTTTTTGCCAGAAGGGAATCAATGAATTCCAAACGCTCTGCGGTGGATTCAAAGCAGTGGAGATCATAAAGCTCTGCTATGTTTTCCCTTGCTGATTTAATAAAATGGGATTTAACCTTATCGACTTGTGTGCGAACCTGGTACCAGTTTGAGCGTGTAATATCCAACGTGGGCCGTTGCTTCGGCATACCTCTTTCAAGATCTCCTTTGTGCGTGCCTCAGATGCTATTGACCAAATGTTGTTTTGCTGCATTGTGGTGTTCCAGTATGTCTCTATTATCTACCAGTGTGGGGCTTCAGCTAATGCTTTCACAACGCGTCGCGTTGCACAACTTACCGTCTACAAGTCGCTTGCACTCATAAACGGCCGTCTGTTCCACATGTAGAGCTCCAGGAGCCTGCCCGTTGCAAATACAAGACACGTCACGTCGGAGTGACCAAATCGATGGATGCTGGAACTTCCGGAGACCACTGATCGAGGTGTAGACACCGCCTGCGGTTGCAATTGCCACTGCCTCTGTCTCTGATTCCGGTCTGTAGCTCGCGTTCGCAGTAGATTTGTAATGATCGCGCAGGCTTCTGGATTCGGGATGGGGGTAGGCAGGTTTTTAAGACCGCTGAGAGGAGTGGGAGTGCTAGCAATGCCGGATGCGGGGCTGGATACGACGCGACGCGTTGAGTCTGTCTGTGTGATTCCGCTGGGTGCTGGCATGTTACGACTACTTGTACCCGGCGTGGCAGTTGGAGTAATTATAGACCGTCGCTGTGTAGCGGACGGGGTGGAAGTCACGCGTTCAGTGATATCTGCAACACGAGAATTGTTCAGCGAAGATGAGGGGGTGGAGTTCTGACCTTGGATTGTAGAGGCTATGGAACTCCCTCCTTCAGAGGAATCCCTCTCGTCAGCTGGTACGGAAACGCGTCTCTTAGCAGGGGGAAGTTGAGAATTCCCCGAAGGCCCACGCTTTTGTTGATTCAGACGATTAGAATGACTTCGAACATTTCGTACGACCGGAGACGTGACAGGGTGAGGGCTTTCGGAAGGCATCATCCGATATGGATGTTCGACGTTAAGACTGTGGGAAGAACATCCTCTGCCTGCATATGCAATGGCAGGCGAGGTAGACTCCTATTTGAGCGACCCTGGAGGGATTCGACAAAGAAGGGAGGCGCAGTGTTGACCGCGCTAGACTCAAAACCGTGACAATACTCGGGGACGAGATCCCTTCAAAAGCATTCAATTATGGGGTTAACTGCCATCAGATTAAACTCAGATTAAACTCAGCATTGATATTCACTGTTACAGCAACGTCTGAAGGTCTATTTGCACCTCTTAAAGGGTGTTTATGCCTTCTTGGCGCGATTATCATCGTATTGCACTCCTTCTTGGCACAATACTTCGAACCATCGATTGTGTATATCTTCAGCTTCCCGGTGGAAATCCCCCTTTGGCAGAGCTAAAAGCATCGTAACTCGAACAATGACGTATTCTCTATCCTATGACATCAGTTACGTCTGCATTTTCCACCGCTAGGCGTTTGTAGCCATGTTGGATGGTTGCACAGTTGGGACAACTTTAGAACTACTCAGTTTGCTCCGAGATGCACGAGGTCTGAGCGGTAAAAGTGGTATGAAATGCCAGAGCAACGCCCGGCGTTGCAAACTGTCCTCACCGTGAGTACTAAATCTCGTCACGAGGGTTGTCGTTCATGAGGTGCCTGGTGGTGCGGCAAGATGAAGGCTGCGCCGTTTTGTGTTCCTTAACCAACAAAACTCACAAGTTGAACCTTGAACCAAGAAATCGCCAGAACTGGAGTATATATATCCCTTCTTCCCACCTACATCTCCTTTCTCTTTTCCTCCCGTATTATACACACCAACAGCATCCTGATCTCGACATCACGTGACTTGCACAAAACAACGCCTCTCGTTCCAAAACACACCCGACAACCTACACAACTTTGTACGTTCACTCTGGGCTTCCTTTCACTACGTTCAACTGTATCATAATGCTAACGCCTCGGATGTAGATTCATTTTCAACTCGCAGCAATGGCACCAAAGGGCAGCCACAAAGGAAAGGGGAAGGCAACTGCTAGAGCAAAAATGCCGACATCGGTTATAAATCGACGCCTGTCGTTGGATCGGGACCGTATAAAGGGATTCATATCGGAACACATCCGTGGACTCATACAGATATACAATGTTTGCGGCGTCAAGGATGAGAGAGCCTGGGACCTCTTTTATGATATAATCTTTCTTGATCCAGTCACGACTCGCCACTTTTCACAATTCCAGCTGATGTGGCCGCACCGCAGGAGCAGGAGTTCACCTTTTCGGGAGTGGTGGGCAGCC
>Ga0307515_10014189_pt1 | contig 14805 bp, 1 predicted proteins | sample 17_EM_MG_FD_194513 | JGI IMG/M metagenome (GOLD analysis project Ga0307515, IMG submission 194513) | Populus trichocarpa ectomycorrhiza microbial communities from riparian zone in the Pacific Northwest, United States - 17_EM | ecosystem: Host-associated > Plants > Roots > Unclassified | place... | reverse complement strand
GTTATCCGCTACCCCTACTTAATAAGACACTAGCCTAAATAAATAGAACTAAGGTATTTATAAAGCTTAATATCCGTTAGGCCTTTTACTAAGTTAGGATAGACCCTAAATCTATAGACCTTACTATATTTCGGACTTAATACGGATTATATAAATATAAAGTACTTCCTTTTAGACTAACTAACGGACTAGCTACGTACTAACGATATATAAACGATGTACTCTTTAACTACCTTGATGACTTCTATACGGCTTACCTAGATAATATTATAATTTTCTCTAAAAACGAGTTAGAATATAAGGAGCACGTCTATAAGGTCCTATAACGGCTCTATAAGGCTAGCCTCTAGGCTAATACTAAGAAGTTAGAATTTAGTATAAAGTATATAAAGTACTTAAGGTTTATTATTAGTATAGACGGAATCGAGGTAGACCCGGAAAAGACGGCTATAATTAATTAGTGGGAACTACTACGGACCGTAAAAGGGATATAGTTATTCTTAGGCTTCTATAACTTCTACTAACGCTTTATTAAGAACTATAGTAGGATTACCTAGCCTCTTAGCGGCCTTACCTAAAAGAACTAACTCTTCTACTTTAATACCATATATAGGCAGGCCTTTAATAAGCTTAAGAAACGGCTAGTCTCCGCCCCCTTACTCGCCCACTTCTACCTAGAACGGCCCTTAAGGCTAGAAACCAACTCCTTAGATAGCGTAGTAGCTGGCGTTTTTCCTAGAAGCAACCGGACGGAGAATAGCACCCTATTGTATACTACTTAAAGACTTTAGTAGATACTAAGCTAAACTACCCTATCTATAATAAAGAAATACTAGCTATTATCTTTAGCTTTTGGCACTGGGATGTATAGCTAGAAGGGACCCCTAAGCCTATTTAGGTAGTTTCGGATTATAAGGCCTTAGAATACTTTATAATAACTAAGGCCCTTATAGTGCGGTAAGTGCGCTAGGCGGATACCCTATCCTAGTTTAACATCCTAATTATATATAGGCTAGGCGCTACTAACCGTGCGGACGCTCTTATAAGGCGTAAATAGGACCTAAATAACTAGATGGCCGCGAAGATCTTATTACAGACCTAGACGCTACTATAACTAGAGCACCTTAACCCTCGGATACGGGAAGAACTAAGTACTAAATCTTCGAGCGCTAAGATATATCCTATCGACCCTATGGAATTTAACTTTATTAATAAACTACTATAAGTAAACCGTACGGGCCCTTCTCTATAGGAGTATCGCGAAAAGGTAAAGGACGTTACTAGCCTATAGTCCCTTAAAAATGGACTGCTTAAGTACTAGGAACGGCTAATAGTAGTAAAGAAATAGAACTTACGAACCTGGCTTATTGCCGAAGTATATACCTAGGTCTCTACGGCCTACCCTAGAAAAAATAAGACCCGTAAGATTATTAGTAACCGTTACTACTAGCCCGGAATAGTTATAGATATTAACCGTTATATACGGAACTGCAACAACTACCGTAGGTCTATAATTCTATAAGATAAGACCCTAGGACTATTAAAGCCACTTCTAATATTAGAGCGCCCCTAGTAATATATCTCTATAGATTTCTACAAATTACTAGTAGACTATAACGGGTACGATATAGTTATAATCCTAGTCGACCGCTTCGGTAAATGTCCCTTCTTGATTCCCTATTATAAGAATATTAATACTAAAGAGGCGGCCTAACTATATATCTACTATATCTATCAAATTTACGGACTACTAGATACTATTATATTAGACCACAGGCCGTAGTTTATATTAGCCTTCTAGAACGAGTTTACCTAGATCCTAGAGATTAGGCTAAAGCTTTCTACGGCGTACTACCCCTAGATAGATGGTTAGACGGAGATTATAAATTAATACTTAGACTAGAGACTTCGGCCCTTTATTAACTACTTCTAGAATAACTAGGGTAAACTACTACCTCTAATAGACTACACCCAGGCGACCCTACTCTATAACTCTATGGGATTTATACCTATCTAACTAGAAATAGGGTATTTACCCTAAATAAGTTTTAACTAGGATAGGCCAGAAGGACTACGGACCGTACGCGAGAAACTATCTTATAAGGAGGCCTAGTAGTACGCTAAGCGCTTAGAGGAAGCCTAGACGGTAGCCTATACAAATCTAGAAAAGGCCTAGAAATTAATAGAATAGTAGGTAAATAAGTATAGGCGTAAGCCTGACTTTACCGTAAGTAATATAGTCTAGGTTATAATAAAGAACTAGAAGACGGAACGGCCTAGCTATAAGCTAGACTATTAGATAGCAGTGTTACGGACGCTTTAAGTACGATATTATAACTACTAGGAGAGGAGTCGGAAGCCGCCAGTTAGTTAATGGAAGCACGGTCCAGAATGGAGCCGGTGGAACTATATAATGAAGAATAGTAAGAAGGTTATATAACTCGCACGTAGCGAACGTAGCGAGTGTAGTAAACGTACTTATATACCTTACGTACCTCGTGTACCTTATATAGCGAAGGGATTTCTTAGGCGTATAGATATGTATTTAAGAAGGACTATAGTCCCTACTAGATAGTTCTCTCTTTATAGTGATTCTTAGAATATAATTAGAGTTAATCTATTAGGCAACCTACTCTATAGTTTAGTTGTACTATTGTTAATTGTTTACTCCTTCTATCTATATACCTAGCCCAATAATAGAGCCCACTGTAGTATTTCCTATAAGGTTCCATTACATAATTACTACTATAGTTACGGTAGAGAGGAATAATAAGTCGATACTATGCTATCCAAGCAACTAGTTACGACGCTATCTATAGTAGTAACTACCTTAGGAATAAGCGGGGATACTAGTATACAGGATAATAACTTATAGGTAGTTATAATGGAATAACTTAAGGCGTTTACGGAATAGGTAGATAATAATTAGCAGTTACTATTAGAATAACTTGTAGATATAAAAAGAGAAAAGATTAAGATGCTATTAATTAAAAGGTTTATAGGAGAAAAGTATAAGCTTAAAGGGTTCCTTATGTAAATAAGAATAAAGGTACTTTATAAAGGAACTAAACTATCTTAACCTAGCGATTAAGTAGCGTATATAGGACTGTTCTTAATAGGTCGGGTATTAGAATGGTTTAAACCCTATCTTATAAAGATATAAGTTAATAGGTTAGCTACTACTAATTTAGAAGTATGGTTTATATTTATATGCTAGGATAGATTTTGTAACCGACTACCCTGACTTGCCTGCATATCACTCTGTTATCGATTCAGTTACCTATACCTTGACTCTCTTACTAATTCAGTCACTAACTTGGTCACTGACTCGGTCAATTACCCCCTTATTGTCTACACCTTTCTTATATATATATAGAGGCTCTAGAGCTACATTTACAATCAAGTCGTTTACTTAATTCTCCCACACTGCAAAGCCTATAGATTTACTAGTAGACTAATGTAGATATATAGAGACCTGGAATTGATAGTAACGGCTAATAAAAAGATATATTAACTTATATAAAAGGGATTAGTAATAGACTACACAATATAGTTCTAAACGCTAGTGGCGCAAACTAAGTGGAACTAGGAGGTATTTATGTCTTAATACTAACGCGGATTAAAGCCTAAGGTCTATTAAACTATAATATTAATAAAAGATCTAAGTAATATAAGAGAGCTAATTAGATAAGCAATTAAGGTTAATAACCGGTTATACTAAAGTAAGAAGTTAGAAAGAATATAGATAGGACCGGTATATATAAGGAAGATATAATAGGTATCCAAACTATAGTATAGTGTAGAGCTAATAGACCTAAGTAGTACTAAAGAAACTAGGAAAGGAAATAAGAAACTATAGAAACCTAGAGGATAAGGATTAAGTAATTAAAGGTCTAAGAAGTAGAGGCTAAACTAGGGATCTTAGTAGTAGAAGATATTTAGGCAGACTCTATAGTAAGAAAAGTGGTATAAAAAAGAAGCTTATATAAATTACGGAAAATAAGGTTATTTCGCTAGAGACTATAGGGGTAGTTAAAGTAACTACGCGGTAAAGGGAACTAGACTAGTAGACGATATATATATATAAAGGGACGATAATATACTACAAGGAATAAAAGAATGTTTAATTAAGAGTTTTGCATATTGTTACAATAATATATACCGAATTTATAAGTACGCTAAGTACGGCGTAAGTTATTAGCTATAAGAGCCTAAGTTAAAGGGACTCTAGAGTATAATAGAGTTAGATAAAGCATAGGATTAACTCTATAAACTGGATTAGGACCTAATAAGTATATTTAGCTAGAGGTTAGCAACGAAATATCTTAAGAATTAGTTTGAAATAGTAATAGAATCTAAGGATTAAGATAATTAGACTATTAGTAGCGGCAAAAAGGCAATAAAGGCAGCTTACTAGGAGTATATAGACCTTAAGGACGTAATAACTAAGGTAGAGGTCGAATTAGAAATAGAAACTAAATTAATAATAGGGATTAAGACTCTATTAGACACGGTATCTATTAGTTTATAAGATAGAAGAAGAGGAAAGTTTTAGAGCAAACTTAGTAGGCGACTATTTACTATCGCTACCTTACCACTTAATAAAGGTAAAAGGCTATAGGCTTAAGATTCTTAAGATAAGATAAGGATAGCTTAAGGACCTAACGTACTCGGTAAGCATATGGGCCACCCCGCTAAATATACGAAATACGCGTCGCACTATACAACTATAACCTTAATGGCTACACCACAATAACAGAACCCTCAATTTCAAGAGGGCAGACTTCTTCTATCTATTAATGCCTACAAGTAGGGCTAATTTCCAAGTTTTTAGAAGGCCACTAGCACATACAATGTAGCTAGAACAACAGTACAGCAACGCGTTAAGGGCATCCAGCTAAAACGCGGTTCTATTACATTAAATCGCCGTCTAACAGCTACACAAGAAGAAAGCCTTAAGCAGTGGATTCTATTAATGGATTAACGCGGTATGCCGCCTAGGATTGCGATTATACGGCAGATAGCTAGTCTATTAGCCACGTAGCGCACTGGGCCTGCTACTATATAACCTATTAGCAAGAAATGGGTATATAACTTTATTAAGCGCCATAACGACCTATAGGCTAAATTTAATAGAAAATATAACTATTAGCGTGCTAAATACGAAGATCCTATACTAATTTAGGCCTAGTTTAAACGCGTATAGGATATAAAAATATAATATAGAATTCTAGATAAGGATACCTGGAATTTTAATAAGACCGGCTTTTAGATAGGTGTTATTATAATTATATAAGTTATTATAGGAACTAATTACGCTAGCTAGCCTAGAACTATACAGCTAGGAAATCGTAAGTAGGTTATAATTATTAAGTATATTAGTGCAATAGGGTAGGTAATTCTACTACTTATTATATTTAAGGCTATAATATACTAGGCTACTTAGTATAATATTATTCTATATAACTAGTTAATTAGCGTTAGTAAGAATAGCTAGATTATAAATAAGATTAGCCTAACCTAGCTAAAACTATTCTATAAGCATATAAAGGATTATACTATTAGTATATATTAGCTACTAGTACCAGATAGCTATAGTAGCTATATAAACCCTAAATTTAATTAGTTCTACCTAGATTACTAGATTATTATTATCTATATACTAGCGCACTTATTATATCTACTACAGCCACTAGATATAGGCTATTTCTTAGCGCTTAAGTAGGTATATAGGCATAGCGTTAAATAGATAATATACTATAGCGTTAACTATATTAATAAGCACAAATTCCTACCACTATATATATAGGCTAGGTAGCTAGCACTATATTAGAATAATATATAGGTAGGATTCGTAGCTACTAGGTTAGTTCTATATAGCCCTAATCGCGTACTAGGACTACTATACGCCAAATATTAAATACTACTACCCTAGTACTGTCCACAATTAAATATATCCTAGGTAGCTAAAACACTATATAATATTACTAAGCTATAGCAGCAAATAGCCCTGCTAAAACGCTATCTTAAGTAGCGCATATATAGCCTACCAAGTCTAATAGAATAAGCCCTTAGCCAGCTAGTTAAGGGGTGCGAAATAGCAATATCTAGCGCTATACTACTTGCTAGCGAAAATAAGAAGCTATAGGTAGAGAATTAACACTAGAAAAGAAAGAGGGCAACTAAGCATAAGTATATAGCTAGGGGGGGTGTTCTATTAGGGACAGAAGGGGCGTTTTATGCACTAGCTGCACAGAATATAGTAGTAGAGGGGGTAGCAGATGTAGTGAGCGAGCGACCGCAGCGTGTACCACGCAAGTGCAGTATATGCTATTCACTAGAGCACACGGCTCATACGTGCCCTAGACGCTAGGCAACTAGCTAGTAGCTAGCTACAATATATATAGGCGTTCATTATAGAGCAATTTATATTATTTGGCCTTAATACTTGGTAGGGTGGCCCATATGTATGCGTGGCCCATATACTTACCGAGTACGTTATTATAGACGATAACTAATAGGAAAGAGCAATAGCTTAGTTTAAAGATATACGAATAAGTACAGGATAGAAATTTCCTACGGCATAAGACTCTTAAGATAAGATAAGTGAGATTTAAGACTTCTAAGACGAGATAAGAATACCTAAACTGCCTAGTTAGACTAAAGTAGGAGCGCAGCTTAAAAAAGAAAGCGTAACGCTTAAGGATTTTAAAAATCTGCTTATAAGATGTAAACTAATAGAAAGCATAGAAGAATTCTAAGTAAGAATCTTTATATAGCAGAAATAGGATTATAAGCTAAGAATAGCTAGATACTAAAGAAATAGGGGACTTACGCAATAAGTTACTAATAGGCTAAAAGTAGGCATACTAAGGGCTAAATAGTTAGAAGAATTAGAATAAGAAGAGAACCTAGGGGTTTTAACTAGGTTTAAAGAAAGATATATAAAGGGTTATTATAATATAGCAATAATAAGATACTTTCTTATAGATAGGTGATATTGTAACGGGACTAGCCCAGTTACAGTAGGAACGTCTTGGTGAAACACTCGACATATACGAATTCCGACGCCTTGACCAAATTCTGCCGAATTCTGCCAGATTAAATGAATTTTACTAAAGTCTGTTAAAGACCGCGTATGCATATGCGCACGTATCGACCACCAAGACCCCTAACTATTAATTAAGATTCTCTTATTATTCCTTTCTCTTCTTTATATAACGTCTTATTCCTAGTAAAAACTATATACCATTAGATTTAGATAAAATTTATATTATTCCTTTTTAAATATTCCCTAAAGTCTCTTCGCGCCCTTATATTATATTACGTTAAATTAACTACTATTAAAATAGTAAATAAACTTAAATCCCCTATAATAACTATAAGTATTATAGCCCTAGTTAGGGAATAGTTAACTATAATATAATAATCCTTTACGGATACCCTAGCCTAGTAGCGGGCTATATTAGAAGCTTAATACTAGCAATTAATTAGAGTAATCTATAAAGAACTCTATAACCTTAGAGCACTTATATTAGAGACCCTAATAGTAATACCTATAAAAGAGATTAAAATAACTATATATAAACCTGGCCCGTTAAATATAAACCCTAAACTAGTAATAGTAGCTTAACCTATACCTATAATAAACCTATTACCTACTATAAAATCTAAAAAGCTCCCTAACCCTCTAATATTTAATAGAAATTAAAATAACCTACGTCCCTTCGTAACTAAGCTCCGTCTTAAACTTTTAATAAACTATAACTAATACCCTACTAAAGCTAGTAAGGTTAGCTATAGAATATCTTATTTAAGTAAGGATGCTACATAAACTATAGATCTATTCTTCTATAATGGCACCTTTATTAATTTTAAAACCTTTATCTCGCTACTAGAATAAACGTATAATAACGCTAGCCGCGAATATATAGTTATTACTAAACTTAAAAACTTACAATAATAGAACTAAGACTTTTATAGCTTCTTTTTAGAATTTTTAGGCCTTATTAGTAAACTAGATTAGAATAAAGCCGCTAGAGTTACTACTCTTTAATAAGCTATTTTGGACGAAATTAGAGCCTAGTTAGTAGGTAGGGATCTACTAAAAGATTTAGCTAAATTTAATATAATATATTAATAAATTAATAATGACCTTTAATATAATAAATAGACTTATTCTCTAAAGCTAACTACACCTTATATCTAAAGCTCTATAAAACCGATATATACCCTAAAGCGCAACCCGTCTCTAAGATCTAAAAGCCCTACGTATAACCCTATAGACCTCAACACTACTTAATCCTACGCACCTTTAGGAACTAATAAATAAAGAACTTAAGCCGTAAATAGAGAATGCTTTAGATATAGTAGAAAGGGATATATCTAAAAGAATTACCAAACTTATCCGTTTAAAAGGGTCCGCTATAGTTTCTCCCAGTTATTAAATCGCACTTATTCTTTAACTTGTACTTATTCCTTAAATTATACTTACTCCTTAACCCGTACTCGCTCTAGTTAATATAAAGTATCTTACCTTTAGTAAACTTAGGAAATAAATTATCCTAGGGCTAAGTTGCGCCTTAGGATAAGAAGTAGAAGAGCATAAGTATCTAGGCTCTTCTAGCGCTAATATATAATATAACTCCCTTAATATACTTAGTAAAATTTAAATACTTAGAAAATAGAAGGAGGTATAAATCCTAATAGATAGCGGAGCTACTAGTATAGGCTTTATTAATACAAACTACGCGAAAACCTAACGCCTAAATTTAAAGAAACTTAATAAGCCCTAAGGCCTATAAGGCTTTAACGGCAAACCCTTAATACACAATAAACTAACATATTATACTCTTATAAAAATATAGATAGGTAAACACCTTAAATATATTTCCCTATTTATAACACCCTTAAAGTATTATAAGGTAATACTTAGATATAGATAGCTAAAATAATATAACCCTTTAATTAGCAAGGTTAAAGAAATACTAAAGTTCTATATAACCTACTCTATAAATATGCACAGGATTATTTAAATTTAATATAATATAAACTACCCCTACTATAGACCTTAAACTAATATAATAAGATTATAACTACTAATTGTAATAAGGAATACGAAGATATTATACTAAAACCTCTTAAAATTCGTATAATATAAGCCGTACCTTTTATTTTGTTAGTAAGAAAATAAGACTATAAAATCTTCGCTATAATAATAGAAGATATTAAAAAAGTGTTAGAACCGAAGCAATATATTAGCCCTTAACCTCTTATACCTAAAGAATACTATAACCTAATTAATAAGTTTAAAAAATAATTTATAGACTAACTACTACCGTACTAAGATAAATATAATTTTAAGATAGAACTTAAACCTAGTATAACACTAAAGTTCGGTCCGCTATACGGAATATTATAAGAAGAGCTACTTATAATGCGATAATACCTTAAGGAATATCTAGAAAAAGGATTTATTCGCCTTAGTTAATCACTATTTACCTTACCCGTACTATTTATTAAAAAGCTAAAAGGAGGCTTAAGATTCTATATTAATTACTAAGCCTTAAATATAATTACGATTTAAAACTAATATCTAATCCCTTTAATTTAAGAGACGCTTAACCGCCTAGTAAATGCATAATATTTTATAAAGCTTAATATAGTTGCTACCTTTAACCGAATTTATATTTATAAGGGAGATAAGAAGTATATAGCCTTCTATATATAATAGGGACTCTTTAAATATCTAGTAATGCTATTTAGTATAAAGAACGGTCCAAGTACGTTTTAGCAATATATTAACAATATCTTAATCTACTTATCTTTACTTTCTAAGCATTAAAAGCACATTAGAATGGTCCTTAAACGCCTATAAGATACGGGTTTATAATGCGATATTAAGAAATGTAAGTTCTATATATCCGAAGTTACGTACCTAGGCCTAATTATATCCCGTAACGGAATTAAAATAGACCCTAAGAAGGCCGCTGCAATTATAAACTAGGGAAGCCCTAGTAATGTATAAGACATCTAAGGATTTCTAGGATTTATAAATTTCTATTATTAGTTTATTAATTACTTCTTAAAAATTACCTAACTGTTAGTAACCCTAATAAGGAAGAATATGAAATTTAAATAGACTGCTAGATGCGAATAAGCTTTTAATAACTTAAAATAATGCTTTACAACCGCTCTAATTCTTACTTACTTTAACCCTAACCTTAAATATATTATTAAAACAGACTCGTCTAATTATACCCTAGGGGGAGTATTATTGTAGTATAATAAGAACGGTAAGCCATATCTAGTAGCTTTTCTCTCTTAAAAGCTCGCCCCTACTAAATTAAACTATAAAATATATAATAAGGAACTGCTTATAATTATTAGATACTTTAAATAATAGAGTCTAGAACTTAAAGGATCGTTATTTCTAATACGTGTGTTAACGGACTATAAAAACCTATAGTACTTTATAACTATAAAGCAGTTAATATAGCGCTAATTTATTAGGCCAAATACCTCTTATAATTTAACTTTAAGATTATATACTAACTAGGCAAACTTAATTAAAAGCCTAATATATTAACTTAATAATTATAAGACTTACCTATAAACGCCTTAGACGAATAAATTATAAATTAATTACGGATCTTATTGCTCACTAAACGTTTTAAGAAACTATATCCTATATTCCTAGATATAGAACTTAATAAGAATAAATTAGAAATTAATAAATAGGAAATAGAAATTAATAAGTTAATAAAATATAAATAGTAGATATAATAAAAGCGATTTAAATAGGAAAACGATAGTATAAGGATATTATACTCGCTAAATGCGAAATTTATAATAATCGCTTATACTATTAATAGAAGATAGTAGTTCCGAATTCTAAACCCTTATAATTTAAGATACTTAAATTCGTATATAACTCTCCTATAGTAGGACATCCTGGCTATATAAAGACTTATAAGATTATTTAACGAGTATACTACTAGCCTATAATATATAACTACGTACGGAAATACATTTAAGTATGCAGAATATGCGTATGTAGGAAGACCTCCTATGTAAAGAAATAAGGAGTGCTTTAACCGCTACTAATTCTAATATAAAGATGGCAAGATATTTTAATTAACTTTATAGTTAACTTACCTAGCAGTAATAGGTTCACAAATATTATAGTAGTTGTTAACCGTTTTATAAAAATGTAATATATAATTCCTATAGACTTAATTAATATAATATTAGTAGCTGAATATTTTATTAAGTACGTCTTTAAGCTATATAGACTTCCTAATTTAATAATATCCAACTATAGAAGCTAGTTTATTTTAGACTTCTAGCAAGCTCTATATAAACGACTAGATATTTAAATATAACTTTTAACTATATTTTATCTAGAGATAGATAGTTAAACTAAAATTATAAATATAATTATAGAATAATACCTATAAATATACTATTCCTACCTGTAAGATAACTAGGAAAAGTGGCTGCCTTTAGCTAAGTTTACTGCGAATAATATAATAAACGAATTAACAGGCGTAACGCTATTCTACGCGACCTATAGATAAGACCCTTAACTTAGATTTAAACTATAACCTAAAATTAATATAATAGGACCTACAATTAAATTAATTTAGTTAATTAACGCGTATAACTTCGCTAATTAAATAAAGTAGCTAATGGAACTATTATAAAGTAAATTGGTATATACTTAAATAGTATAGGAATGGCACGCAAATAAAGGACAAGCTCCCGCGTGGGACTTTAAAAAAGGAGATATAGTTTACCTAAATATACAAAACCTAAAGACTTAACGACCCTTAAAGAAACTTAACTAGATGTTTATAGGCCTGTACCGAATTAAAAAGAGACTAAGCCTATATACTTATAAGCTTAAACTACTAACTAAGATAAAAATATATTCGACGTTCTATGTAAGCTTACTATAACCTTTAAAGAGTAAACCTATAACTTATAAAGTGCCGCCACTACCTTCTATAATTATTAACAATAGTAATAGTTCTTACTTTATTAACTTAATTAATAATATATAATAGAAAACACAAACTAAACAATTTAAACTTCTTATTAAGTAGGAAGGATATAAAATATAAACTTAGGAAACCTATAACCAGATTAAGACTAACGCGCCTTCCCTAGTAAAAGAATTCTACAAAGACCATCCTTTACGGCCTACTTTAGCTAGATAGACGCGATATAAAGGTAAATAACTACTACCTAATATAAATATATAAAATATAATAGCAGGAAGCTTAAACTTAAAAAGAACTTAAAATACGTCACGACGTTTATAATATAATTACGTAATATATAAGATATTAAGGAACTTTAACCGCTGGTTAAAGTTATCTAATTAGTTAGATTTGCCTTGCTAAGACCTACTATAAAGATATTAGTTCTGCTTACCACCTTAACTAAGCTAATAGTAATTTTCTATCCCAGGGATAGAAAATCCTAATTAGTCTATTTAACGATAAAATCGGTAAAACCCTATACCGCCACCTAACGCAAAAATATAAACGCGATAAGCAATAAGTCTTGACTAAATTAATTTATTTTAGACCTTTGGCTAAAGGGGGGGTACTATAACGGGACTAGCCTAGTTATAGTAGGAACGTCTTGGTAAAACACTCGACATATATAAATTCTAACGCCTTAACCAAATTCTACTAAATTTTACTAGCTTAATTAACTTCTGTTAAGTTCTGCTAGATTAAACGAATTTTACTAAAGTCTATCGAAGACCGCGTGCGTATATGCGCACGCATTAACTACTAAGACCCCTAACTATTAATTAAGATTCTCTTATTATTCCTTTCTCTTCTTTACACAACGTCTTGTTCCTAGTAAGAACTATATACCCTTAGATTTAGATAGAATTTATATTATTCCTTTAAATCTTCCCTAAAGTCTCTTCGCGCCCTTATATATATATACTTAACTAGTTATATAGAAAGTAGTATAGATAGCAATACAACGACGAATAGGAAGAGTTCTATATATGGTTAGACGAGAAGGTAGTCTAGGACTAAGTGATTATAGAGAAATATATAAGTTATATTAAAGGGGCCTTAATTATAATATTAAGAGACCTAGAAAGTAGATTAAGGGACTAGAGGACTAATTAATAAGTCTTAGAACCTATAAATAAAGAACTAACGTTTAGATTAATAAGAGAAAGGTTTAAACTTAAGGAAGAAGATAAGCTAAGAGTTAACCTAAAGTACCTAGCGTATTATATATTGGCATGGATTGCATATATAGATAATTAGTACGAAATATATAAGACACCAAAGATAAAAAACTAGAAGTACCCTATAAGAATATATTAGGCATTAAATAAGTATAAATATAGGAATGCTAAGTATATATATGGCTAGTATCTAATAGAGGTATAAGAAATAGGCAACTTGACGCTATAACTAGGAAGATTCCTTACAGAAGAATGCTTAGATAGATAATAGTGGTGGGAATGCCTAGAGAATAGGTGTCTATAGTATATTAAAGATAAAAAGTAAATTAGGTATTAGCTAATAAGTAAGCTAAGTATAATAGGATTAAGCTAGTAGTTAGGAAAAGGCGAGGCATATAGGACTAAAGGGAGCTAGTAGTAAAGCCTTAGACCCTTAAAGGAATTTAAGGACAATATCTAAACTTATAAGTTTAATGGTAAGATTAACAGTTTAAGGCGCTAATAGATAGTAGGGTAATAGGGAACCATATCTTATTAGTAGTAGTAAAAAGGATGGGATTACTATATAGACAAAAACGGGATCTATATTTATTAGTTATAATTTTAGAAGATCTAATAGCCTATAAAGGAGGTATTATTAATCTTAAAATAGGACCTATTTAGATAGTTATTAAAGGAAAACTAGTTAAGATATCTTTTAATATCCTACTATTAGGAAAGGATAAGGCAGTTCTAGAAATGCCTTAGCTATAGGAATATAACCTAAAGATTAATTAGGTTATAGGATAGGTTAATATTAGAGATACTTAATAATATAAGATGCATATAACAATAAAGATAGTATAGTACTAAGTTGGAGCGATATATAAAGAGACTAAGTAAGGCTTAAGTTATATACTATAAAGATACTATAAATATAGTAAAAAGCTATAGAGCCTAGAAAGTAAGAAGCTATTAGAGTATATAGTATAGGACTATAAGATAGGACTATAAGATAGAATTAGAAGAAGGAATAAGTCTAAAGTTCTTTCTAATCTATAAACTAACTAAAGAGGAGTTATAAGTACTTAAGGAGTTTATCTAAGAAAACCTATAGAAGGGATATATTAGACTATCGCAGTTATTAGCAGGTTATCTAGTACTATTTGTACCAAAGAAAAATAGAAAGCTTAGATTATATATTAACTATAGATAGTTAAATAGCATTACTAGGAAAGATAGATATCCTTTACTATTAATTAGTGAAATTTAGGGTAGGATAGGTAATATAAAGATCTTTACGAAGATAGATCTAAAATAGGCGTACTACTAGATTAGGATTAAGGAAGGCAATAAATAGAAGGTAGCCTTTAGGTTAAAGGAGGGACTATATAAACTATTAGTAATGTAGTTCGGATTAATAAATACGCTAGTAACGGTTTAGAAATATATTAATAACATATTAGGAGAATACTTAGATAAATTTGTTATAGTATACCTTAATAATAATATTATTTACTTAATAACTAAGGAAGAGTACGGGGAATATATTAAATGGGTTTTAAAGAGACTATAAGAAGAATAGATACTAGTAGTAATTA
>Ga0307515_10014188_pt1 | contig 14805 bp, 9 predicted proteins | sample 17_EM_MG_FD_194513 | JGI IMG/M metagenome (GOLD analysis project Ga0307515, IMG submission 194513) | Populus trichocarpa ectomycorrhiza microbial communities from riparian zone in the Pacific Northwest, United States - 17_EM | ecosystem: Host-associated > Plants > Roots > Unclassified | place... | reverse complement strand
CATTTTTTTATCTCATAATATTTTATTTATATATAGACACACACACACAGATATATATATATATATATATATATATATATATATATATATATATATATATATATATATATAAAAGTTTGTATAATTTATTCTTGTGTATTTGTATTTTATGCATTGCCTTTTTTATTTATTGATTTATTTATATTAGATATGAACTTGTGCTTATGAACCCAACTTACTATACAATATTTTCAGCACGCACATTATCTTTAGGTCAATAAGGGGAGCTACTGGATCCTCAATGGTTGTTGAGTCAAGTAACACTTATGAAACAACTAAACTTTTAGGGATAGTTTTTTTTTATCATGATTAATAGTCCATGAGCATTGTTTTTATTTATTTTCTTTGCACCTTATAGGCCTTGATTTAATTTATTAATGCCTATTAATCAAGCAATGAAGGATTTTTTTAGACCAAATATAAAACAAAGAAAACAAATATAAATTATATTTTAAAAGCTTAATTTTTCTTGAAAACCTACATAATTCCAAGCTATGAGAGATAAAGAGGGAGCTCAATTCAAGAGAATTAGATCAACTTCTTGAATTACGAAATTACTCAGCTAATTGTTTTGCTATAACAAACTATTCACCCTGAAATTTTTTACAGGAGACCTATGCACACAAAAGCTAATACCGTATAGACATTTTCAAACAAAATAATATTAAATTAAGCTGGTTAACACTCGATAAGGAATTAATTGATCGGTTCTTGAAACTAGATAGAATTGTTTAATTCATTACAAATTAATTTATAATTTATTAACTTTTAGTTATTAAATTAAGCATGGTTAATAAAATAATAATAATCTTTATTTTATTTTTTTGGTGAAAAACCGAGAGAATTGGTGATATGATCTTACGATGTAAAAAAATGACCACATTCTGTCTCTTTATATTTGCCTTAATAATTGTTATTATTTCATAAATTTCTTAGTACCCATTCTGCTTGTTTCTACGTGCAACAAGAAGCCTAAACTCAAAGAAGTCTTCTCCCTCTTAACTTCTCTGTTTCTTTGCTGAAAGAAACGAAGAAAGAAAATCTATATGGAGAAGGAAGAGGCAGGGATTGATCGTTTACCAATAGACTTGCTGGCTTACATATTTGGTTTGATAACTCCCTTCACTGATTTAGCCCAGGCAAGTAGTGTTTGCAGGAAATGGAAAGAAGGGGTGAAGCAATCTTTGGCACAAAGAAACAGCTTGAGCTTTTCTGGTTGGAAGATGGATGATGACTCCACTACCCGTCTTGTTCGCCTTGCTTACAACCTTAAAGAACTCGATATGTATGCCTCTGTCCCTTTTCAATTAATGATTGAGACTTGGTGGTAATTTTTATTTAATGGGTTGTTTGCTGATAGTAATTAAACCACTAAAAGATTGGAACTTTGTTCAATAGAAAAATGTAATGTTTGCAAGAGGTCAGGAAAGTTGGTTTATTTTTTCTGTGATTTTGGGTTTTGTTTGAAACTAAGGCTTTTACGTTCTTGAAAGATTCAAGCATAAGCAGTCATGTCTCTAGCTTTGATATCTTTTAAGATTTTAGATATCGTTTTTTCGTGGGATGGCTTGAGAAACATGCAACTTGTTTCCCGTTTTGATTGCCCAGTGAACACTATTGCCTAGAACAGCCAGAGCCTTCAATATTTATGTGTATAGTGGTTGATTTGGCTATTAACATCGCCTGTTGGATGATTATTTGTGTTCAATATATATAGTGGTTGAATTGGTTATTCGGAGCTTGAATTGGCAAGAGCTTGAAAATAATTTCTCATTTGCCTTTTCTATTTTCAATTCAAGGAGCCGGTGGGGTTGCCAGATAACTGACAATGGACTGTACCAAATTTCTTTGGCAAACTGAAATCCATATCTCTATGGGGCATGGCCAGGATCACCGACAGGGGTGTTGTTCAACTGGTATGTGATAGACGATAACTGTAACTTTGTTTAGTGTAGAACTTCATGTGATACGCTTTGGTGACTGTACTAGTCTCCAATCATGCAAAATGATTCAACCTTGAAGTATTTCATAGCTTTCTTCAAGTTTCAACAGATTTCAAGGGTAACTCCTTGCAACACCTGGACATTGGTGGTACTTTTATGACAGATGAGTCTTTATTTGCTATCGCAGATAGCTTTCCACATTTAAAGGTGAGTTGCCTGATGACATCACCCCGAATTCCATTTTGGACATAGTTTTAGATGCTTCCATGTTTATTTGTCAAATGGCAGTGATGGTCTAACAATTGAACTGCTCGAAGGATGAAATCTTGCTTGACTGATGTTAATATTGGTCTCTAGAAAGTAATCTTACTGGAAATGACTTTGCATCTTCCTTCTTTCTAGACTGTTGTCCTATGGAGCTGCCGCCATGTAACAGAAATCGGTCTTCTTTCTTTCTTAACGTATGGGGAACCAGAATTCCTGTAGATTTCTTCATTGATTTGCGTGACACTAGTCCTGCCCTTCAAATTTAACCCCCAGGAGCACTATTAAACAGTGCTCATTGCTCTTGTATGGATTATTATTTCCCGATGGATCCAATAAACAGCTGGGAATATCCTTCAGATTCTTCCTCTGTAACAATGAAGTTAATTATTCGTATCTGTAAATTATGAAATTTGGCTTTGATACGTCAAGATTTGTGCTTTATACAAATGAATCTTCTGGTTTTTCAATCTATGCAGGCTATGATTTCTGTTTGCAAAAAATAACAAGGCAGAACTAACAAAACAGCTTTGCCCTGCTGATGCGTTCATATTTTGATTTCTTAACTGTCGTTGTGCTTATTATGTATTGTTCTATCCCTTGCATATAATTCTCAAGAACCAAGCCATCATGCTTTTTTATTCCAATTGCTAGAATTCACTGAAACATGTGAAACAACATGACCTATTTCATTCTAGAAGACAAGCCCTCGAAAAACTCCTTATCCTAACAGCCTACATGTTCCACATTATTCAGATGATGATATGCAGAGGATAATAATGGCCCAAATATAAGTGGGCAAGCAAACCAAAAGAAAATGTTGAGTGAAACTAGTAATGTAATGGAAAAACTTCAACAGTAGCTCCATTCTACTACCCCAACCGCTAAATACTATGGTCAACAGACAACCTGAAGAACATGAAGAGAAAATCTGTCAAAACTAGAAACATAAACATGAATTCTTCTTACAAGCAAAGACGAATATGAGCCTTTAACACATGAATTTTTCCAAAACTGTGTGCAGTACAGAGAGTATGCAGTACTTGCAGAGCTGCTACAATGTTAATGCCTATCTATTTCCTCATTAGTTTAAAGGGCCCATGCGCATATTTTAAGGACATTAGGTGTTTAAATGAAGAGATTGTAGGAAACCAGGAACAAAATAAAATTAGTGCTTAGAAATAAAGTATATACTGAATCAGGGATGAACAAGAATGCAGATTACCAGAGAGAGATTAATATACTGTGTTCTAATTGGTAAGTTTCTAGATATTACCTAGAACCTGCCAAACACCTTTACCACTTGAACCAACACCCAAGTCCTTCAGAATAATAAAGAAGAGACTACCACTTGGCATCGTTTGCTAGAATTCTTTAGCATTTTCAAATTGAAATTCAGGGTAATTCAGTTTCTACCAGTAGAACCCATAAATCTTACAAGGTTAATGAACTTTTGACAGGATATGAGTAGCATTTGACCATATCAAACTGAAAGCAATTGCTAATAGCCATGAAGATGAATAGGGAGAACAGCAAGTATATGAAAAGTTAGAAAAACATTTTGAAAGTTGGAGATTAAGTTTATGGTTAATAATAATAATAATTATACGCAGACAGCAGAATTTAATGAGTATGGCAAAAGTCTTGGTTTGCAATTACAAGAACGCAAATTCAGATAAAAAGTCCTCATGCTTCAAAATGCAATATATCCAGATATTTGTACACTTATTTGAGGCTTTTATTACAAGGTTTATGGAAATCTAAATCATGTTTAAGTAAAGATCAGGAACACAGATGTTTAATGTTGCTAAAAGTAAAATAATGGCAATTCTTTAAGAACCACACAACCTTTAGAGTGAAGCAAACTACATACCTGAACCTTTTCATGACATATTCTGGTCACTGTTGGCCACTGCATACCTGAACCTTTTCATGACATATTCTGGTTACTTCTGGACACTATCTACCTCAGATTCCTGTGCAACTCCTTACTTTTTAGCCTCAATATAAGAATCTCAAAAGTTATTTGTTTACAATCACATTTCATATCTCTGGAAAGTATTCCTTTACCTTTCTCTCAATAAGGCTGGGACATGGTATACCAGTTATTATTGGAGAATACATACAGAAACTATAAACCTCTACCAAAGAAGTAACTCCCTAACCATCTAAGGAAAAGAGTGGATCCCTAACCTCCATCCAGAAATCATTCACTGTATCCATAATATGATCAAGATGCTGCTAATAGAAAAGAACAAGAACAAAACAAAGCTATTTGGAGATTGGATTTTTGATGCAGATTTCGAGAATTGAACAGATCCAGTAAAGCTTCCTGCAGTATTTGACAGTGGGCTTGTACTTCCCGCGGTATTTGTTACAGGACTTACATTAGGTATGGTAACATTATTGCAAGATCCAAAAGGTGCTCCAGCCTGCAAAAGACCATAATATGGCATCTTTAGCAATCAAATTTATTCACATTCTAATACCATAACTAGTCAAGAGCCCTTCACAAATGGAACCCCAGGACTCAAAGTGATCAAACTATATTGTCCAAGTCATAACCAAAACAAGAATCCATTGCTTTTTGTTGAATGAAAGTAAACAAAAAGCAAGGAAAAAGTCAAGTTCAAAACTTATGTCATGGCAAGTCATGTTAAATCCTTTAACCTGTCACAGTGACAATACACCATGAATATGTTTTAAACATTTATTCAAAACTCCTACTCATCATCCTATTATGGCACAAGAATCACTCTCCCATGGAAGGGGATATGAAGCAAGTCTCACAAGTTACTGGCTAATTGTGATCCTACTCTAGATTGAAAAATGCACCCCAAATTAAATACACTAATATTCAAACGAAATCAATTAGGCATGCATTTGGAAATATGTCAGAATTGGAAATTTTTTATTCTTTGTTTCCAGAAACAGCTAAACCACAGTGTGGAAGTAAGGCAGTTAATATGACATAGGTAAAATGGATAGACCTGGCAAGCAGTCACAGTGCTACAACCGCATGCCTGTCCGTTCATTCTATCCATAGCATCAAAAACACCACCACCATCACTCCTCTGCACCATATTCATCCCAGTTAGAATGCTTAAATAGGATATGTTTATTTCACATCTATTAGTGCATGCTAGTACTAATACCATGTAAAAGTTGACTGCCAAAAAATTTGGCATCACATTTCCAGCTGCTTTATAGCAGGTACCAACCATCTGAGCAAGTGGAGTTGAATGCTCTTTGCAAGCTTCAGTTTCAACTGGATATGTTGGAAAGTAATTCATTAAAAAAAGTGATGCACTTTTGGAATTCAGTGGCTTTGATTCTTTTCTGCTTGGGCACGAGCCTGGTTTTACCCCAGGATCTCCAGCTGAAATTCAATTAAACATGCAGTTGTTACTGGACCATTCACCTCCAAGCAAACTTTATAAAACCAATAGATATTTATGAACATGATGCTTACCCTCATTTTCCAACATATATTTCCATTGATAAGCAACTCCTTCCTCTGCTTCCTTTGAAGCAATAGAAGTGAATACCACAAGCCTGTGATTTTCTTGCACCATCTCTGTCACAGTAGGCCAATCTTCTCCCTTTTTCGGCATCTTAGACACAGGAAACCAATACTTATCCAAACCAGCATTGGTGAACAAATTTATCAAGCCTTTTGGAGTATGGACGTAGTCCTCAATGATAATTGTCACAATCTCATTTGGATTCTCGCTCAAGAATGATTCCACTTCCTTCAAAGTGTTTATTGCAGGTTGCTACAAAAAATGCAGATGGGCACATCATAAACCAATTTACAAAAACCATTAACAAATTTCAAATTATTTAAATTGGTAAAATGGAAAGGTGTATACAAACGCAGTGAAGTTGTAACATTGCCCTCGAAATGAATGACAGAGCCAGATGTCGCCCTCGAAATCATACATATCCAACATCAACCCCCTCACACCATTCTAACAAACAACCATGAAAAAAAAACAGAACAATTAATGATAAGTAAAATATTCATCAATGTCTACGAAAAAAAAAAAAGAATCGATTAGCTTGTCTAATTGCCAGGAAATTAAGCACAAGAAGGGAACGAAATATAAAATTAATCATTTAATTGTCATCCAACTTAGCACCAGTATATAGTTGAATACTCGAAAAGCTCAAAATTTTCATTTCAGTTTTTCTCTCGCCTCCAGATTCTGAGTAGCCAAACAAGTCAACAAGGAAAAATGAAAAAATAGAAACCAAATAAAAACAAAAGGAAGAACAAGGACCACATACCCTCAACTGATTTGTCACAGTGTCTTCTTGATTATAAAATGTAAGCCTCTGAACACCAGGCAAAGGAGGTGCATCAACAATGCTAAAAGAATTATGAGTAACTAACCATGTATACTTATTAAAAGGCAACCCATTTATCTGCAAAAGCACACACACAAAAAGACACAATCTTTACAGTGTTTTAGCTAAAAACAACCCAAACCCATAATCAAACACAAAATTAAACCAAAAAAAAAACATACAAAAGAATTAGGTATGATAGCTTGGCCTCTGGTGCAAATGGGTTGAGTCTTGCCTAAAGCAGGGCAATTTCCACAATAAAGACCTGGCCCACAATTTGTGGCTTCTGTACAGGATTGTAACACCTATGGGATTGACTCAAAATTCTGTTATAAATTGTACAGATCATGAAAAATAAAAATAAAGAAAAGAAAGAGATGCAAGCACCTGTGCATGAGCTATCAAGAATGAGGAGAGTAGCAGAGAGAGGTAAAGGAAGCCGATTGCAAGAGGGGCTCTGCATAGGCTACGGTGGACCGTGAAACACGGGGACATCGCCACTGTACGCTTATGCAGAGCTCGAGAACTGAGTAAAGAAAGATAGAGAGAGATTGATAGAGAGAAAGAGAAGTCTTTTGTACTGTGTAAACTGTAGTGAAGGTAGACAAGGCGGGCTTTAATGACACTCCCCCTTTAATTTCTCTTTTTCTATAGTTTTATTTATTACATTTTTTTTTTTTAAGAAGAAGAAGAAAGTTTATTATATTATTTAGTCCATAAATCATTAAATTGTGCTGTTTTCCATGCATACAAAGGATTTATGTTTCAATTTTGAATCGTTGGTAATATTTACTTCCTGAATTCATTTTAAAAAATACTTAATAGGAATAAAAATCTAAAAAATATATTCTTATTACTTCTCTTTTTGTTTTTTGTAAGATAAGGTCAGATAATATCACTAATTATTCCCGATGATCATAAATATTTTTGTTGTTTTGAATTAAATAGTAATCATATTCATATTCCCCTTCCAATCAAGAAAAACATTTAGAATTTCATCCTTTATTATAGTAATAATTAAAAATAAGTAATGCTAAATATAGCTGTAAATCATATATAAAAAGCTGTTTAAGAGACTTCATCGGAAAAATATTTTAGTTTCTCTCATATTAATTAATTTTGTTTCTCTGAAAAAAAAATGTTCCTAATTGTAATAGGAAAAAAAAAAGGCAAGGGATACCCTATCATCAACGGGTACGGCTCCCAACAGTTTGCAGTCTCTTTTACTTTATTAAGGTTAATAGGAACTACTTTTGTTTTTGAGCTTTTACTTTAACAATAACAACGACGTCGTTTGGTCTCAAGACTCTCAGGAGACAGGCAGTTGGGCTCGTTTATGTTTTTTTTTTTTTTTTTTTATGGTTTTTGTTTTGAAAGGTTGATTGAATGTTATCGAGTAAATTATAATTTAGTCTCTATAGTTTTAAGAAATGAATTAATTAGTCCCATCATTTTAAAAACCAATTATTTAGTCCCTGATTAGCATTGATCATGCTTAATTTAATATTATTTAATAGCGAAAAAAGTCTTTTTCCCATCAACCTTTCCATGATATATATATATATATATTCGTTCTTATTTTTTAAGTGAAAACTAAATGGAAATATAGCATAAATTGAATGAAAAGGACTAAATATATGATTTTTAAAATTCAGAGGGACTAAATAATAAGCAACTCAATTTTGTCTTCACAGGCTTAACCTTTTGTCAGTGCCTTTCACATGGTGGGGTTAGGCTGCCTGAACTCCGTGCCGAGACAACATCTTTGGATATCATGCCTTCACATGATTGGCTGTCTTTGCTTTACCATTTTCTCCCAGAAAATTGCAGAAGTCATGTTTTTTAAAAAATAATTATTTTTTATTTTTTATCATTTTAATATATTAATATCAAAAATTATTTTAATATATTTTTAAAACGGAAGTTTTCCAGTAAAAAATGATGGAAGCTTGTAGGGTAGCTTGCTTTAGCAGGTAGGAAAATGATGAGTACTTCTAACTAACATTAAATCTGCAGTGAAAAGGGAAGAATATAACAAAAGAAACACTTTACGTATGGGATTTATCCATTCTTCTAAATAAATTTAATTATTATTTATTTCGACTCGAGTTAACTCTGAATTAAAAAATAAACCGTGGACAGAGCTCGATTTGACTCACGATTAGAGCAACATCTTAAAGTCCAGTTGGGGGCCCACAGGTTCGGTGGTTATTTACAAGCCTCGGTTAATCATGAAGAGATGCCTCCCGAGAATTAGATAACGATACTCCTGACCCGTGATACGCAGCGGGTAAAAAACTAATAATAATAATAATAATAATAACTTGCAATATGGATGTTTAAGCAACGGTAATATTATTAGTAAAGAAATAAGAAAAGCTCGACGTTCAAGTTACTAAACTGACTGAATTCAATAAGATCATGTAATATAATAGTTTGATTTAAATCATAAACAATTATAATAGACAAATTATATAAAAAAAAATATTTAGTAATAATTAATTAAAATAAATAAGTTGTTAATATAATAATTGGAAAAAAAAATAAAAATAAAATCGTTAGAGACTCACCGTCATTTTACTGTGGATGATGTCCACCGCCAAAAAAACCTTGCTGAAATGGTCCAAACCCCACTACAAAAGAGTGTATGATGATATTAAAAGAAGCCACATGAGTCGTTAGAACAATGTTGCGGAAAAGAAAACTAAAAAAAATAGGAAATGATTATTTGTCCATATTCAACCAATCTATTCTATTTAACTCAATAATAAAATTTATCTATAAAAATAAACTTAATAAAAAGCAATGAATAAAAAAATATGAGAGGACTCAATCCAATAAAAAAAAAAAAACAAAGGACACAAAAAGCTGGAAAAAATTAGAGTCGAATCTCTAATTAAATAAATATCAAATGATAAAACCGAAAAAAATATTAGCTTTAAAAATATTAAATAAAACAAACAAATCTCCAGCAAACCCCTTAAAGTTGGGTTAATTTTAAAAACTTACAACTCATAAAATCCTAAACACGAGCTTAACCAAAAAGCTAAAATTCAAACAAATTAAAAGTTGAATGATGAAATCGAGTAAAAAAACCAATTTAAAAAAACTTTGCAAAGAAAAAAAAAACAATCAAAATAATGAGGATGAGATCTAATAGGAAAAAAAATAATAGAGGTTGAAATCAGAAAAAAGAAATTCAAAATCAAAAAACTATCTCAGATTCTATAAATAGCAATTAAAAGAATAAGGATTAAATACAAAGTAAGAACTTGAATGAGAATGAAATTCAATTTCATAAATTATTTAAAATAAAACAAACAATAACCAAAAGAACATGAACTAAATAAAAACAAAAAAGAAGTTTAATGGATGATCTAAAAAATTGCAGGCCAGGTGCAAAGATCAAGAAAGAGAGAGGAAAGAAAAGAGAAGAAAAAAAGAATGGTCGTCAGCGACAAGCTAGTGAACTTATTCATGCACGCACTACTTTTTCATGGAGAACATGTTGAGACGCATTGGAAGCAACCCTGGGACTATAATTTTGGCCTTCTAAATCAGTCGCATGTGCTGTCATAAGACGGTGGAGTGGCTGACATGTGCACAACACACAATCCCGGGACTTAAATGACCCCACCCCAACTCATTAATTACAAATACCCAATAATAAAATGACACAAATACCCTTTAACCTAAAAGTTAAATTATTTGACATCAAAGATGCCAAGATTATTTTACAATGCACCAAAAATTAAAATTACAAGAAGGCTCCTCATCGTCAGTTATATTTTTTATTCCAATGGTGGATATGTTATTTTATTATGCATTATTACTATGAAAAAACAAAAGTAATCCTCATTATAAGCTAAAAAAGTTGTTTCTTTTAAGGATAGTGATGTAAATTTACAAATATATTTTTGTAGTCTAAATCCATTTTTCTTATTCATGTCTTTTTAATTAGCAGCATGGTGTTTTTAGTAAAAATTAAAGGTAATTAAAATAAATATTCATAAGAACTTTCAATGATTTTAATTAAAGAGAAAAAAATTACCTTTTTAATCAAAACTCCCTTTCTTTATTAATGGAAGTTTTTTTATTATGAAATTTTTTTTTTCAAAAGTACTTTTTTTAAATAAAACCATATCATGATTTGAAAAGAAAATTTCAATAAAAAAACAAAGAAATTTTACTTCAATAAATTTTAAGTGAATGCATGAAAAATAAAAGAATAATTAATTGGATGATATTAAATAAAAAATTAACAATTAAAAAACAAAATAAATCTTTTATTCTCATTGAATATTTGTTATAATCTTTTTAAAAACTAATTCCACATATTAAGTTGATATATAATTATTCATTATGTGATTGTTACTATTACCATCTAAAGCTCTAACCTTATTTAAAAACTATGGCATAATATGATAGTTTCTTAAAAAATTACTTTAACAATTTTGTTTTAAAAATTTATTTTAAAATAAATAAAAAAAGCTGAATGACCATTTTTAAAAGTCCGGGCACAATTTTTTTTTTTAAACGAATGACACTTTGTTTACTTGGTTTATTTTAAAATTTAACAAAAGATGTATCATTTACTAATTCAAATTCTGATCATGTTTGATAATTAAAAAATTAAAGTTGAAACACTTAAAACCCAATTTTCAAACATGTTTTCACTTAAAAACACTTATAACAGTTATAAGAGCCTCAATAATCTTATTTCTAATCTCAAAACACTTTTTAATCAATCTAAAAATTTAAAATCAAATTAAATAAAAAAAAAGGTAGATTTTGATCTATTTTTTTCCGGCATGGTTAAAGACTAAAGCCACCTATATCAAACTTTCCCTCTAATACAAAGTTATTAACACTGAAATCAATTTTTTTTTTTTTTTGCAACCAGAATATGATTGACTCAAAGTTTTCTCTCTTATTTCTTTTTTGAGCAACTTTCTCATACTTCTATCAGCTCACAAGGCCTGAATATTAAAATGTGAAGTTCATGAATGAGATGTAAACACCAAAAACTATAGGGACCAAATAATGAAAATTTAAAAAAATCTAGGGACTAAAATATAATTTTCATACAAAAAAACACGTACTTGAGCAATGTTTTATTGTTCCATGAACAGTAAACCCCAATCTCTTTTATTATATATGATGTAATATTATAAGATATATCAATATCTTGTTCGGTTAACAAGAATTTATTTATCTTAATAAACAAAAAACAAATATATACTTAGAGTTAAATTAATCTTTCTCTATACATTTATATTCCTTGGACTTTTTATGAATTTAAATGTTGATTAAGGGGCATTGTTGTGCATTGTAGTCCGGAATTCTTTTAGGTTGATCACAACTTCAAAAATTATTTAATTTTTATTTTTTAAATTGTAGTAAAAACTAGAGTTCAAGAAAAGATATAGTTTGTAAATTTTCTGGTAGAATTTATCATCGTGTTTTATTAATGGATGTTTTCAAGTTGTTCCATAAGGGAAAAGATATAGTTTGATTTTTGATGGAATTGATTCACTGAACTTATCTTTTTCTTTTGTTTCTTTAACAAATTATTTTATTTTATTTTATTTAAAAAAGACTTAAAAGATTTTGTGGATATACTAGTTTGATTCATCGCACTTCGACGCAGGATGGAACAATTTTATTTTCTCAACGCAAAAAAAAGAAAAAGAAAAAGAAAGATGTGGGTGTTATTAACTTTTTTTCTTACCATCAAGAAAAATTATAAAATACAAATTTAAAAGTTCATATGTGATTTAAATAAAATAAATCAAAAATTATATATAATACTAAATGATAACAAATTTGTTTATTTCAATAAAAAATTAAGCCAGAAAGCTAAGATAAAGATGTTATTCTTTTTTTTAAAAAAAATAAATATTTATTTTAATTTGAAATTAAATCACTAAAGTTTTCATTGGTTATGAATAAATAAAATTAAATTTTATTTTGTCAAATTGAGTATTAACTCAACATCGAAACTTATTATTAACATCATGAGAACCCCATATAAAATTAATTAAAACAAAATATAAAACTTAATCTGATTCAACTGAATATGAAATGATCAAATTGAAAACAAAAGTCAAATGAAAAAAAAATTAAGGAAAAAAAGAAAACAATATAGGTAGCTATTGCAACCCAAAGTATATTATATCTTCCTCCTATGTTGCATTTTCATTATTTGTTTTTATATTTCTTCCATCTTGTATTGTTTTACGTTTTCATGATTTTAAACATCATTTTATGGTTTATCGAACATGAACTCTGTGAAACCGAACTATAATTTTTGCTAAAAATAACAATCGAAAGCATATAAAACAAATTTGACCAAAAAAAACAACAAAGAGTTAAATGCATAAACCAAGAAGAGGAGAGAGAAAATAGTGGGTAAAGAAAGAGAAGAAGATCGGGTTATTGAAGCCACACTAGAGGCCCTTCGTCTTCACACACCACCAAGTAAGAAAGCCCTTGATGTAATGACTATGTCGATACCATGGACGACCTCAAAGAGAGCTTGGTAGTCACCACATGCACCATTATAGTTATGTAGCCTTTCTAAGTTACTAGCTCGTGTGTTGTATGTGCTAGACATTTTTTTCATGATCGTTTAATCTATCCATTATTTGGTAAAAAACGAGGTAGATATTTGTTTTAGTTTCAAATATGATCCCTAAAGCTTCAATTGTTTTAAATCCATAACAATGAATTTTTTATGTGTTTAACCTGGCATTATCCAAGAGTCAAATTTTTTTCTCAATATCTCGAGAGCCCTACACCGAGCAAAACAAAAAAAAAATTATTAAGCTCAAAAGCAAATCAACTTAGTATAAAAAGATTAATATAAAAGATAAAAAAAATATGAGGGTGAAAATAAAAAGAAAAATAACAGAGGCAAAGTATAAAGAAAAAGTGTGGAGGAGTTTCACTGTGTTATAGGAACAATGAAACAACATCAAATGTTTTTAATATCTTTTATAATTGTTCACATATAAACAAATATATTGTTTAGTTATTTTTTTAATTGTATCCTTACAAATATGTTAAATGAGATTTCAAGTTTATAATTTATCTTGAATGGCTTCGCGATAGGGTTTTGAAGGTGTTGAAACAATGTTTTGATGTTAAATAATATTAGATTTGGCAATATAAAATTTAATTTTGTTGGTTAAATAAATTGAATTTTTAAGGAATGAATTTCACAATAAAACAAACATGGAAACTTTATCTTTTGTTACTTTGTTACCAACGCCTTTTCTAAAAACAATTGCCTTAAGATTTTTTATAATTAATTTTTTAGTTCTTTTAGTTTTTCAATTATACATTTAAATTGAAAACTTCATTTTCTTAACAAATCAATTTTGAATTTGAGAGATAAAAGAGAGGGTATTCAAATAACAACACATGAAAATAAAAATATTTGATTGACCACATTTTAATAACGAAATAAATCAGTTTTGATGTTAATAAATTTATCTTCTCGAGAGATATTTAATAGTAATGATATTTTGTTTTGTATTATTAAAGTATTTTTAAGTGAAAACGAGTTGGAAAATACATTTTTAAAATCCAAAATTTTGGACCTCAGTTTTCTAATCAATAGACTTGATCGGAAACTAGTCAATCATGAGCTAGTTTGTTTGCCACAATAGATGACCTATCACGTGTTAGAAAAAATGGAGTTTATAAAAAAATATATATATAACCAGGTGTGTTTGGGCACGAAGGCCGAGCTCGTATATTATTTTAGGGTTTTTTAAATGTTTTTCCTTGAATTTCAATCTAAAATCTTTTCAATTAATTTATTTAAAATATATTACATATATAATTTTATTATTTATTAAACTAATTATTGATATATTGTAGATATTATTTTATTAAATATTATTCAATTTTTATTTTGCTTTTGATTAAGATTATAGTAGTCTTTTAAAAACATTAGCAAGCATTCTTTTTGTGCAACCAACCATAATAATTTCTTTTAAATAAATTTATTTGATTGCTTTTCCACGAGCATTTATTTTTAATATCATATAAGTAAATAAGATTTTTTTGAAAAATGAAATTATCAAACCTTGAATTTCAATCTAATTTATTTTTAATTAAATTCTTTAAAATATATTACATGTATAATTTTATTAATTATTAAATTAATTATGGATATATTATAGATATATTTTTATTAAAT
>Ga0307515_10014187_pt1 | contig 14805 bp, 6 predicted proteins | sample 17_EM_MG_FD_194513 | JGI IMG/M metagenome (GOLD analysis project Ga0307515, IMG submission 194513) | Populus trichocarpa ectomycorrhiza microbial communities from riparian zone in the Pacific Northwest, United States - 17_EM | ecosystem: Host-associated > Plants > Roots > Unclassified | place... | reverse complement strand
GATGAAATTAGAAAAGGAAATAAGTAAGAAAAAATGAGAAAATATGTTAACTTATGTTAATTTGTTGAACCTGTGACCTAGGTTATTAGAATATGAACACTATACATGGAAAAACCACGAAGTTCAATCCCCAACAAGTCAAATATTGAAGGATGAAATTGAAAAAAAATTAATTATACAAAAAAATCCAAAATAAAAATTAGCAATTCAAAGGATGAGGATAAAAAATTGAAGTAAAAAATAAATTAGAGGGCAACTATAAATTTTTGATTGAATGGTGAAAATAAAAATAAAAATAACTTTAACAAAAGGATAAAAAATCAAAATAATGAGGATCAAATTGAAAAAAATAATATAGCATAAATTTGGATTGAATGATGAGTTTGAAAACAAATAATGTTTTTTTACAAAAAAGCCATGGAAAAAATTAGAAATAAAAAGAATAAGGGTGAAATAAAAAAAATATATTGAAAAATTAGGATTGAAGGGTGAAATTGAAAACAAATAATACTTTTATAAAAAAGATCAAGAAAAAATTTAAAAATCAAAAGAATAAAGAGTTAATTGAAATATTAATAACAAAGAGGACCAATATGAAATTTTTTAAAAAAAAAAGAGAGAAAAAAAACTCAGAGAAACCAAATCACTACCTCTACACATGGCATCTCAACAAGAAAATGATATGGTAGAGAATCAAACAACATAATGAAAGAGAATTTTTGGTCGCTAAGAGGAGCTGCTTGCGCGTCTCCCACGCACTAATACGTGTATATTATATGATAACAACTATTTTTATTCAAATAATATTTAATATTTATAAAAAGATTAAATTCGCCTCGCTCTACTTGACAATAACATAATACAAGGTGAAAAGACTAAAAACTCATGCGCACAAGCTTTAAGTTTTTTGTTTCAGCTAGTAAAATTATTGTTTTATTATATTTAAAAAATTAAAAAGACAAAAAAGTCTGTTATATGTCAACTTTAAAAACTTGAAGAGTTATTTATTGTGCTTAAAAATTCAAAAGAGAAACATCCATTCCCAATCAGTCTTTTAAGGACTCATGAGACTTGTAAAATAACTCAATTACCCCTATGTCAACTTATTGCTTGCTGGTGCTAAAAATCCAGCCACCGTTACAGTGGCCGAAAAATCAAGAGAAGAGTTTTTAACTTATAATACTATTTTCAGGTCATTTTCACCAAAAAATAAAATAAAATCACCTTAAAAAACCAAAATAAACCTTTCAACAACCCAAAACACCCAAAATCACCGAAGAAAAGTTTGAAAATTGAAAAAAAAAGCTACAGATGCTTCACTGTTGATAGTATATTAGTTAATAGTGCAGATTAAGCTGAAAATGGTGTTCATTTGAGTGACAAAGACTGTAGATACAATGAGTTGTTAGTATCATCATAAGCTCTCTCTCTCTCTCTCCCCCTCCCTCCCTCTCTCTCTCTCTCTCTGTATCCAGTCATAGTAGTAGTGGAAGGAGGTGGAAATAAATGGAAAGCACAGGAACCTGGACACTTATCCGTCAAAGCAATACAAGTCATTTTTCACCAAAACTGCATAGAATTTCTTTAATTCTCAAAAAATAAATAAAAAAAGAAAAGAAACAAACGTCATAGGTAGCTCAGTCCTCTCTCCCCTGTCTCTCTATCTTAACGCGGAATCATCAATCTTTCTCTTGAAAAACCGCCCTCTTTGTAAAGACCAAATCTTCTTCTCTCTATTAACTTTCAACATTCAAACAAACCATAATAAACAACTGAAACCCATTTTTCAATTTGCTCTTCTTCTCGTTTTATGAGCCAGGAAATTGTGGAGATTTTGGGGTTGCAGAGATCTTGATTGTTTATAAGGATAAAGAAACCAAAGGTTTGTGCTACTTCAAAATCTCTTCTTTCTCTCAAATTAAAGAAATAAAGATCTTCCATTCTTGTTGAAAAAGTTTCCTTAGAGGTTGGTAGTTTGTTTATGGCTACTGCCGCTATATTTTCTTCTCTAAGGCGGCGGCGATCGCCGTCTTTAGAGGTTTTCTTGGCACCGGTTGATTTTACCGACGTGGGACTTGTACAGACTCTTGTATCATTGTCAACAGAGCTGGTGTCTTCTTTCTCAGGGAAGTCACTCTTCTTTCAAAGAAAGAATTCTCGTTCTTTAATTCGTAAAATTGAAATCTTTGTTGTTTTATTGGAGTATCTGAGGGACTCTGGGGTTGGTTCTGCTTTATCTTCTCCCACATTTGCTTGTTTTAAAGAGCTTTATTTGTTGCTGTACCGCTCAAAAATATTGCTTGATTATTGTGTGCGATCCAGCAAATTATGGTTGTTGCTTCAAAACCATTCGATTTCGGGGCATTTTCATGATTTGAATCAGGAAATATCTACCCTTTTGGATGTTTTTCCATTGGATGATGTTGAACTGAGTGAGGATGTTAGGGAACAGATTGATCTTATGCAAACACAATCAAGGAGAACGAGGTTATTGATTGATAAGGATGAGGAGGCTTTGAGAGTCAGGTTGTTTTCGTTTCTTGATGAGTTTGAGAATGGAAGGATTCCTGGTCTGGCGGAGTTGAGGTTGTTTTTCGTGGAGGGTTTGGGGATTAAAGATGCCAAGAGTTGTATAACAGAAATTGAGTTCTTGGAGGAGCAAATTGTTAGTCACGAGGGAGATATTGAACCCACAACTTCGGTGCTTAATGGGTTTGTCGCAATTGCTCGGTATTGTAGGTTTTTGCTTTATGGGTTTGGGGAAAACGAGGTGGAGTTGCAAATTGGGAATCAGAAGAAGCGGAGAAAAGGGTTGATTGCTCAAGAGATTGCAGAAACTTTTATTACAATACCCAAGGATTTTTTCTGTCCGATATCGTTGGATTTGATGCGAGATCCGGTGATAATTTCAACTGGGCAGACTTATGATCGGAGTTCAATATCTAGGTGGATGGACGAAGGGCACTGTACTTGCCCCAAGACGGGGCAGATACTCATGAACACTCGCCTTGTTCCAAATCGGGCTTTGAGGAATCTGATCGTGCAATGGTGTACTGCTCATGGAATCCCTTATGACCCTCCAGAGAATACAGACTCATCTGTGGAGGCTTTTGCAGCGACTATGCCTTCCAAAGCTGCAATTGAAGCCAACAGAGCTACAGCAACGCTTCTAATTCATCAGCTGGCAAATGGTTCGCAAGGTGCAAAGACTGTGGCTGCTCGTGGGATACGTTTGTTAGCAAAAACTGGAAGAGAAAACCGTGCTTTCATTGCAGAAGCTGGTGCGATTCCCTACCTTTGTGAACTGCTGTCTTCTACAAACTCTGTTGCACAAGAGAATTCTGTAACAGCAATACTTAATTTATCCATTTATGAAAAGAATAAAAGCCGAATTATGGATGAAAAAGGTTGTCTGGGTTCGATTGTTGAAGTATTGAGGTTTGGACTCACAACAGAGGCAAGGGAAAATGCAGCAGCGGCATTGTTTAGCCTGTCAGCTGTTCATGACTACAAGAAGAGAATAGCAGATGAGGAAGGGGCAGTTGAAGCCTTAGCTGGCCTATTGAGAAAAGGGACACCACGTGGGAAGAAGGACGCTGTCACAGCTTTATTTAATCTGTCAACTCATACAGAAAATTGTGTGAGAATGATAGAAGCAGGTGCAATTGCAGCACTAGTCGGGGCTTTGGGAAAGGAAGGGGTTGCAGAGGAAGCAGCCGGTGCATTGGCTTTGATTGTGAGGCAACCAATTGGGGCTAAAGCAGTGGGGGGAGAGGAAATGGCCGTGGCAGGGCTAATAGGAATGATGCGTTGTGGAACACCAAGAGGAAAAGAAAATGCTGTTGCTGCACTGCTTGAGTTATGCCGGAGTGGCGGGACAGATGCAACTGAGAAAGTGCTCAAGGCACCGGCATTGGCGGGTTTGCTTCAGAGTCTGCTGTTCACAGGCACAAAGCGGGCAAGAAGGAAGGCAGCATCACTTGCCAGAGTGTTTCAGAGGTGTGGGAATTATCCATTGCAGTTTGGCGGATTAGGTGCCGGATATGCATTCGCTGGAAACTCAGCTGCAAATAGGGATCCAAGTTTTGTCAGCGAAGTGTCAGTGCCTGTGTCCATATCAGTGTCAGTTTTATAGTGGTAAAAGTCCAAACTTTTCATTGTCTACCCTGCTTATAGATGTTCCGCAATATTTACGAATTCTTTCATTGAAATTTTAGATGATAAAGAGAGAAAATTTACAGAAATACTATATCTCGTTTCTTTTGGAAGAACTTATAAATATTGTTGGTCCGTTAGTTTTTATACAAGAAACATCAGTCAGAACAAAATTGAAATTATTAGATACACTTGTGTTAAACTCTAATAAGTGTGTCATGAGAACAAATGAAGCTGCTGCATATCATTTCTTGCCAATTAACTCTGCGCATAAAACATGCCTGAGACAGATGCACTTGGTTTCTGGATCTGTGACAACATTGTTCTACATAGAACAAAGGTTGTAATCCTTCCCTCTAAGATGATACAGTAAAATCTTTGGCCAAAATCATAGGAATCTCGGCTCAAAGCGTTCTCCAGTTGGTTAGTATTTGATGAACTGAAGTGTTCATTGATTAATATTCAAGCTGAGAGGTTTCTAGGACAACGAACAGGAGAAAGTATGTAATGTGCCTTTTTTTCTTTTCAAAACTGCAAAGGGAATTCAGAGAAACGTCATCAATATTCCTTGTTACATCCACAAAGAATATTAGACTCGGGAGTCAAGATTGCAGATTCCATTTGTTTAAAATCACATGCAAGGGAAACAAGCATCTATGATCTATCAAGTCTAGATGGTCAAAAAAGGGTTTGATCAGCATTTCTGTTCTTCCAAAAGTTCAAAGAAGAAGGCATCTCGTTTTTTAACTCACCAGAGTTACTTTATGAAGATTCCAAAGAAAGGCAAGGAGATAATTTCTGCATGCGGGGGTTTTCTAGGGACCAAACTGGTGGTGGTTTCTGTGGGTGATGGAAGAATGGCCCAGCCAACTTTTCTCCTTTTAAATAAATTCACCAAGAATGCTCTATTAGATTCCCGTACCACTACAGAATACAAGCAGAACACTATCATGTCCTTGATATCAAATAAAGAATGACGTGATGATCCACTCCACTTATCTTCTATTCAAAAGTGAATGGGCAAGAGCAAACCAAGTACATTATGAACCTCACCTGGTAAGTGGCCTCTGCGTAGTACAGAATAATTATGTTGGCGCATGGACAGCCATTGAAATCCAAGCCTTGATGAGGGAAGTTCTCTGGAAAGTAGAATCTTCTTGTAATTGATAGTTTTGGTAATGGTGAGGTGTAGTGGGGCATGCCCACAATCGAAGGCCACCCAAAGTGGATACACAAGTAGGCCATTCATCGAGGAAATTATTAGACTGCTGGTGGCTGCAGAACACAAGGATTTAGATATTTGGGAATAGTTGAGCTTATCTCAAGCAATAGCTGGTCCCTTTTCCTGTCGATATACCAACTGCTTAGATGCAAGTGGAATAAATCACTTCTCAGGCCTTTGATTTCTGCCGAAGAGAGCATCATTTCATTTCGAGACCTCTTTCCTTAGATCCTCAGTCACTACTTTATCTGTGATCACCGTCTAGATTCTAGGAAGTCGCCAGCTTGACTGTTGGGGCAAGATCGTTCGAACTCAGCCTCTGTGCCACGTAATGTAAGAACGTGTGGAACTCTCAATCCTGATCTTGTTCATGTGCGACAGAAGGCCCAAAACTCAGCTCACTAACACGCTTCCCTTCGGTTTGGGTTGAAGTTCTCCAGGCTATGCCGCAAATGATCATATCATGCTCGAAGAACTTCAATGCAAAAACATGCACGTACTAAGAATCCACACATTGTGAGCTGCCAACTCCTAATATATACGAGACTTATTTTACATTTGGCTGATAAGAAAAGAAGGTAATATTTTTTTTTTTTATACATGATAATACAAAATTTATATCAACACTGATATGTAAATTAAACTCTATGTCTAATTAAGAAAGAAATTAAAATGTTAATATCATTACTACCAAATAGGTTAATTCTATTATATATAAATGCCTTCCTATTTATACATCATTTAAAATTTAAATAATTTAAAATAAATTTATAAATTCACTCTTAACCTATTGCACCTTATTTGTACTTTATTTTAATTTTCAAAACCCTAAAATTGCTTATAAATATGTCTACAAGAATCCATAGTTAAAATATAAAAACTAATAAAATTACATCAAAATTTATCAAATTATGAAATCAGACCTTAGTTTTTTTATATATTATGTTCTTAGTTATTGTTTTGTGTTATCTCTAGATCCTTTAAACAAAAGAACTCATAATTTTTGTTATTCTTTTTTTTCTCTTCTCCAATTGCTACTAATATTAAAAGAAGATTCCTATAAACCAAATAATTAATAAAAATTTCTATTCATACTCGTATTTTAATTTTTACTCACCTCACATAAAATTATAATCCAAAAATAACAAAATTACATAAGAATTTAGAAAAATATTAATTAATAGACATGGCAATATTTTTATTTGTGTCTTTATCTTTAATATTTTTCTCATATATATTGAAAAAGCTCTTCAAAACTCAAAGAAAAAAAAATTGAAAATAATATAATACTAATATAATCATGCTAAAAGTCAATGGAGCCCTGACAAAAACAAAATTATTCACATTATATACCCTATGTATTTCTGTTACATATAGATTTCATTTGAACAAAGAACTCCTTTAGATAGGTCTCACATGATAGGAGAAGCTATTTTAATTTTTCAATATTAAATATAAATACTAATATATCCTTAATAATTTGCTCACGTATACATTCACATATAATAAAAATGAATTCTTTAAAATAAAATGAATATTAAAAACTATAATGCCTCAAATATGTCTGTTCATATCATTTTATGTAATTGTATTATATATAAATTTATTTAAAAAATAACTTTTTTAGATAAAAGAACTCACAATTATAATATAATAGTACCTTTGGTAGGAAAATATAATTTAATTTTGTAATGTTAAAATATAAATATTAATACGAGATCCAATGCTTTATTAAGTTTTTTTTTAGAAACTTAGGGATGATAAAAGGGTGTTCACGGGCTGGGTTTTGGTATTACTCATAAACAAATTTGAATACAAACTATTATTCAAACCCGACCTTTTACCCCGTGGATATAAATTTTAGGTACCTGAACTTGACCCAATCAGGTTTTAATTATCCATTTAAGTACCCATTATTTATTTGACTAGTATAATAAAATACGAATATGAAAGAAACCAATGATTTATTTAGCCAATTAGCTAAAAGAGTATCCAATCAAAACTCCAAAGTAAATGTACCAATAAAGATAGCAAAATCTTGACTAAGATCACAATAAATCCAAATTTCAAGATAAATTTGATTAAAATATTGAATCAAGTATTGCCAAATTTACAATCTCTCTTTCCTTATCTCTTTACTTTAAACACTTTAATTATATTATTGGTTATTATGTTATATGTTCTTAGCGTGCTTATTTATATTATTTGACATAATTAGTGAAATACCCAATTCGTTCCCCTTAGGTGTTATTGTTGTCTTATTCCTAGACCAACACCTTATATGATTAGACAAAGAGTTCAAGTGTGAGTGAGACTTATATCTACTGATGCTCACTTAAACTTTCACTCATATTGGAAGTCACCCTATGAATGAGGTATCGTGAAATTATTTCAATTCTCAGGCTGTATAAGATTAAGAGGTCGGGTTACCCCGCTACCATTCAGGCAATCTGAGAGCCTGAAAAGTCTTTAGGAATAGACAATATGAGTTTGAATATTTATGATCTAGATCTAATCTTTTAGGATGGACCATTGATAGGACACTAATAAATAACATACCATGTCATACTTATTCATCTTGAATTGTAATTTATTAGATCTTCACAAATCTTTAATGAAAAAAAAAATTAAGGGATATAATATGATTACCATTGAGGACATGAGTGTTGGGTTAAAAAAGATTAATGTGAAGAGAGGGACTGCTTGCCAATAAGATTTGAGTTCGAGCTACCAGAGTGAGTAAAGCTCAAAGAAACAATGCCTAGTGCTAGCCAATTATTGGATTATTGTGAGATGATGTCTTTACATGATCAAATTGTATTCTAAAATCAATATGGAGATATAGCTCAATATTTGGGTGCAACACCTATATTTCTAAGTTGTGATAGGGTTTTGAGACCCATAATACAAGTGTTTAATGGAATTTAATACAAGGGTTTCTCAGAATTTTAAGGAATTTAATGGAATTAGTCAAAAAGTTTAGAAGTATCCTGGTACAATCACAATCACCAAGAACGTAGATGGAAAAGTAACCCTGTATTATCCAATATGGTAGAAAATAAGAGAAAAAACCTATAAAGTTCCACTATTTGAAGGACCTTAAAAACCAATTGTTCAGACTATAAAAGATATGTAAGAAGAAATTAGAGTCTAACAAGAGTCCTATAATGAAGACCTGAACTCTGAGCTAGAGGAATTAGCAATAAAAATGAGAAAATTAGAATCTAACTTAACCAACCAGGAGCAGACTTTGATCATAATAAAGAAAGACAAATAACATTTTAGCCCAATTATAAAAGCACTAGCAAGCCTTTCAGGAATTGCAAGAAAAGTTCAACTATTTACATAAACAAAAGAAAGGCAAGAGCTTAGAATGACAGAGAAATGTCAAAAAGCTCAGGCTAAAGTAGGAGAACTGAAGTAAGCAAATGAAATACTCTAAAAACTAAGCTAGCTACATGCCAAGTTAATCACACATCTCGATTACCAAACTAATAGGTTCATTTATGTCAAACAACCTTTGATTGAATAAAAAAATACGTCAATATGAGAAGCACAACATTAGGGCTTAGAAACTATGAGCTATTACTTTTAAGTTAAAGACTCTAAATTTTTGGCAATGAAAATGAGAGGAACAATGCAATATTTGGCCAAAGACCTAACAGTGCTAAGAGACACATTTATAAAGTTCCTTAAGTAACTTTGCGACTGCATTAACCAAATAGCAGAATATCCTGGCTTGAGGACATGAAAGGATCGAATACTTTAAAATTTAAAGAATCATATATTGAATAAATCAATTTTTATTGAGAAATAAAAAATATTTTTTTATCAATGGCTATTTAGTATTTAATGTGTCTTTGTAGAAATTCATATCAATGGCAATATTCTTCCTGAATTGACTAAAGTTCCTCCGAGTTTAAAGTTCTTAGCGAGAATTTTTCCAAGATAAATAATGGCATGTAATGCCAAATGACCCATCTTCGAATATACTATAGTAAAATGGCTGAAATCACACATGATGAAAAACTAACGACCCATTTCTTTATAAAAGCTTGATTGGTGATGCCTTGATTTGGTATATGAGGCTTGGAAATACCAAAATAAAAAATTAGAGAGATTTGGTAGACGCATTTATCAAGCAATAAAAAATTAACATTAGTAGAGCTTTTATTAATAATAAATATGCTTTTACATGAATAAAGACATTGTCACATGTAACTAACTAATTGACTACAAAGTATATACACTACAAAAGGATGTAACCATTTTATAATAAAAGAACGTAGGCATTTTTTAGTGAAAATATATATGGCCATGTGTGGTAGATGGTATAAAAAAACTCCAAGGAAATAATGAAAATAACATGTTTGTTATACGATAACAAAGCTTTAGTCAAGAGTGAAAAAGTGTTTCTTGTACAACAATAGTGAATGAAAACTAGACCAAAATGAGTTCATGTTAGATACTATTGTATGAGTGCTTAAGCAGTCAAGGGTGAGATATCTCTCAAACTGTCAAAATGTTTTTTACTTGAGAGGATGTTGATCATTTTTATACCATATTTTATGTTTGAAAAGAAAGGTGAGTGAAAGCCTTATGATGTTGAGTGAAACGTCCATTTTCATGAAGTTAAATTTATAATTAAAGTATTATGCTAGAGATAAACATGAACACTATTTATAAATGGTGTGCATGTCATCTAGTTGAGTGATCCTTTAATACGAGCAAATGTGAATAATAGTGTTTACATAACCAATGATGGAGTATTGGTTAGAACGAGTATGGAAACAAGTGTCAATTGACTTTTATGGATATTGCCCTGTGATAAATTAAAAAGCTAGATAAACTATTGAACAAAGAGCGAATGATTTAGGTAGAAGTGGAGTGTAAGTTAGGCTTCTGGACAAACAGACTCTTGTAAGAGTGGTAAACTTTTAATGATATTGTAATACTTAAAGTATAAAGACAAGTGTAGATCAATTTTCATAGGCTTCTCCCATGGTTAAAATGGAAAGCTAGTTAAATTCTTGGACGAAGAGTGAATGACTCATAGAGTAGTAACATATGAGTGTTAGGTTAGAGTAAATGATAGGCTCATACTTTTGGATGAGTGGTAATATCTTGATCACATTGTAATACTCAGACAATGTGTATCACATTCAAGACCGGTGATAACATTTATAGAGGGAAAATTATGATTGAATGGGTCAAACTCTTGTGAATGATAGATTATATCAAGCCGCTAAAAAAGATAAAGCCTAGAAAGCCAATTGACCTCGTATAAAAAAGAATAGTATGATGATATTAGTTGGAAGATAGATTTCTTTACATAAAAAAGGCATTTAAATGCAATGATGTGCAATAAGCACACTACTTAAAGATGCAAAGGGAACTTGTCGCCCACTTGCACAATGAAAAGATTGGCAGGCAACGTGTATCATATGAATATGGGATTTGAAGACAAACCACTCAAAATCAAGTGAGAGTTAGCTCTAAAAGATAAGAAACTAAAGTAGTGTAAAGCTTCAATAGATCTTTAAGGATAAAAGAAAGATATGGTGTCATACCATTTATCTCCAAGTAAGAGATTGTTGAGTGTGGATACAAATGGAAAGAATCAACCATGGCTTCATGATGGCTACTATTGTTGACTAAAAATGAGGAGGCTTGTCCTTCATTTTTAGCTATAAATAGAGGGAGTTTACGAGAGCAAAATATGCAATAGATTAGGCAAAAACAACAAAAGTAGTTATGTTAACATCAACAACAAGCAAGCTCATAAAGATACAGAGATGTGAGGAAATTATAAACAACTGTTGGGAGTTGAGTGAGAGGTGTTTCTCCTCCATTGTTGTAATTAATGTTTTCTCTCTATATAATAAAATGAGTTGTTCCATGATTATAGACAATTGCTTAATAATGTAAAATTTTTGGGTTTCGTGTCTAGACATCAATCTCCCGATCATAATAGAATTATCCATAAATATCCCATCTATTTAGACTTGTATTCATTGGGGTTAGGTGAAATTATCATCTTTAGTTATATTAAGGTTGATTATATTTTACTTTTATATTTAGTTATATTTTTTTTTATGGTATTATCAAACTAACTTTATTTCTAAATGAAAATGATAGAATGTTTTTTTTAAATGAAATAATTATCTACATACATTGCAAGAACTATTTCTATTTCTTTTTTTTTTAAAAAAAAAGACATGAAACTTTTTTACAATAACATGATACGAAACATATTGTTTTAATTTTAAACTATGCTTACGAGAAAATATACACAATTTTTAAAACATAATTTTTAAAAGTTTTTATAATAAATATAACTTGATTTTATATGTTCTCATTCTTAACTATTGAATCAATTTATGAAAAATTAATAAAAAAATATTATATTTTCAAAAAATATTTAAGAAATGACTGTTCTTGAATCAATTTATGCAATGTATGTAGATAATTTTTTTATTTTGATGAATTTTCAATAAAAAATACTTTAAAAACAATCACTATAATATTTTCAAACCCATCCTAAACCAAACCGGAAAAGAAAGGACTGTTCTCTTATGAAAATTCAAAAGGAAAAGCTAGACTTCCAAATAGTCGTGTTCAAAATCTGGTTTCATTGGTTGGAATTTGGAAACTAGTTGATAAAAATAATATCAGGGTCATTATCCAACTACAGCTGGCCGTGACCAAGCATGGGTAAAATTGATTAACAAACTGATCAGGGACCAGAAGCCGACGACTCTGGGAACGAAAGTAGTGATCACGGGTCAATCCTTGTAGGAAGGATCCGTATTTGTACCCATTGGCAACGGCACACAATATTAATTAAAGTTGGGAGGATTTCTGCGGTCGAGACTGTGGCTGAGAGACAACCTAATCCAATGGCCGATTTTTCCTTCAAGAGGAGTGCCATTAAAAATATATATTTTTTTAAAATATTTTTGATTGATTTATATACCGATTTAAGAATACTTTTTTAATTATATTAAGAAAAAACCATACATCATTGGGTGTAGTATTATACCAAGAATATTATAAAAGAAAATTGTTATAAGAACAAAGAATCCTATACAAAATTTCAAATGAAAACAAATACATTATACAATAATATAACAATTATTTCTTACATTTATTAATTACTTAATGTTTTACTTGCTAAATGTATTAAAATTGAATTTCGGATATTGTTGAGTTTATTAACTCCATGGAAGCACAAATTCATTATGCTGGCACAGCAAAAGTCAATTTTCCACGCCTGTCATTCTCGTTCTAGGCTGTTGGGTCTTTAATGGCTGCCGTGTTGCTTGACGAGGACTTTTTAAGTATTATTCTCAACCTTTTATTTATTTTATTTTGGATTTTTTCTGCTGGTGGGTCTATAATGTTTTCTTATAACTGAAATCTGTAAACAGAAACAAGTGAGATATTAAAATAATGATACCAATTCTAGATATTATATATGAATCTGAATCATTTTTATAGAAATATATATTATTTTTTCCTAAAAATAAAAATTATAGAATATAAAATTAACACACACACATATATAGGCAAACATGGCAAGAAATTCATAAATATCAAATTATGTTATGTATGAAAAATACTAAAAAAAAGATAGGTTAATTTGGTCATCCCATAAAATTATGGAGTGAGATTAAAACTCAAGGAATGGGAATAGCACTGCACAAAATATTAATGATATTTATTATTTATAGTATATGGTCAATGAAGTGTCATGATTTATCGAGTGATTTCCAATGAAATTTGGAGCACATACCACCTTAATTCTAAGTTTGCTAGAAGAATTATTTGATTTTTGAACAAATTCATAAGCACTTAGGCACAATCTACTCTTTTTTTTATTAAAAAAAATTGTATTATAAAGAACAGCTAAATATTTATTAAAATTAAGAAATCAACACATTAAATAAAATTGTATTGTTCTCTACAACAAATTGTGGAGACCCTAAAAGAAAAGTGAGAGCGAGATGTGCTTCCGGGACATATTAAAATCAAGAAATTAACACATTAAAAAAACTTTCAATATGCCTTGTATGTTTGATATGTATATTGACTAGGTGGTTTGCATCACTGTGTAGGCATTAACATATTTAATATCAATTCAATCTTGAGTATGAACCTATTCTCCCATGTCACTTTCATTTGCTCCAAATGGGAAGATAATGCTTGGATTTTTTTGTCTCATGTTTACTTGAAGTTAAGAGAAAAGTCATGATGGGTATTGCGAGGAAATCATACAACAAGAATCGTAAACTCTTGAGGGTAAACGTGTCCACTATCCATGGCTGGTAACAAGGACGGGGAAATTAAAGAATTTTCATTGATGGGGCAAATAGCATCACGTTTTGTGTTAGAAAACAGGGAAGCTTCCTAAGTCCTATGGCTGCTGCTGCACTGCGTTCATTTGGTGTTGTATAGCAACAGCATTTATCGATCTGTATTACATTCCAGAGTAATACCATACAAAAATAGTAGAGCTCATGGCTATATGGCCTTTGAGTGATATCCTGCTAGTGCAGCTTTTGATCATGTTATCTCCTGCATACTTCCTAGAAGCTCAAATTCATGACTCCACAGCACAAATATCGACATCATGGACAAACAATTTGTCCATTCCAGCGGGAGACTTCGATTTCTACCAAATGATCTTGATGAGTGAGTCTGAGTCTTTTGCTTGTGGATTTTACTCCAAAGACCAGAAAAATGATTCCTTCTATTTTGCAGTTGTATCACTCCAAATGTCACATTATCAAGATGGTAGTTTTAATTTCACTCTTGAGAATGTCATATGGTTGGCAAATGAAAATAAGCCTGTTGGACAGAACGCAACTCTAAAGTTACTTCCAGAAGGAAATTTGGTTCTGAGAGATGCAGATGGAGCTTTAGTCTGGTCTACCAACACGTCTAACATGTCTGTTGCAGGTATAAAGATGATGGAAACAGGAATGCTTGTGCTTCAAGACCACAATAATAAGACTGTGTGGCAATCTTTTAGTACTACAGCACATGTGTCCACTTCATGGACGAATAATTATCGCATATCAGCCATGCCTTATAATACATATAAAATAATCATGATACACGGAGCTGTTTTTTCTTGTGGATTTCACTCCACGGACCAGAATTCCTTCTATTTTGCAATATGGAAGCAATCGGAATATGCTGGGGATGCCTTATGGTTAGCAAACAGAAACAGGCCTGTTGGTGAGAACGCAACTTTACAATTATTACCAGATGGAGATTTGATCTTGAGAGATGCTGCTGGAACTTTCGTTTGGTCTACTAACACATCTAACATGTCTGTTGCGGGTATGAGGATGATGGAAACTGGAAACCTTGAGCTTTATGATGTCAATAACAAGACTGTTTGGAATTCATTTGATCATCCT
>Ga0307515_10014186_pt1 | contig 14805 bp, 13 predicted proteins | sample 17_EM_MG_FD_194513 | JGI IMG/M metagenome (GOLD analysis project Ga0307515, IMG submission 194513) | Populus trichocarpa ectomycorrhiza microbial communities from riparian zone in the Pacific Northwest, United States - 17_EM | ecosystem: Host-associated > Plants > Roots > Unclassified | place... | reverse complement strand
AGGAGGATTCTTTTGAATTCTTCGCCTTCGGCTGGGTTGAAGGCGACCATATCGCGGGCTTTTCGGAATGTTTCCTTGAGGGCTTCGAAGCCGGTTGGGTCCTCTTTTGAGTCGTCTATTCGCTGCTTGAGGACGGCCAGCGTCTCGTTCAGCTGCTCCGCCACGGCCGCGCCGCCCTCCTGCAGTGCGGTTTGGCTGCTTACCCAGTGGTCGAGCTGTGCTATGGCCTTCTTCGCTTCCTCGCGAAGGACCGGTATCAGAGCAAGTAGTGCTGCGGTATCTAGCGCCCGGTACGCCGCCTTGGTGGCTGCATCTAGTGGCATTTCAGTCCTTTGACCCGGGTACGAAACAAGATGGCAACACCTGACCGTAGCCGTCGGCCGTTCGCCTCAGGAGTCTTGACACCCGACCGTGGCGGGCTGCTTGACGTCAGCCCTTTGTGAGTGTTCAATCAGTCACATGTCATCGACTTCGGTACGGTCTACCGCTGGGGATCAGCGGGTCAGGATCGTGTCGCGGGCCGTCGCGGCCTTTGCGCACGCCGGCTATCACGCCACGCCCGTCGCCGAGGTTGCCGCGGCCGCAGGAGTGTCGCCCGCCTACGTGTTCCGGCTCTTTCCCGGCAAGCTCGGCCTGTTCGTCGCGACCGTCGATCACTGCTATGAGCAGGTTGCCGCCACGCTCGTCGCGGGCGGCGAGGCCTCCGGGTCCACTGATCCCGACACCGTGTTGGCCGCCATGACCGGGGCTTACATGGATTTGATCCGCGATCGCAGTCTGATCATGTTTCAGGTGCATGCCCAGAGCGCCTGCGACGTTCCGGAGATTCGGGACGCCGTTCGGCGCGGGGTCGCGCGGGTGGTCAGCGCCGTCTCGAGGGTTTCCGGGGCGGAGCCAAGTGCGGTGCAACGCTTCATCGCGTACGGGCAGCTTTGCCATCTCATTGTCCAGGCCGACCTTGGCGCCATCGACGAGGGCTGGGCTCGCACGGTCAGCGCCGGCATCAGCCACTGACACCCCGGGCGTGAGTTCGCGCTCTTTTTTGCCCGCAGTTGTGACTGAGCAGTCAGTTACATATCGAACGGAGACAGCCATGAACGTCACTACCGCCAAGCGGGTCGTTCTGCCCGGTCTTGTGGAGCCCGCCGGCTTGATTGTCGAGAGCGGCCCGCTGGGCATCCCGGGACCGGGGCAACTCCTCGTCGCCGTCGAAGCGACTGGCATCTCGTACGCGGAGCAAGCAATGCGTCGAGGCCGCTACTTCGGGCAGCCGAAGTTTCCGTTCGTCCCGGGGTACGACCTGGTCGGCACCGTCCTGCAGGCCGGCCCGGGGGTGGACTCGTCGCTCGTCGGCAAGCGGGTCGCGACGATGACGAAGACCGGCGGCTGGACCAGTCACGCGGTGGTCGAAGCTCGCGACAGTGTCGTCGTGCCGGCCGGCATCGACCCGGCGGAGGCGGAGACCGTCGTGGTCAACGGGGTCACCGCGTGGCAGATGCTCTATCGGGCCGCGCGCGTCAAGCCCGGCCAGACCATCCTCGTGCACGGCGCCAACGGTGGCGTCGGCGGAATCCTCATCCAGTTGGCACAGCGCGCGGGCATTCGGGTCATCGGCGGCGCCTCGCCGCGGCACCACGAGGCGCTGCGGGCGGCCGGCGTCGAGCCCGTCGACTACAACGATCCGAACTTCGCCGAGCGGGTCCGGGAGCTTTCGCCCCGAGGCGTGGATGCGGTCTTCGACAACATCGGCGGGGCCATGATGCGCGTCTCCTACAGCCTGCTGGCGCCGGGCGGTGCCCTGGTCTGCTACGCCATCATCGCGGGCGTCGGCGGCACCGGCGGTCTGATCATGCCGTTCCTGAAGGCGCTCGGCCGGGTGCTGCTGTGGAACGCGCTGCCCAACGGGCACCGGGCGACGTTCTACGACCTCTGGGCCGGGCACAAGACCCGGCCGGCCCGCTTCCGCAAGCACCTCGAGGAAGACCTCGGGCACGTGTTCGCGCTGCTCGCCGACGGCAGCCTGACGGCCAACATCGCCGCGCGCTTCCCGCTCGACGAGGTGGCCGCGGCGCTGACCCTCGCCGAATCCCGCACGCTCAACGGCAAGGTGATCCTGCTGCCGTGACCCGCACCGGGGAAGTGCCGGAAATTGCCGGTCAACTGCCTCGTGCCAAGACCACTCACGGCCGACAGTTAGTGCACGGTCTGTCGTGGACCGCCGGGCCGGTCGATCCGCCGGTACGTGCTGTCCGGCTCAGCCGGCGGCAAACGGAGGCGTGCCGTCGGATCGACCGGTCACCGATCGGCCCGTGGGCCGAACGGATACTCAACGGTGCAGCTTGCGGCGAATGTCGTCCTTCAGCCCCTCGGGCAGGCCGTCCACCTCGAGAAGCTCGGCCAGCCGCCCGGGCTCGGTCATCCAGGCGCGGAAGCCGTCGGCGATCGTCACCGCGTGCGCCGGGCGCTCCAGCACCTCGACCGGGTCACCCGACCGCACGTCGCCCGGGGTCACGACCCGCAGATAGGCACCGGGGCGGTTTTCCCGGGCGAACTTCTTCACCCACTGCGGCTCCGCCATCTTTGCCTGGAACGTCGCGCACGGGATGCGCCCGAACGTGGTCTGCAGCACCAACTCGTCGCCGATCCGCCAGGTTTCGCCGATCACCGCGCCGTTGACGTCGACGTCTGCCAGGGTCAGGTTTTCACCGAAGATGCCGCCCGGGAGCTCGCGGTTGAGCTCCCGCTCCCACCAGTCGTAGTCCTCCCTCGCGTACGCATAAACGGCCTGGTCGTCGCCGCCGTGGTGCTCGATGTCGAAGATCTGGTCGCCGACCAGGCCGCTGTGCAGCCCGATTGTCTTCGGACCCGGCGGCCGGACCCGGACGGGGTGGTCGACGGGCTGCTTGTTGATGCCGGTGATGCCCACCCGCTTCGCCGTGCTCGCCTCCGGCACCGCCAGATTGACCGAGATGACCCTGCCCGCGCTCATGGCTTGAACTCCATCACGACTCGCTCCTCGATCGGGCGGTAGCCCAACCGCATATACAGACCATTGCTGGTCGGGTTGGCCATGTCAGTGAAGAGCACCACGTCGTCGGCGCCGGCATCGAGGGCGGCCTGGGTCACCACACTCGTGGCAGCGGCGGCATAGCCGCGGCCGCGCAGGCCGGACGGCGTGTAGACCGGGGCGATCCGGACCACGCCCGACTCCGGCCGGGTCGCACCGGAGAGGGAGACCGGCTCGCCGCGCACCTCCCAGAGGGTGAGGCCGCCGTAGGAGAGCCGGTCGTCGGCCGTCCGCGCGGGGTCGCCGATGTGATCGCCGAGGTCTCGATGGAAGGCGGCGAGCCATGCAACCAGCAGGCCTCGATCGGCGACCGTCGCGACGCGGGCCGTGCCGGGCGGCAGCGGCGATGGCGGGGTGAGCACGTCGAGGCGGAAGAGGCGGGTCTGCTTGCCCAGCACGGCGGTCGCGCCGGTCAACCGCTGCCAGGCCGCGGCGAAGGCCTCGCTGTCGGCGGTCCGTGCGTTGACGCCCGGCAGCGGCCGGTCGGCCAGCAGCGTCGCCAACTCGGCCACGGCCTCGGCCGGCGGCGCCCCGGCGATGATCAGCGCGTGCGGCGGGGTCTGCAGGCATGCTCCCCGCACCGCGCCCGCGGACTCGAACCAGCCGAAGAGCGGATCGTCGGCGCCGTAATAGTGCAGGTCACGCGTGCGCAGAGTGTCGGTCAGCGTGAGGAGCAGCGAATTCTCCACCGGGCGGGCGCGGAGGAACTCGCCCGCGACCGACCAGAACTCGTCGGCGCTGTCGGTCAGGTGCCAGGCCATGGCCCCATCTTCGACCGCGGCTACGACAAAATCACCTCGTTTACGCGTTCCACGCCTTGGCGATGCGGGCCAGGGTGTCCTGCCGGACGGCCGGGTCGTAGACCGCGCCGGCCAGGATCAGCTCGTCGGCTCCGGTCCGCTCGACCAGCGCGTCCAGGCCCGCCACCACGTCCTCGGCGGTGCCCGCGTACTGGGTGCCGGGGAGCTGGTTGAGCACGCCGCGGTCCAGATCGGACAGCTCGACCGTGGCGGCCGACTCGGGCGACACCATCGGGCCGAGCCGGCCGGTGCGCAGGCTCAGCGCCATGATCCGGCTCGGGCCGGCCTGGAACTGGGCCTCCTCGGCCGTCTCGGCGGCGAGCACCGAGGCGCTGACCATCACGTGCGGCTCGGCCAGCCGCGGCGACGGCTGGAAGCCCGACCGGTAGAGACGCACTGCGGTGTCCACATCGGAGCTCATCGCGAAGTGATAGGCGTAACAGAACGGCAGGCCCAGGGCGGCCGCCACTTGGGCGCCGTAGGTCGAGGACCCCAACATCCAGACCTCCGGGTACGACTCCGGGGCCGGCGTCGCCCGCAGCCGGGAGATCTGCTCGGGCGCGATCCGCTCGTCGCCGAGCAGCGCGAGGACCATGCCCAGGTGGTCGGGGAACTGCTCGACGGTCAGCTGCGGCGAGACCCCGCGCAGGGCCGCCGCGGTCGCCTGGTCGGTGCCGGGCGCGCGGCCGATGCCGAGGTCGATCCGGCCCGGGTGCAGGGCCTCGAGCAGCGCGAACTGCTCGGAGACCACGAACGGCATGTGGTTTGGCAGCATCACGCCGCCCGAGCCGACCTTGATCCGGCTGGTCTTCGCGGCAAGGTGGCCGATCAGCACGGGCGGCGAGGTGGACGCCACGGCCGGCATGTTGTGGTGCTCGGCGACCCAGAAGCGGGCGTACCCGAGGTCGTCGGCGGTCTTGGCGATCTCGGTCGTGCCGTGCAGCGCATCGGTGCTGCTGTGCCCCTCGCGGACCGTGGCCAGGTCGAGCACGGAGAGCGGGACGCGATTCGGGGCGGTCATCTTTCCGTCCATTCTGGAGATTGCAGTAGTTCGAATCCGGTTCGGATCAGCGCGTGCAGCCCGGCGACGCCGGTTTCGGCCGCCCAGTACGGGCAGGCCGTGTTCAGCACCGTCTGGGCGGCGTTCACGGTCAGGTCCAGGCGCATGCCGGTCAGCTCCGTCCGGGTGGCCGCCCAGTCGCGGATCGCGAGCCAGAACTTGTCGGCCACCTCGCGGGAGCAGGTGGCCAGCTCGGGTGAGGCCTGCCGGACCCGGCGCTGCAGGATCATCCGCTCGCCGGTGGCAGTCGTGTATGCCAGCAGTAGCTCGCGCAGCGAGACCCAGAGCGGCTCGCCGGCCGGGCGCGCAGCCATCAGCTCGGTCCAGAGCACCGGGTCGTCCGGGTCGGGGTCGAAGACGACCGACTCCTTGCCGGCGAAGTAGTTGAAGAAGGTGCGGCGGGAGATGCCGGCCGTGGTGACGATGTCGTCAATCGAGACGGCGTCGAAGCCGCGCTCGGTCATCAGCCGCAGGGCGGTGGCGTGGATGAGCCGCCAGGTGTCGCGCTTCTTGCGCTCACGAACGGGACTGGTCAGGACCACCACGCTTCGACACTACCTCACGTTGCACCCAGTGCAAGTTGCACGCGGTGCAACGCGGCGCCCTAGCGGCCGATCTGCCGGCGCTGGCGACGGATTCCCTGGACCCCGACCGTGACCGCGCCCAGCGCCGCACCCGGCACCAGCAGCCAGATCGGCCAGGGATAGACGTCGCCGCTGACGGTGGCCGCGACCAGCACCCAGACCACCAGGTTGACCGCCATGACCGAGCCCCAGATCGTCCAGAGGACCGACAGGGCGATCGGCATCCGGCGTGCCTCGCGTTTGAGGTCGGCCGCCCGGCGGGCGTTGACCTCGGCGGCGCTCATCCCCGGCTTCGGCAGGTCGGCGACGATGACCAGCAGATCCGCATAGGTCCGGGCGGCATAGGCGTCGCGGACCCGCTCGTCGTACTCGCCCAACGAGAGGCGGCCCTCGTCGAGCGCCGCCTTCAGCTGATCGGCGATCTTGTGCCGGTCGGCGTCCGCCGCCCGCAGCGCCTCGACCTGGTCGGGCCGCCGGTTGACTTCCTTCGGCATCGGACGCTCCTTCACAACCCCCGCGATACCGGTCAGGCTATCGAAAGCGTCCGACCGAAAACAGCAGCAGGAGATACCAAATGACGCAGCGTTATGCCGAGGTGCTCGACTCGCTTCGCAAGTCGTATGACGGGAGTGCGGCCGAACGCGACGAGAGGGCGAAGCAGGACTGGAAGGTCAAGGAGCGGGACGCGTTCCTGGACCGGTTGCGGACGATCGAGGCGAGCACGCTGCTCGAGGTCGGCGCCGGCCCCGGGCAGGATGCCGTGCACTTTCGCGACGGCGGCCTCACCGTCACGGCCGTTGATCCGTCGGCCGAGATGGTGGCGTTGTGCCGGGCCAAGGGGCTGCGGGCGTACCCGCGGGATGTGTTGAATCTGGGCTTCGAGCCGGCGAGCTTCGACGCCGCGTATGCCCTCAACTGCCTGCTGCACGTACCGAATGCGGATTTTCCGGACGCGTTGCGGGCGGTCCGCGATGTGCTCGCGCCCGGTGGCTTGTTCTTCCTCGGCGTCTACGGCGGCGCCGCCGAGGAGGGCGTCGCGGCCGAGGACCGCCACGATCCGCCGCGGTTCTTCTCCTTCCGGACCGACGAGCAGATCATCGCGTACGCCCGGGAAGCCTTCGAGATCGTCGACTTCCACACGGTCGACGTCGACGAGGGCGGCTGGCACTTCCAGGCGCTGACGCTCGCGAAACCGCTGGCCTAGCGCGGCACTCAGGGGATGTCGGCGGGGCCGTCGCAGGCCTCGCCGTTGCCGTCGAGATCGAGGTGGTAGATGTCGATGCCGACCACCTTGACCGGGCGGCGCTGGTAGACCGGCCCGTTGCCGCCATCCGCACAGTCCACATCGGCGGTCGCCGGAACGCAGCCGCTGTAGTTGGCGTTGCAGCCGTCCTCGTGCTCCTGCTCCGGCGGCTTCCTAGTGCCGACGGCGACCACCTCGGTGACGGGCCGCTTCGTCACCGTGGATCGCAGCAGATCCTTGGCGATCTGCCGGCCACCTTTGACCGTCACCCGGTAGGTGACCGTCCGGCTGCCCGGGATCCCCTTGGCCAGCACCCGCCGCGCGCCCTGCTCCAACCGGTCGTCCTCGACGGTCCGCGTCGGGTAGGGCACCGGCAGCACCTCGGTCACGGTCCGGGTGCTGACCTGCAAGACCACCGCGGGCGTACGCTCGGAACTCGCCGGCTGCGGCTGCGGGTCCATGTTGGGCAGCGGCTGGCCGCCCTGCTCCACGAATTGGGGCTGCGCACCGGAGATGTCCCGGCAGCCGGCCAGCAGCAGAACCGCCAGCACGGCACCCATCGCGTACGCGAAAGGTCCGAATCGAAGTGTGCGCCTCGTCACGGGCAAAGTGTGGGCGAGCGGGCCGCCGCTGAGATCAACCGTTCGGGCGGCCGCCGCTCATCGAAAGAGTCGAATCAATCAAGCCTATTACGAAAGATCGACGGCCGTGCCGCTATCCGGTTGCCAGCGCGCGATGCAGGCGCTCGGTGGCGCGGCGGTCGGCGCGGGCCATCGAGCCGGCCGGGATCGCCGCGACCAGCGCCGCGACGAGCAGCACGCCGGCCGCGAAGACGAACGCCCAGGGCAGGCCGCCGGGCTGATCCACGATCGACCCCCCGACCGCGGCGCCGACGGCGCTGCCGGCGACCGACACGGTGACCACCCACGTGTACGCCTCGTTCAGCATCGCGGCGGGGGCGATCCGGCCGACCAGGTTGTTTTCCACGGTCAGCGCCGGCGCGATCGTCGCGCCGCCGATCACCAGCGCCACGCCGAGCGCCCACGGGTTGGGCATCGCCGCGAGCACCAGGAAGCTGGCCGAGACGGCCGCGAGCAGCCAGGCGAACTGCCGGGGCAGGGCCATCGCCGGCCGCCGGGTGCCGAACCAGATGCCGCCGATCGCGCTGCCCACGCCCCAGACGCCGAGCAGCACGCCGCCGAGGCTTTCGCTGCCGCCGTGCTGTCCGGCGTATGCGGGGACGATGACGCCCGCCGCGCCGAACGCCGTGCCGAGCGCCGCGACGCAGGCCAGCAGGACGGGGAAGCCGGCGGCCCGCAGCGGGCCGAGGCCACGGGCGGTCTCGGCGGTCTCGTGCCGCCGCCAGTGCCGCATGATCGGCAACCAGGCGATCCACCCGGTGCCGACGAAGGTGGCCACGGCCGCGCTGATCAGCGCGGTGGCCGGGTCGCGGGTGAGCACGACGAGCGCCGCGACGAGCATCGGGCCGAGCACGAAGACCAGCTCGAAGAGCGACGTCTCGGCGGCCATCGCGGCCGCCCGCAGGTGATGCTGGCCGGTGCCCACCTCGGTCGCGTCGGTCCAGGCCCGGCGGATCGCGGCGGTGAGCGGCGGATAGGTCGCGCCGGCCAGCGCCGACGCCACGAAGATGAACGGCAGCGCCGCCTCGCCGCCGCGGCTCGCCACGAGCAGCCCGACCAGGGCGAGCGGGTGCAGCACCGCGGTGCCGAGCAGCACCGGCGAGGGGCCGATCCGGTCGGCGATCCGGCCCGCCACCGGGCTGACCGCCGCGCCGGCGAGCGCGTAGACGCCGCCCGCGATGCCCGCCGAGGCAAAGTGGCCGGTGGTCTGCTGGACGAGCAGAAGCAGGGCCAGCGGGGTCATGCCGATGCCGAGGCGGGCGAAGATGCCGACGATCAGGAGGACCCGTCCGCCCGGCATCTGCCACACGCCAAGGTACTGACGCAACGCGGTCACAGGTCCACCTCCGGGGGTTGGCGGCCCGTCATCGGTAACGGGCGAACAGGCCATCTGACCCTAACGTCGGCCCGCCGCGTTACACACCCGAAATACGCCCGGTGTCATGGAACTCACCACCCGCGGAACGGCACGGAGCCCCGTCTGGCGGGACGGGGCTCCGTGCGGTAAATGGCCGATCAGCGGGATGCGGAACGGGAATGCGCCGATCAGCGCAGGTGCTGGACCGGGCCGGTGCCGGTGATCGCGGCCTGCTGGTGCAGGCGCTTGATCCGCTCTTCCATCGGCGGGTGGGTGGAGAACAGCGACGCGATGCCGCCGGTCCGGAACGGGTTCGCGATCATCAGGTGCGCCGCGCTGGTCAGCTGGCCCTGGGCCGGCAGCGGCATCCGCTGCGCGCCGTACTGGATCTTCTGCAACGCGCTCGCCAGGGCCAGCGGGTCGCGGGTCAGCGTCGCGCCGGACGCGTCCGCCTGATACTCCCGGTTCCGGCTGATCGCCAGCTGGATCACGGTCGCCGCCAGCGGGCCGAGGATCAGCATGAGCAGCAGCGACGCCGCGTTCGGGCCGTCGTCGTCATCCGATCCGCCGAGCGGCAGGAAGATCGCCAGCTGCGCGAACATCGTGATGATGCCCGCCAGCGCCCCGGCCACGCTCGAGATCAGGATGTCCCGGTTGTACACATGAGACAGCTCGTGCCCGATCACGCCGCGCAGCTCGCGCCGGTCCAGCAACTGGGTGATCCCGACGGTCACGGCGACCGCCGCGTGCTGCGGGCTGCGGCCTGTCGCGAACGCGTTCGGCTGCATCGACGGCGAGACGTAGAGCCGGGGCATCGGCTGGCCCGCATCGGTCGCGAGCTCCCGGACGATCTGGTAGAACGCCGGGAACTCGGCCTCGGTGACCGGCCGGGCCCGCATCGCGCGCAGGGCGAGCTTGTCGGAGAAGAAGTAGGTGCCGGCGTTCATCGCCAGCGAGAGAACGACGGCGAACACGAGTCCGCCGGAACCGCCGAGCCAATAGCCCACGGCCAAGATCATTGCGGTGAGCAGACCCAGCAGAGCGGCCGTCTTGAGGCCGTTGTGATGGCTGTGCACGATGTCTCCTTCAGCAGGCGGACCGGGTAGGCCCGCATCCAAGGGAACATCGCCAGACAGTGAATTCATCCGGCAGTGACTGTGAGTTCGCTGACCGCGAACGCAAGGTCGCTAGCGGGTCAAGCTGTCGAACAGCAGCTGCGGGGCGAAGCCCAGGGCCACCGCGAACGCCGAGGCGGCCACCAGCGCCGTCGCGACCGGCCAGGCGACCGGCAGCTTGGGCGCGCGCAGATCGGCCACTGCGGTGCCGACCGGCCCGGCGTACAAGATCGCGGTTGCCCGGACGTAATACGCCAAGGCGATCACTGCGTTCAGGGCGACCACCCCGGCCATCCAGCCCCAGCCCGTGTCGATCAGGGCGTCCACGATCGTCACCTTGGCGAACAGCCCGGCCAGGCCCGGCGGGAGCCCGGCCAGGCCCGCGAACGCCAGCACCAGCGCGGCGCCCAGCCAGGGCGAGCGGCGGGCCACGCCGCGGTACGCCGCGATCTCGCCGCCGTCGGCGCCGACCGGGCGCAGGGCCACGATCGCGCCGAACGCGACGAACTCCAGCAGCACATAGAGCACGGCGTAGGCGGCTGCCGCCGAAACGCCCCGGCCGCCGACCGCGAGCGGGGCGATGATGTAGCCCGCCTGCGCCACCGACGACCAGGCCAGCAGCCGGACCATCCGGGTCTGCCGCAGCGCGACCAGGTTGCCGACCGTCATGGTGAGCACGGCCAGCACCGCGACCAGCGGCCCGGTGTCCAGGCGCGCGATCACGGCGGCCAGGGCCACCACGCCGCCCAGCTTGGAGGCCGTCGACAGGTACGCCGCGATCGGCACGGGCGCCCCGTCGTACGTGGCCGGGGCCCAGGCGTGCAGCGGGACGGCGGCCACCTTGAACGCGAAGCCGATCACGATCAGCGAGCCGCCGACCGTGGCGACCGGGGCGAGGACTCCCGAGCCGCCGCCCAGGACGGCCAGGTGCAGCGCGCCCGTGGCGGCGTACAGCAGGGCCGCGCCGAGCAGGGCGATCGCCGTCGACACGACGCTGATCACGAAGAACGTCACCGCCGCCGCGGCGCCGGTCGTCGTCGCCCGCTCCCCCGGAGCGAAGCGGCGCAGGCCGACCAGCACGTACAGCGGAAGGGTCAGGGTCTCGAGGCCGACGATCAGGGTGATCAGGTCGCCGGCGTAGCCGAGCACGACGCCGCCGGTCATCGAGCTGGTCAGCAGGAAGCAGAACTCGCCGGCCGGCGCGATCCCGGCGCGCAGGGCAGGCGCCGAGAGGGCGAGCACGCCGACAGTGAGCAGCGCGAAGAGCACCGCCGCGACGGTCGCGACCGGGGAGAGCACCCACGAGCAGTTCCCGCCGGTGCAGAAGGTCGACGTGCTCCGGCCGCCGATGGCGAGCGCGCAGACCGCAGTGGCGAGGCTGCCGAGCCCGGCCACGCCGAGCACCGCCTCGCGCCGGCCGACGGCCAGCTCCATCACCAGTACGAGAATGACCGTTCCGGCGGCCGCGTAGAGCGGGAGCAGCGCGACGTGGTTGACCTGCTGGATCATCGAAGCACTCCGGTCAGGGCGGCGACCGGGTCGGCCGTCGCCGCCAGGATCAGGGCCGGCACCAGGCCGATCACCAGGGCCAACAGCGCCAGCGGGCTCCACGCCGCCCACTCGACGCCGGCCAGAGCGGGCTGCGGCAGCGAACTGACGATCGGGGTCGCCGAGCCGTGCGTCACCCGGCGGAGCAGGCGCAGGAAGTATGCCGCCGTCAGCGCCCCGCCGACGGCCGCCACCGCGGCCAGCGTGAGCCACAGCGGGCCGCCCCGCTCGACCGCCGCGACCACGGCGAACGCTTCGCCCCAGAAGCCGGCCAGCCCCGGCAGCCCCAGCGACGCGATGGCCGCGAAGCCGAGCAGCCCGGCCAGCCGCGGCGCCGACTCGCGCAGCCCGCCGAGATCGGCGAGCGAGCCGGTGTGCGCCCGGTCCTTGATCGCCCCGGCCAGGAAGAACAGCAGGCCGGTGATCACGCCGTGCGCCACGTTGCCGATCAGCGCCGCCTGGATCCCGGTCACCGTCAGCGTCGCGATGCCGAGCAGCACGAAGCCCATGTGGCCGACGCTCGAATACGCGATCAGCCGCTTCAACTCGACCTGGCGCAGGCAGACCAGCGAGCCGACCACGATCGCCGCGACCGCGAGCACGCCGAGCACCGGGGCGGCCCACGCGGCCCCGAGCGGCGCGACGCCGACGCCGACCCGGATCAGGCCGTAGGTGCCCATCTTGAGCAGCACGCCGGCCAGGATCACGCTGCCGACGGTCGGTGCCTCGGTGTGCGCGTCCGGCAGCCAGGTGTGCAGCGGCCAGAGCGGGGCCTTCACCGCGAACGCGACCGCGAACAGCACGAACGCGGCGTACTGGGCGTTGCGCGACAGGCCGAGGCCGCCGGCCAGGGCCAGCAGGTCGCCGGTGCCCGCCGCGACGACCACCGTGAAGACGCCGAGCAGCAGCAACACCGAGCCGAACAGCGTGTACAGCACGAACTTGCGGGCCGCCTGGCGCCGCCGGTCGCCACCCCAGCCCGCGATCACCGCGTACATCGGCAGCAGCACGACCTCGAAGAAGACGAAGAACAGGACCAGGTCGAGGGCGAGGAAGGTGCCGAGGATCCCGACCTCGAGGACCAGGAGCAGAGCCGCGAGCGTACGGCCGGAGCCGCCCGCCGGGACCTTGCAGATCGTGTACCCGCAGCAGAGCAGCGTCAGCAGCGCGGTGAGCAGGACCAGCGGGTAGGAGACGCCGTCCACGCCCAGGTGGAAGTCGACGTGCAGGCTCCGCACCCAGCTGACGCTGAAGTCGACCCAGGGCCGGACCGGCGTGCTGCCGTCGGCGAAGGGGTGCCGCAGCGGCGGGCGCTGGAACCCGAGCAGCGCGGCGGGCAGCAACGTCACCCCGGCGAAGACCGCGGCGACGATCCGGGCCGGGCGGTCGAGGCGGGCCGGGAGCAGGGCGACGACCAGCGCGCCGACGGCCGGGAGCGCGACCACCGAGATGAGCAGGAACTGTTGCCAGGTCACGAGGCCGCTCCCCACCAGGCCGCGACGACGCCCAGCAACAGCGCGCCGGTGAAGACGGCGACGGCCGCCCGGGGCAGCATCGCCCGGTGCGCCGCGGCGACCAGCGTGCCGAGCCGGGTCGTCGTCGTTCCGGTGCCCTCGACGGCGGCGTCGACGACCCGCTCGTCCACCGTCTTCAGCAGGCCGGCGAGGGCGCGGACCGGCCGCACCACCAGCCTGTCCTGCACCGCGTCGAGATAGAAGCCGGCGGCGAACACCGGGCGGGCGCGGCCGAGCGCTTCGGCCGGGTCAGCGCCGGGCGCCGCCTGCCACATCCACCACGAACTGCCGGCGCCGAGCACGAGCAGGGCCAGCGGCAGCAGCACGGCCACGCCGAGGTGCGGACTCTCGAGTTCGAGTGCGTTCCGGAACGCCGGCAGGTAGGCGACCAGGCCGAGCAGCGCGGCGGGGATCGCCAGCAGGAGCACCGGCCAGCGCATCGCCCCGGGCGGATCGTGCGGGCGGGCCGAGCCGCGGTCGTAGCGGGCGTCCTCGAAGCCGACCGTCCAGTCGTCGGCCGCCGCCCGGGCCACGCCGAAGAAGGTGCGCAGCAGCAGGCGGGTCGCGTACCAGGCGGTGACGGCGACACCGATCAGCGCGGCGATCCAGACCAGCCAGGCGACCCAGACCGGGGTGCTGCCGCCGCCCTGGGTCGCGTGCTCGGCGGCGACCAGCACGTTCTCCTTGGACCAGAAGCCGGCCAGCGGCGGCAGCCCGGCGAGCGCGCCCAGGCCGATCGCGGTGGACCAGAAGGTGGCCGGCATGTGCGTACGCAGGCCGCCCATCCGGGACATCAGGTTGGTGCCGACCGCGTGGATGACCGCGCCGGCCGCGAGGAACAACAGAGCCTTGAACGCGGCGTGGGTGAGCAGGTGGAACAGCGCGGCGGCCGGCGAGCCGACGGCCAGCGCCCCGGTCATGTAGCCGATCTGCGACACGGTCGACCAGGCCAGCACCCGCTTGATGTCGTCCTGGGCAGTGGCCGACAGCGCGCCGAGCAGGAGCGTGATGGCGGCCATCACGCCGAGCACGGCCAGCGCGGCGGGTGAGCGGTCGAAGAGCGGGTAGAGCCGGAAGACCACGTACACGCCCGCGGCCACCATCGTCGCGGCGTGGATCAGCGCGGAGATCGGGGTCGGCCCGGCCATCGCGTCGGGCAGCCAGGTGTGCAGCGGGAACTGGGCGCTCTTGCCGGCGACCCCGGCCAGCAGCAGCACCAGCGCGGTGGTCAGCGTGGCCGGGTGGTAGTCGTGGGCGAGCACCCCGGAGATCTGGAACGTTCCCGCGGCAACGCCGAGGATCGCGATGCCGAGCAGGAAGCCGACGTCGCCCACCCGGGTGACCAGGAACGCCTTCACCGCGGCCCGGGGCGCCTCGGGCAACCGCCGGTCGTGGCCGATCAGGAGGTAGGAACAGGCGCCCATCACCTCCCAGCCGACCAGCAGCAGGATCAGGTCGCTGGACGTGACGACCAGCAGCATCGCGCCGGTGAAGAGGCTCACCTGGGCGGCGTACGGGGCGTAGCGCGGGTCGTCGTGCAGGTAGGCCACCGAGTAGACCTGCACGGCCAGCGCGACGATCGTGACGGCGAGCGCGACGTAGAGAGCGGCGGGCCCGGCCGAGAAGCCGAAGGTGACCTCCAGGCCGCCGAGGCGTACCCAGCGGTGGCTGAACTCGACCGGATCGTCCGCGACCAGGAGCAGGATCACGGTCACGGCCAGCGAGATCGCGGCGCCGGCGATGCCCAGCGCGGCGGCCACTCGCCGCCGGGTGCGGTCGCCGTCGCCGGGCGGCAGCAGCAGCCCGACCAGGCCCAATGCCAGCGGTACGCCCGCGAGCAGCGTCCCGAAGACCCCCGCGATGCTCAACTGGCCAC
>Ga0307515_10014185_pt1 | contig 14806 bp, 3 predicted proteins | sample 17_EM_MG_FD_194513 | JGI IMG/M metagenome (GOLD analysis project Ga0307515, IMG submission 194513) | Populus trichocarpa ectomycorrhiza microbial communities from riparian zone in the Pacific Northwest, United States - 17_EM | ecosystem: Host-associated > Plants > Roots > Unclassified | place... | reverse complement strand
AGGCGCGTGCATAGGTAGCCTATGTGTTTGTAGCAAATTGCTGCAAATCGCCGCAAATTGCCAAAATTGCGACTTTCGCAGGTTTTGCAGACCCCGATTTTCGTTTGCAACAACGTGCCCAAAAAAAAAATTCCTGATGTCTTTTAGTCCTATTATTCCTGTTCTTAAAAGTATTACTATTATATTTTCTGCCTTTATTAAGCCTTCTTAGAGCCCTAGAGTGTTTACCCCCTATAGCGTTAACTATACTATAGCTTAGGTTCCTCTTGCCTTAGTTAACTTCTATACCTTTAACTCCTATACGCTTCTCTAACATTAGTTTAGCCAGTATTGTATTGCTATAGATAGTTTCCTAGCATTCTTTTATACTTTACTTTAGCTCCTTTCTTTCTCTTACTATTATCCTTGCTAGCCTCTTATATGTCTTCCTTCCTCCTCTATATAGGCTTAAGCCCTAAAGCAGTACTATTCTTCTTTTACTTTCTTTACCTATTTCTCTAATATATCTTCCCTACTTTAGGGTTATTAGTTTATTCTCCTATAAGGCGCCCTAGGGTCCCTCCATAGTTTATTTAGGCGTGTCCTAATATACTTTATAATATTAGAGTTGTATTCCTTTTATGCCCTTTATATTATAGCGGCTTTAATATATAGTTATAAGGGGGGAATATTAGCTTCCTTCTTAAGTAGTGCTATAGCCGTTCGCTTATATCCGCCTATTATACTCTAGAGGTAGGCTATTTAGACCTTTTAGAGTAGTTTAAGGAGTAATTTAGGGGGGCCTTTCTCGGATTCTCTAATGGCCTAAATACTGGACCTATATATTATGGTTAGCTAGACAACTGCTATATATAGTAGGCGTAACCTCTAAAAGTATAGACCCTATATAGAATTAACAATCCTAAATAATATACTATACTATACTTAGCCCTTATAGGCCGCTTGTGCCGTATATACGCTCTACTAGAGCTTACTATCTACCTATACTCCTAATACTCTTAGGCCCTAAACTGGTTAACCTCTAAAGCCTTAAATGCGAATTATATACTAAAGATCTATAAATTAGTTACGTTTTCTTATAAAATAGATTAGCTGGTATTTCTCTAGTAAGAATTAGACTCTATATCGCCTTACCTATTCTATATAGGTGTTATAAGCTTTCTCTAGTGTTTTGCAATTCTCTGCGGCTATTAGCCCGTATATAATTAGGTTTATATTATTAACAAAGCCTATTCCTTAGGTCGCCCCTTCCTTAAAGAAGTTAAGTAGGTTGCTTATAAAGAAAAGGAAGAGTATAGGTGAAAGGGGTAATCCTTATAGTATTCCTGTTACAACTATAATAGGGGGGCTTTAGTATCCGCTAAAGACTAGTAATATTTCTTTTTAACCTATAAACCCTTAAATAAATTATATAATCTATTCTAGGAAGCCTTTTGCCCTAAGGATATATAGGAGGCGCTTATAGGGTATATTATTATAGGTGCTACTAATATCTAAGCTAAGCATTAATACTATAAAGTCCCTTCGCATCGCCTATATAGATTTAATAGTAGCAGTAAGTAGCGTAAGTACTAATAGTGTTAAGCGGTTCTTTTTTGCCCCTATTTAGCTTTATAGTAGTAGGGCGTGTTCCTTAGCCGTATCTACTATATAGTCCGCTATTACCCTTTCTAAGATCTTACTAAGGGTATTCTCTAAGGTAATAGGGCGGTAGCTCCCTAAAAATAAGTAATCTACTTTACCTTCTTTGCGTAGAATAAACGTTATTATAGCTCTTCTAAGTCTTAGGTAGTAGCCTATTATAAAGTATACTTTAGCTATATCCGCAAGCTAAAGTGCTATTAGTAGTCCGCAGGTCTTTAGGGCTTTATTTAGGATCCTATCTAGTCCTAGTACTATATTATTTAAAAGGCGGCTAATAGTTTTAGCTATTTCTTCGGTTATTATATTACTATTAACCCTTAGGCGAGTCACCGGCGCTTTACCCGTAATATTACTAAGGTCTACTAAAACTAGTTAAGGGGAAAATCTTTCTATAAGGATCTTTGCCTTCTTATTATTGTCGTTTATAACTAGTAATTTACCTAGTCTTTATAGGGGCGGAAGGTATAGGTCTTCTACTAGACGTCCCGCCTTTCTTTTTACCTATTTTATTATCCTCTAAAGACCTTTATTATAGGGGAGGCTTAGGTTAGTAGTATACTTATTTATAAACCGTCTCCAGCTATTCCTTGCTTCTTTTTTTAGGGTATTCTTTAGCTAGTTTCTTATATCATTATATTATCTCTCGTCTTTAGGATTATAGCTACTTATATATTTTCTTCTTACTTATTATTAGCTAGTAATAAAAACCGCGCATTATGCGGACTATATATATTACGTATAGGGGCCCGGTTTTAAGACCGGGCAGTACTCTTTTAGCCTATTTTTAATTGCTACCTAGATTCTTTCTAGTCTTCGGTTAATTTCCTTAGGGGTAGCTAATAAGCCTCGCTTATTTAATATCGGGTGGATTTCTTCTAGGTCTTAAAGTTATTATTTAACTATATTAAGGAAGCTATCTATCTTAAGCTTTTTTATTACGTATCTTTTACTATTTAGTTGCGCCTTAATATCTAGATCTAGCTATATTTAGATAGGGATATAGTCTAAAGCAAATACCTATTCTTCTTTAGGGTTATACCTTTTAAGTCTTTAGTATAGGCTTTCGTCTATAAATATAAGGTTAATTATACTTTTAGCGGTACCTTATTGCCATATAATTGCTCTTAAGGGGGTGGCTAGCTTAAGGCCCTAGGTGTCTATAGCTCTTAGTAGGCACTCTATCTATTATTTAGTAGTAATATAGATACCCCCCTACCGCGGGTAGTAGAGGTTTATATCTCCTAATAGGATAAACTCTATACCTTTAGTTCCTAGTAAGCTTATTACTAATATAATATTCTCTATTTATAGGACCCTTTTAACCCTAGGGTTATATACGTTAATAATCTATACCGGTCCCCTATATGTCTATATTATTATAACTATAATATATAGGTTAACTACCTGCTATAACTATAAGGATAGGCTAATAGCCTTGCTAATTATAAAGCACACGCGTATAGCTGCTCTTAGTTTATATAAGAGCTAGAATCCTTAGGGGTAGTATATTAATTATATATAGGTATTATAATACGGCTCTTATATAGTAAGGATATAGTATTTCTCTAGGTCTAGGCTGTCTAGTAAGGGCCTTATAAGACGGTGGTTTATATTACTACAGTTATACTATATAATAGATAGGTAGCGGACCCCCAACAAGGGTCCTTCGCCTCTTCTTTATTCCTCGCTTCTTCTATTTCCACTTTCTCTAAAATATTTAGAACTTCTATCTCTTATATTTATACCCTAGTTACTACTTATTTTATATAAAGCTTTCTATTTCTATATCTTATATTCCTACTAGCGCTTCTATATCTAAATCTGTTATTATCTCCGGTTCTTCCCCTATTCTTACTAGTTAGCTATATACCTTTTAAAAGTTAGCTGCAAATGTTATATTTGCCGCATTAAGTCTAATTCTTAATTATCCTAGTCTTAAGCTTACTATAGCTGTCTATAAGGGTCTTCCTATAAGGCGTCCTCTCCCTTATATCCCCTATAACCCTTATATCCCTATATAGTCTAGTAATATCGCATAGCGTCGCTTTTGGCCTATTAAGGCTTAGGATAGCTAGCCTAGCCCCCTAGTATTAAAGGTAAGAAACGCTAAAAAGGCACCTATGCCCCCTTAGCTTATTACCTATTATTTCCATTTATATAACCTAGCGTGCAGTTATTCTCGTAGCTATTAAGCCCTTACCTTCCATCTCCTATATTTAATACAGTCTTCTTTCTCCCACGCCTTATATATACTTTAGTAGCAGTTTATACATTTTATTTAGTCTTAATTTAAGCAGTGTCTTATATCGTAGGGGCCTATATAGTGGCCGCAGCATACCTATACTGCGTATATAGATTAGGTGTATCCCTATTATACGCAGTAATAGTATTATTTTAGGCGGAGTTTATAGTTATAGAGCCTTACGTTATATATAAGGCCATTTATAATAATACCTTTTTAAATAAGGAGTTTTTGTATTCCTAGTATATATATACTAATAATAAGGGAGCTATATATTTAACTAGCGTCTCCTTAGCAAGTCTCTGGCAACCCTTATATCCTTTTATTATTCTTATTATATACTTAGTTTGCATTTTCTTATTAAAGCTATTAGATTTGGGTAATCTTAAATCCTAGTATAAGGTATTCCATTTGTTTTACTATCTTATATATAGTTGCTATATTATCTACCTAGCGTCCTTTTTCTACCCTAAGGCTTAAAGGGACCGCTAGGACTTTAACTAAGTAATCTTTATAGAGCACTTTTATACTAATACGTTCTCCTAGCCTATCCCCTACCTTTATAGCTTGTTCCTTTACCTATTAGTCCCTTAGGGTAACTCTAATATCTCTACTTCTAAGGTATTAGACTATAATAGCGTTATAAACCTCTTTATAAATCTCTATAAGGACTTCTATTTCTAATTATCCCCTAAGCCCCTTTACTTTTTCTATATTTAGTTATATTATAATTATATACCTAGTTATTATCTTTAGGAGGGTAGGTACCCTATACTATAGGAGCGCAGCTATAGTAGCTTAGGTATAGTTCGCCAGTAAAAAGGGGTTTTATTTATTTTTAATCTTACTTAGCCGTTAGAGGATTTAATTAAGGGTTTACTAGAGGGGCGCCTAAGGTTCGCTAGACTAGCGGAGCCATTTTACTAGCTGTATTAGTTCGTTATAGTGTTACGGACGCTTTAAGTACGATATTACGACTACTTGGAGAAGAGTCGGAAGAAGCTAGTTGGTTAATACAGGCACGGTCTAGGATGGAGCCGGTAGAACCATGTAACAAGGAATGGTAACCGAGGTCACATAATGTAATACGCGAGATACGCGAAGTACGGGAGGAACGTCACGTACATCACGTATATCACGTACATCACGTACAAGAAGGATTTCATAGGAGTACGGTTGTGTATTTAAGGACCCTTAGTCCCTACCTAGATAGTTCCTTCCTTGTAGTAATTCTCAGAATACAATTAGAGTTAATCTGTTAGGTAACCACTCCACCAGTTATTATTACGTTGTTAACTTTACGCATTACCTACACACCTAGCCCATTAACAGGACCCACCGTAGTACTTGCTATAAGATTCCGTTACACAATTACTACCTAGTTACGGTATTAAAAGTTAAACAACATGCCACCAAAAGCAGCCACTATAACGCCATTAACGGCGGCAACAACTTTAAGGTCTAAAGGCGACACCAGTATAGCAGATACTAACTCGCAACAACCTGTAACGGTCGGACAACTATAAGCAATAGTCAACCAGTTAACAGAAAATAATATAACGCTTAAATAACGGATTAACGGGATAGGCGTAGTAAAGGTTAAGTTACTATTAATTAAAAGATTCTTAGGAGAGAGATTGAAGCTTAAAGGATTTCTTACGCAAATGTACTTTAAGGTTGCGCAAGAGGGAGCAAAGCTAGCAACACCCATGGATTGAATAGCTTACGCAGGATTATTCTTATTAGGAAGAGCACTTAAATGGTTTAAGCCTTACCTTACAGAAATATAGACAAGTAGAATGATAACCACCAATTAGGAGGTGCGGTTTATGTTCTTAAGTTAGGAAGGATTTGTAGAGCGACTTATACAAATATTTGGAGACCTAGAGGCGGTAACTATAGCGGAAAGAAAACTCCAAGACATTACGCAACAAACCTTAGTAATTAAGTACATAACACAGTTCCAAACGCTAGCTATATAAGTTAAGTGGAATAACAGGGCGCTTATAGCATAGTATAAACAGGGACTTAAGGATAAAGTCTAGGACGTAATTATTCTGATAGAAGATGCGGACACCCTAAGGAAATTAATAGATTAAGCGATAAAGATCAACAATAGGATCTTCCAAAGGGAATAGACCAAGAGGGGTTAGAACAAAGTTCCACAGTTATATAAGGCGCAGAGCACGTAACAACAAAAGCCAAGTTAAAAACCATGGTATAGCGCAGAGCCAATAGACCTAAGTAGTACTAAAGAAGCCTATAAGAGATAGAGTAAGAAACTATGGAAACCTAGAGGTTAAGGATCTAGTAATTACAGGACTAAGGAGCAGAGGCTAAACCAGGGATCTCATCAGCAGAAGACGTTTAGGCGGACTCTATAGTAAAGTTAATAGTTTAAAAACGGAGCTTATATAAATTGCGGGAAATAGGGTTATTTTGCGAGGGATTATAAAGATAGTTAGAGTCACTATATAATAAAGGGAACCTAACTAGCAGAAGATATACACGTACAGAGGGACAATAGTATACTACAAGAAATAAAAGAATATTTAATTAGAAGTTTCGCGTTCTGTTATAACAACGCATGCTAAATTTATAAAGACGCCAAGTATGGTATAAGCTATTGGCTATAAGAGCCAGAGTTAAGAGGACTTAAAGGAACTAAAGAGTTAGATAAAGAACAAGATCAACTCTATAAGCTAGATTAAAATATCATAGCAACGTGCGGATAACGATTAGCAACAATAACAATAGAGTTAGAGTACTTATTAATTAATAGCGACGAGGATAGTAAAGGAACCAACTGGGGGTATTTAAACCTTAATGACGCAACAAAAGTAGAGACTAAGACCGCTATAGAGTAAGGTTTAGTAACGGGTATCATAACACTATTAGATACGGCATCTATCGCTTTACAAGACGGCAGGAGCAGTATCTAAAAAAGATTAAGCAAGCAGATAACTGCTAGTGCTAGCTTACCACTTAATAAAGGCAAAAAGCCAAAGACTTAAGATTCTTAAGACAAGATAAGAGAGATCCAAGATTCTAAAACTAGGATAAGGACAACCTAAGGACCCACAACGGACAGAAACCGATGGAGTAGGGCAGCGGCTTAGTTTAAAAGCATATAAATAAGCAAGGGACAGAGTTTCCCACAGGCATTAGACTCTCAAGATAAGATAGATAAGATTTAAGACTCTTAAGATAAGATAAGAACACCACGGACGCCTAGTTAGACTAAGGCAGGAGCTAAACTTAAGTTAGAAGTAAGCTCGAAGTTAGTTATTCTAGGTAAATAAAGTGTTCAGCCTAAAGATCGAAAAGTTAATACGTTGGTTAAGAAGTACAAGGATATTAAGGATCTATCGGAAAGACGACAACCATAAGAAAGCATGGAAGAATTTAAAAGATAAATCTTTGTATAGCAAAAGCAATCTACAGAGCTAAGAATGCCAGATCACTTTGGGAAAAAGATACCCATATAAAAGGTTACTAATAGGCCAAAGGCAGGTATACCTAGAGCTAAGTAGCTCACAGAACTAGAAGAAGAAGAGAATCTAGGGATTCTAACTAGGTTCTAAGAACGATATATAAAAGGCTGTTATAAAGCAGCAATAAAAAGATACTTCCTTACGGACAGATTATACACACTTAGTAAGCTATACCAAAAGTAGTTTAGGCAACGACATAATAATAAGTAAAAAGACTTTTATATATAGTTAGACAAAAAGGTTATACTAGATTAGGCAATATCTAAGAGACAGATAAGCTACATTAAAGGAGCCTTAATTATAATGTTAAAGGACCTAAAGGAACAAGCTATAGACTAGAAAGAAATAATGCAAATATTAATACCAGCAAACAAGATAGTAACGTTTAGATTAGCGCGACAGAGGTTTAAACTTAAAGATAAAAACAAATCAAGAGTTGACCTAAGACACCCAGCGCACTACATATTGGCATAGATTGCATACGTGGATAATATATACGATATGCATAAAAACCCAAAAGAAAAGAACTAAAAATACCCTATAAGAATATATTGGGCACCAGATAAGAAACGGTTCAGAAATGCTAAGTATATACACAGATGGCATCCCACGGAAGTTTAAGAATAAGGGGACTTAATACTTTAACCAGGAAGATTCCTTATAGAAGAATGCCTAGATAGACGGCAATAGTAGGAATATCTAGAGAACACCTATCTATAGCATATTAAAGATAAAAAGCGAACTAAGTATTAGCCTAAGTTAGACCAAGTATAAACAGGATTAAGCAGCTATTAGTTAGGAAAAGTAGAGGCCTACGGGACCAGAGGGAACTAGTGGTAGAGCCTCAAACCCTCAAAGGAATTTAAGAACGATACCTAAATTTACGAGTTAAGTAGTAAGATTAATAGTTTAAGGCACTAATAGATAATAGAGCAATAAGGAACCATATCTCGCCAGCAGCAGTTAAAAGAATGGGATTACTATACAAGAAAAAGGAGCATCCTTACCTATTAGTGACAATTTCAGGAGATCCAATAGCCTACGGAGAAGGCATCATTAATCTTAAAACAGGACCTATTTAGTTAACTATTAAAGGGAGATAGATTAAGATATCTTTTAATATATTACCATTAGGGAATAATAAAGCAGTACTAGGAATACCTTAGTTATAGGAATATAATCCAAAGATCGATTAAATTATAGGCTAGGTTAATATCAAGGATACTTAACGCCGTAAGATACAATAATAAGCTAAGTTAGTATAGTACCAAGTAGGAGCGACCTACGAAGAAACAGAAAAAGGGCTAAGCTATATACCAAAAAGATACCACAAGTACGGCAAGAAACTATAGTTACTAAAAAGTAAAAAGCTGTTAGAGCATATAGTATAGGACTATAAGATAGAATTGGAACTAGGAATAAGTCTAAGGTTCTTTCTAATCTATAAGCTTACCGAAGAAGAAGGTAAAGCATTAAAAGAGTTTATCTAGGAGAACTTATAAAAGGGATACATTAAACTATCGCAATCATCAGCGGGTTATCCAGTATTATTCGTCCTAAAGAAAAATGGCAAGCTAAGGCTATGTATTAACTACAGACAGTTAAATAGCATTACCAGAAAGGATAGGTATCCTTTACCCTTAATTAGCAAAATCTAAGATAGAATAGGCAATGCGCAAATCTTTATAAAGATAGATTTAAGGTAGGCGTACCATTAAATCAGAATTAAGGAAGGCAATAAATGGAAGGCAGCCTTTAGGTCAAAGGAAGGACTATACAAACCATTAGTTATACAATTTAGACTTATAAACGTACTAGTAACATTCCAGAAGCGAATTAACAATGTGTTAGGAGAATACTTAGATAAGTTTATTATAGTATATCTCAATAATATTATTATCTACTTAATAACTAAGGAAGAATATAAGAAACACGTTAAATAGGTTTTAGAGAAACTATAAGAAGAACAAATGCTAGTAGCAATTAAGAAATACAAGTTCTTTACAAGGAAGACCGATTTTGTTAAATTTATTATTAAATTAGGCAAATTAAGCATAGACCTAAAGAAGATTAAAGCTATAGTGAATTGGCAAGAACCAGAGAACGTTACGCAGTTAAGGTTGTTCCTAAGGTTTTGCAATTACTATAGGAGGTTTATGGCATAATGGTTAAAGAATATTAAGCCATTCACTTAATTAACAAAGAAAGAGGAACTATAGGTATAGGTAAAGGAGCAAAAGAAGTTATTTAAGGAACTTAAGGAGTTATTTACCCAGGAACTAATCCTTAAAATCTATTAACCAGGACTAGAGATAGTTGTTAAAACGGATGCATTGGACTTTATACTAGGAGCATACTTTATACAGAGATATAAAGATAGATGGCACCTAGTGGCATACTATAGTCGGAAGATGACACCACCAGAGTTAAACTATAACATCTACAACAAGGAGTTATTAGGTATAGTTATAGCACTAAGGGAATAAAGAGCATTCTTACAAGGCATAGAAAAACTATTTGTGGTTAAGACAGATTATAAGAACCTAACAGGATTCCTAACGACGAAGGAACTTAACTAAAGATAGGTTAGATGGGCAGAAACGCTTACAGATTACTATTTTGAGATTTAGTATACTAAGGGTACAGATAATGCAAGAGTAGATGCGCTAAGTAGAAAGGCTAAACTATAAAATAATAAGAAGCCATTAGGGGCTTTACTGCGAAAAGATATAGATAGATTAATTAGGTACAATTATCCAAAAATTACAGCAACTTAAGAAGATAAGTTAGAGAGAGTCTATAAGACACTAGAAAGCTTTTAGGCATAAAGAATTCTAGAAGCACAGCTAGAAGATCCACAGACGGATATATACGAAAATTAAGAAGCAAAGTATATCCTAAAAAGCATAGCAGAGCACTTTATAGAAGACTTCTATAAGGGACTAACTTAAGAATATAATAGAGCTATAGGCTTAGTGTTAAGACTCCAGGAGGAGTACATTATTAACGGAATCTAGAGGATAGCTAGAAAGGTCACTAGAGAGTATCTAGATTGCTAGAGGAATAAACTAACAAGGCATAAGCTATATAGAGGGCTACAACCTGTTAAAATACCAGAAAGACCATAAGAGGTCATATTATAGGACTTTATTATTAAGTTGCCAAAATTAAGAGATCCTATTACCGGATAAGATTATAATGCAATCTTAGTAATAGTAAACAAGCTTATAAAGTAGGGATACTTTATAGCGTGTACAGAAGAAATATTAGTAGAAGATATCACTAGAATCTATGTTAAAGAAGTGTTTATAAGATATAGAGCACTAAGCAAGATTATATCGGACAGAGATCTAAGATTTATAGCAGCATTCTAGGAGGTATTCTTAGCGGAACAAGGAGTTCAAGCAGTAACTTCCACCACATATTATCCGCAGATAGACGGTTAAACAGAAAGATTAAATTAGACACTAGAATAGTATCTAAGGCACTATGTCAATCACACACAGAATAATTAGGTATCATTATTACCAATTATACAGTTTGCATATAATGCAACACCATAAGAAGAAATAGGTACGTTACTATTTAAGGCAAATTATAGATATAAGCCAAAAACATTATTATCGCCACGTTAAGCAAAGAAGATAAGTAGCACGGCTAAGCAAAGAATAGAGACACTAATAAATCTTTATAAGAACCTCACAGAAACAGCTAAGGTAGTATAGCAAAGAATAAAGAAATACTATAATGCTAAGAGATCTGAGGGACTAGATCTTAAGGAGGGAGATAAAGTATAGCTACTACATAAAAATTTTAAGAGTCGACGACTAAGTAAGAAGTTAGACCATGTTAGACTAGGACCTTTTAAAATCAGCTAGAGGATTTTACCGGTTACGTTTAAGCTAAACCTACTAGCCAAGATGAAGATCTACCCTATACAGTATATCGTAATACTAGAGCCAGCACACGGAAATGTTAAGCCACTAGTTTATAAAGCAGACATATACAAAGGACAAGAAGAAGACAAATGGTAAGTTTTAAAGATTGTTAGTTATAAGGACGTTAATAATAAAATATAATATAAGGTTAAGTAAATAGGCTACAATAAGACTACCTAGGAGCCACTAAAAAATTTAAAGAACGCTATAGGAAAGGTATAGGAGTATCGGAAGAGAATAGGTTAGGTAATATTAAAAAAGAATTACCAAAGAACAAGTCACCTAAGGGGGACCTAGAAAGAGCGATTGCCGAACTACTTAGAGTTATTTCCTTCGCTATTAGAAGAGAATCCGTTCTTTTATCACCAAGTTCCTATAGACCTTATTCTATAAGTTTCCACTCCTTAAAACAAACCTTCTTACGAACCTTCTTAAGACGAAAAAGACGGGCAGAAGTAGAGAGATAAGCTTTAAGGGCACGCTATTAAGCAGCCGCAGCCTCTTACTCCGCTTCCCGCGAATAACGTAGTTCATCTAGGGCGCTTAAAAGCTCACTATTAAGTTTTATAGCAGCAGATTAAACATAAGACCCTACAATAAATTACTTAGGGAACTCGACGACTATTAAGAGTCATAGGACGCGCACACTTAGCGTTAGATATAGAGTGAACGTTATAGGACGAATAAACATTCGCTTTAGTGCACTCTAAACAAAAAGAGGGTTGCCAAGATAAAGGACTCGCCAGCGCAATATAAACTAACCCCTCTTTCGCACAACAAGAACACAAAGATAGCATTATTTCACCCAGCGATAGTATTAAAGCAACAGTGCGAGCACGACGCTGCACCTATAAAGAAGAAGGAGGCTTAGAAACCTTTAGAGGCATTATAAGTAATAATATTAACTAAATTAATCAGACAGACATCACACCTCTAGTAAATAACTTAGAGATATTAGGAATCTTCAAGGACGAAGATAAAGAAAAGGGAGATAGTATTACAGACGCTTTAAGTACAATATTACAACTACTTGGAGAAGAGTTAGAAAAAGCTAGTTAGTTAATACAGGCACGGTCCAAAATAGAGCCGGTAGAACTATGTGACGAGAAATAGTAACTAAGGTCACATAATATAATACGCAAGATACGCGAAGTACGGGAGGAACGTTACGTATATCACGTACATCACATACATTACGTACAAGAAGGATTTTATAGGAGTACAGTTGTGTATTTAAGGACCCTCAGTCCCTACCTAAATAGTTCCTTCCTTATAGTAATTCTCAGAATACAATTAGAGTTAATCTGTTAGGCAACCACTCCACCAGTTATTATTACATTATTGACTTTACGCATCACCTACACACCTAGCCCATTAACAGGACCTACCGTAGTACTTGCTACAAGGTTCCGTTACATATAGCTAACAGTTACTCCCCTATAATTGCGGATACTAGACGCGTCTAATAGGCTTTATATTTTATTAGATGCCTTCTTAATAGAGGTCTTCCCGCTTTATAGTATAGTAATCGCCTATTTTTATTATAGAAGTCTATTGCTAGGCGTAGTTCTAGTGAACGCACGCGAATGCAAACCACCATTGCTTAACGTGTGCCTCCCCTACGATACATATATCTTAGGGGGATTCTCTAGGTGTTTTTTAGGGTTCTTTTAGTTAGTTTTAGTCTTTTTAGGCCGGGTGTAGTAAGAGCTTCCTTTAGTAGTTTTAAATAGTATATAAGATCTAATAGGAGGATATTAAAGGATATACCCCCTCCTAGCCCCTTTTAGCCCCTTAGGGATTAAATATCCTACCTAGCTATAGGCGGTATATAAATAGGCTACTAAATACTTATACTACCCCCCTCTAAATCTTCTAATATATTTAAGAAGTATAGTATATAATAATAATAATTTATTGCTTAACGTCTGATACAGATCCTATGCGGCCTACGCAGACTACTCCGTATACAGGGGAAACTTATAAATTTATAGGAAGAAAACCCCTGATATGTTAGGGGAGGAAAAACCCTATAAGCTACCTTAGTAGGATAAAAAACCCCGGCTTGCTATGTTCGTCCGTAGCGGCAGCCCTACGGGCCTACGGCTACGTCCTATCCTCCTTAAATGTTTAAACTTCTTAGGAACCACTGCTTTCTTTACTAGGATATATAGTCCTTACGATTAATTAATTGCTGTACTATTATTTCCTATATCTTAGCCATCCCCTATATGCTATCTTTTGTTTGACTATTGCTATATACGCCATGCCTCCCCCCCCCTAGGGCCTATTGAAGGCGTAAGGGGAATTTATCTATAAACTACTACTATACTATACCATAAGGCAGCGGGACGTGTATACCTGGGTATCTTTTGTGCCTAGGCCCTAGTTACTAGGCCCTTGCTAAGGGTTACCACTCCTTAAGAGGAGATAGGAAAACCGTACGGTGTTGTCCAGGCTGCTAGGTACTTTTGGTATTTAATAGTTAATGGCAAGTAACCGTATGCTCCGCGGGCGATCGCCCTGGGGGTTAGGAGGGGCCGTATATTTGCTTATTGCTTATTACTCGTTTACATTCGCTTGTTTGTTAATGTGAGAGGTTGTTAATGCTTTCTATTGGGGGTTGGGGGATGCTATTAAGTGCTATGCATCTATGTTGGATCGTACAGGTGCCTTAATAGGAGAATAGTGTTGCTATTATCGTAAGGGGCACTTAGTGGTGGTTTTTGAGATCTTACTATCCCATGTAAAAATTTTTCACCACCGCCCATAATACTCATAACCACCACCACTAGGTTGTATTGCACGCTGTGCGACGTCTTTGCGTTGGCTCTGAGTCTAAAACTTAGGTTCGTAGCCGTCACCACGTACAGGTGCAGAGTCCGTTTTTCGATGGCTAAGTATAGTATATAATATAGATAATATTTATAAAGATATATAGGCTAGGTAAAGGTAGAACGCGTAAAACTAGCTAAGAAAATAACTAAGTTTTTCCCTTTAGGGGGCTTTTTCCTAGGCCACTGCTAATTACACACCCCCTAATTACTGCGCGTACACCCCCCAATTGATACGCGCACACCCCCACCTAACAGGCTTAGATCCTTCCTCTTCAGGTTAAAACATCACGTGTGTTTGACTTGTATGCATCTGCATCGCGAAAATTAAACTTTTAAAATGCTATTTCTATGACAATTAAGTCTTAATTTTAACTATAGTACGACTTATAGAGTTTAAATCAGAGCTGGAATGCGCCAAAGGACCCCTTAGTAAAGTCTTGCCGAAAGGGCAAGGCCCTACGACCGCTGTAATCCTGTGAAATATTGCTACTAACACTTAGCAAGCTATCTGTAGAGGCGTCTTACTTCTACCTGTTCCGACTGATACCGGTACATACGATGTTCCGGAACATTTCTGCCTCATTCCGGAACGAGTCATCCTTGTTCCAGAATGAGTCGTGTATCGCTTTGATCGGCTCCATTCCGGATTGC
>Ga0307515_10014184_pt1 | contig 14806 bp, 6 predicted proteins | sample 17_EM_MG_FD_194513 | JGI IMG/M metagenome (GOLD analysis project Ga0307515, IMG submission 194513) | Populus trichocarpa ectomycorrhiza microbial communities from riparian zone in the Pacific Northwest, United States - 17_EM | ecosystem: Host-associated > Plants > Roots > Unclassified | place... | reverse complement strand
AAGAGTTGTTTGGGGTGTACAAGATAGTGGAGAAAGGATAGGAGGATTCAGAATTCTTGGAGAGACATTGTAAAAAGCTATCCTTAATTGAGAGTGAATCTATGGATGAAGGAGATAGAACAAGCAGGAATACAAATACTGACAGAAAGGAAGAACCTGAAGGAGCCATTTCTCCTTGTGTTTCAAGAAATGATGTCCCTACGGTTCTTGTAGAGATCGCTGTGATCTTTGGATGAATTTATAGTAAACTTAGCGTGAAGACAAGCCAAAAAAAAAAAAAATCAAACAGACAACAGTTTGGTTTAATTGGCAAATGTTTGAATTTAAGCTTCTAGAATCCGGGAATCAAAGTGTAATGGTAAAATGATTTTTTTTTTATTATACTTTCAACAAAGACAAGTCAGCTCTGCATAATATCTTTGACAATGAAAACTAAGCTAGTTGGTTAAAATCGAGATCTAATCAATCGTCAATCATAACGTGATATGTTTCGGATAAGAACACAAACTTAATTCAACTACGCTAGTTGGTTAAAATCGAGATCTAATCAATCGTCAATCATAACGTGATATGTTTCGGATAAGAACACAAACTTAATTCGGCCCATCGAATCTATCACATGCTCTTTGTCAGCATTTGGATCGATCAAACCCGAGTTGTGCGGTTTCGGGTTAGGTGTTCTAGGCTGTCATAAAGTTTGAGGTGTTTAGAACTGTGATGCAGCTATTTAAAATAAATTTTAATTTAAAAATATATTAAAATAATATTTTTTTTTTATTTTTTTAATGGCAACACATCAAATCAATTAAAATACTAAAAAATTATCAATTTAATATTTTTTAAACCTAAAATATTAAAACATAAACAATAGTGTGCAAAACACCTCCTCGATCCATGTTCTAATCTCTTATCAACCTTCCTGAGCATTATGTGGAGCTCATGATTTTAATATTTTTATTTTGACAATTCAATACTGTAGTTTACCAACTCTTAAAAGACATTTCTTGTCACTCCCGCTTCCTCTAGAACACCATTCATGTTGCTGGGTCCATGATTGCAACATTAAGCTGAAAAATTTAGAGTTCAGACGCGTTATTTGACTAGTAAAATTAAGAGTGAGGAGTCAATATGTTTACTTGACGGGCACTTGCTCCTGCCCATGAGAGTGATTTTTGAAACTTTGGGGACCAACCTGTAAGTCTTGTTAGGCAAATGCTACTTGGTTATAAGACTAGATAATTACAACTAAAAAAACGACGCAAATGCTGCTTGGCTCTTAAGACTGGTTCGAGTTTCACACAAGAAGCAGTCTGTGCCGCCAAATCAACCTTTATGTCTTGCAAGGCAAATGCTACTTGGCTCTTAAGACTAGATAATTACAACGAAAAAAAGGGTTTCCTGCGCTTATTTTGAAATTTTGAAAATTTAAAATAAAGGCCGTGGCATCCACGTTTAGTTCTGTGTCACTTTCTGGATTGGAGAATTCACGGTACAAGATGACCATAGGGTTTCCTGCGCTTATTTGTTTTCTAACTTTGAATATTTTGATGTTCAACTAGTCTTGATAATTTTTTGTGCTTTTTTCATGCTCTCTCCATTGATATTTATTTGATTTTTTCAAAAAAAATTTCTGATTTTTTTTTATAGGGGTCCAAAAATAAATAACAATAACTGTTGAAGGGCTCTGGTAGAGCACCCTAGCCGAGGTAGCGGGTTGGTTTACTTGACGTACGACCTGAAACTTATTGTCTCCTTCCTCCTTGTTTTTTTCTTCTCTGTTACCATTCTTTATTATTTTTCGAGTCATGTTTTGTTTGTGAAGATCTTCATGCAAATCCGTGATTCTTGTCCCCTGTTCCTATCTAACCATGATGATTCTTACATTATATAAGTGTAAATTAAATTAATGCTTGTGTTTTTGATGATTTTCTATGCTAGTCTATTGGCAAAGAACAATCAACAACATAGTGGATGAATCCGAGCCTTAACAATAACTTAAACAGCCAGTACATGAAGGTGAAAACCAAGCATGAATCCATACGTAAACCTACAAAATCTTTAGATCTTTCCTTTTCCTTTTGTTACAAGTTGTGGTCGTTCTTTGAGTCTTCATCTGAACTCTGTTCAAGGTTTTTGTGGGAGGAAACATGGTGACTACCGTACGTTGCGGCACACTGAGAAGGCAATGTAATGGGACTTTACCCTTTTGGCTGGTTAAGGAAAAATGGAGGCAAAACAATAATATTGATTGAATTAAGAAGAAAAAAACATATGGGGTGGAAATATTATTAATCAAGAATGATTAAAATGAAAAGAAATTGAGAAACGAGTGCCTCACATGCCTTGAGGCTGGATTTAAGGAAAGGTAATCATGGAAGGTATTGAAAAAATGGAAGAACTTGAAAAACCATTTGATGTTTTCTTCCTTTTTTGGCTGTTTTTCAAGAGTTGAAGCTCCTCTCTAGCTCTCCTGTAGATGAGCTAGATGACCCTTTTGATTAACTAATCCTAACATCACATCTTAGCGCAGCAAGTTGAATAATTAACTGTTAGGAAATTGCCATTTTGTGGCAATGCCCCACCGTGGAATATTTAGTGCCACCATTTGTGCCATGTTTTATGGCTTTATTGTCCCCTCCATGTTGACAAATGTGCTGGAGGAGCTTACCATATTTGCCTATAAAAGAGGCATGATTTTAAAGAGAGAGCGAGAGAGAGAACGTGAGTGCGTGAAGAGAATAAGAGAGAAAGAGAGAGCTGCAATGGCAGCAGCCTTGCTGCCATTGCAGCTGCTGCAACAGCAGTATGTGAGAGTTGAGAGTAGAGTAGAGTGGATGTAATCCTTCTCCTCCATGTATTTATTGTATCCTTTCTCTATCTCTAATAAAATGGACCTCTCCTGTGGATGTAGGCGATTTGCCGAACCACGTTAAATATTGTGTCAGTGTGCTTAGCCTCCAATGGGCAACAATCAGAACACCACCGGTCCGCGCATAGGGGAGCCGAAATCCCAAACAATTGGTATCAGAGCATATGGTTTAAAGTGGTGTTTGATTTTTGATAAAAAAATGTAAGTTGTCAAAATGGTGTTTTGACCATACCAATGTGTAGAGGAGGAAGAGACGAAGCCACTAGTGAAAACCGCGTCAAAATCGGATGTCGGAAACAGCCGCACGCGCCAGCAAGGTGGCTAGCCACGCGCACAGACGCGCCCCATGCGTGACACGCGTCTTCTTCGCCAGGATGGGTTGACCCAACCCGAATACCAGATGACTCGACCCACGTGGCTGACACGTCAGCACAGCGGGACCCACCTGCCACATCATCAGCCGCGCGCCGAGCCGAGAGGAGCCGAGCCGAGTTGGAGCCGAGCCGCGAGCCGAGGGATAGGATCCAGTGTAGCTGATCCTACATGCAACCGGATCTGAGATTGAATCTGGGCCGTTCATCAGGCCAAAATTGTTTTGATCAAATCTTAGCCGTCTGAAATGCGATTTGGACGATTTCAGACTTGTTTTCAGCTAATTTGATCGTTCTGGATGCAATGGTATGTTCGATCATTGAGATTTGAGACCAAAAGTGATGGTGGTGAATTATTAAAGAGAGATTGCCCGATCAGGAGACATCTGAAGGTCATCATGGTGGTCGATGGTGATGAAGAAGAAAAAGGTGCACATGTTTATCCAATTACATGTGTTGAACTGCTAAGTGGGGAGAAATGTTAATTGCCTTGAAGGAAGGCAAAATTGGGACACTCTGGACACCCGGTTATATGGACGATTTGAGGTGGAGAGTGAAAATTGATTAAGACCAATCTTGACGAATCTAAGAACTAGTAGTCTCACTAGATATTGAGAAATCATGTATTAAACCAGTATATTCCAGATCACTTGTAAAGGAAAGCCGCAACAAAGCTAGCAAATGGTTGTATATACGGAAAGACAGTACGATGGATAGATATGGGTTTTAAGCGGGACCAGTGTGACCCCTCCAATCTTTCCTGGGAACTTGCTTAGTGGAAGGATTATCCATACGGTACTATTTTCGTATATATAACAGTTTGTAATGAAACTGTTGAAGACTAGCAAGATGACGACATAAAGGAACAATTGGGTTCCGTATGTTCAAGGATCTGATGGAGTGGTGATTTCTCTAAAAACGTTAGATTCGATGACTGTAATTTCTCGAAGGGAGAATTTATGAAGACCCTGATAATGGAAGAGAAATACAGCAAGGGGATAAAGATTGACACCCTATTTTGACTTGGATAAGTGTTGTGACAGGATGAGCTGCTGTCAAACATAAAAGCAAAGAATAGGGAGAAATCTGGAGAACATAAATTGCACAAGGGCACACAGAGATTGTGCAGGAGTACCCATAGGATCCAATGAGGTACTGAAATGAGACAATAGGTGCAAGGAGAAAAGGTGTTCTCAGATGAAGCTCAGAGCAGAGACTCTTAGAGGTTGTACAACAGGAAGTCTCTTGTGCTCTTGATGAAGATAACAGGCGAAGACCTTTTCAATGCATGCAAGGATGGAAAGAGAGTTGTTGTAGAGGCACCTAATTGAGGGGGTGCAAACGCCTGTGATAAAAGGCGACCGCCTATGATGAAAGGCAAAGACACCAAAGAGAATTGGTGTAGCTGGAGCTGTCAAGTGTGTTGATGAAAGACGCAGAAGCTCCAAACATAGAAATCGAGGTGGAGAATTGTTTAGAGCCACTTTGAAGCATCTCAGCTGAAGGAAGATGCGACCGCCTATGAAAGGCGAAGACACCTTAGATGGAAGGTGTGTGAGGGCCATGATAGGAGCCCCAGTTCAGACCGCCTTATGACAACAGGCGAAGACACCTTAGAGAAGGTGTGAGGGCCATGATAGGAGCCCAAGTTCAAAACGCCCCAGAGCCAATGTGATGGCTAGATATGAGTGGACAGGTGTATAACCAATGAAGTGGCTATGATGAGTATGAAGACAAATACAGGATTGACTTTCATGGATATTGCCCCCATGCTAAAGATTAATGAGCTAGAAGACATTTGCCTTGGACAATAAGTAGGTGACTTGTGGAGCATTAAGACGCGGCTGCTATGAATAAGCAGAGGGCATGCGCAGGTTCCGGGAACAAGTTGACTCTTCTCAAGGTGGTGAGCTCGGTAATGGCATTGCAATACTCAGAGTATGAAGACAGATATGGATCAACCTTTAATGGGCTGCCCCTATGGTTAAAGGTGGAGAGCTAGGACTAAGAGCGAGAGACTCACAGAGAAGTAAGGCGTGGTTCCTAGGGTGGAACAGAGGGCAGGCGCAACTCCTGGATGAGTAGACTCTTGGAAGAGTGGTGAGCTTATGATCACATTGAAATACTCAATGACTGTCGTACTTGGGAATATTTATTTGAGGGGGTGCTGTAAGCCTTGGTGTAAGGCTTGAAAAATCATTCCGAACCGAGCATGGTTGATAAGCTCGAAGAGGAATTTTGTGTTGAAGACGCTCTCAGAATGGTAAGCTTGGAAGAGCTGCAGAATGCAACCTTGTGCTGAAGAAGCAAGAAGACAATTGCCCACACAAATGGCAAAGGGGGTGATTGTTAGGAAATTGCCATTTTGTGGTAATGCCCCACCGTGGAATATTTAGTGCCACCATTTGTGCCATGTTTTATGGTTTTATTGTCCCCTCCATGTTGACAAATGTGCTGGAGGAGCTCACCATATTTGCCTATAAAAGAGGCATGATTTTGAAGAGAGAGTGAGAGAGAGAACATGAGTGTGTGAAGAGAATAAGAGAGAAAGAGAGAGCTGCAATGGCAGCAGCCTTGCTGCCATTGCAGCTGCTGCAACGACAGTGTGTGAGAGCTGGGAGTAGAGTAGAGTAGAGTGGATGTAATCCTTCTCCTCCATGTATTTATTGTATCATTTCTCTATCTCTAATAAAATGGACCTCTCCCGTGGATGTAGGCGAATTGCCGAACCATGTTAAATATTGTGTCAGTGTGCTTAGCCTCCAATGGGCAACAATCAGAATACCACCGGTCCGCGCATAGGGGAGCCAGAATCCCTAACAATAACCTCATTCATAACACTGCTAAAAAAATAAAGCTGAAAAGGGCATGTTGTTTAAACGCAAAAAGCAATGATCTTGTTCATCCTTGTTAAACTTGGTAAGGCCCAAAGGGTTGACATGGGAAATTCGACCTGGAACCTTACTCAGTTCAAATTTCAAGTTAAACAACAAAAAAACATTGACCTAGCGAAAACCTAGCCAGATTTTAGTGACCTAATTGACCTATACCGTTTTGATTAAATTTTTTTTGACTTGGTGTGATGTAATAACCTAGTGACCCAAGCCCTTTCCCTAGTCAGTCCCCGGGCTAGTCCGACAACTATGAATGATTTTCAATGAATGCCTATATTTCCAAGTTTTCTGACAACTATGAATGCCTATATTTACAAGTTTTGCATTCTAAATCAAGATTTAATCAAACATCAAATGCTAAAAATTGGTATCAAGTTTATTATAGAATGTATCTATATAAAAAAATATTATAAGCATACTATAAAGGAAATATTATTCATACTCTTGTGTTGTAATCTCTACTATTACTATTGTATATTGCCCTTACATATATATAGAAAAGGTTGGCTAACCAATAAGTTAAAGCCTCCTAATTATTATCAATTAATTATTCTCAACTTGATATCAAAGTCTTCTGCCGTCAGAACTCTTATATCCCTCCCTGCAACCGGCCTTCTCTATCCCTCTCCTAAATGGACTCTGCTGCTGCTGCCACCGACTTCTTCCCCACCACCAGTGGTGCAGCCTAGCCGGCCAACCATTCAATAGTTGTTGCCGATGGTTCTTTCTCCCACCAGCAGCAGCCCCAAGTTGTAGGGCAGAACCATGGTTCCTTCTCCCATGTTTCTGTCGTCCCTCTTCACATCATTGGAACAACAACTCCTTCTATCGTTGCGTTGTCCAATACTCACCAAGTGGTCTCATTAAAGCTTACGACCACCAACTATCTTTATTGGCGAATGCAGATGAAGCCATATTTTCTTGGTCAAGGTGTTTTCCACTTTGCTGATGGCTTAGTGTCTTGTCCTCCCTCTCATGTTTCTGACAATTCTGATGTTTCTTCTTTGGCAATCAACCCCTCTTTTCTTTATTGGAAGCAATAGGATCAACTTATTTTAAGCGTGTTACTCTCTTCTCTCTCCATGGACATTCTGTATCTTATTGTAGATTGTTAAACTTCTTCTTGTGTTTGGCGCACTCTTGAGAAAGCGCTCGCTTCTCTATCGAACTCTCATATTATGCAACTTCATGGGTCTTTTCAAGGTCTTTGGTAAGGAGATGCATCGGTTACTACATATATGTAGCACGCCAAGTCATTATTTGATGAATTGATTGTTGCTGGCCAGCTCCTTTCTCTTGAACACTTCAATTTCTATATATTTTATGGTCTTCGTGGTGAGTTTAGAGACTTGGTCACTAGTCTCGTAACCAAGGCAGAACCGCTGTCATACGCTAACCTTCACATCCATCTTCTTACTCACGAGTTTCTGCACAAATCTTCCCTTCCAACCATGACTGCTAATCCACCTTTGTTACCCACACCATCTCTACAACCCTCTGCTCACCTTGCCTAGCATCAACACCGGTATGATTTCAGTCATAAGAGAGGTCGTTCACACAGCCACTAGCGCCCCAACAACAGTCAGTATAACAGCCAACACATGTCTGATTTTTATGATGTTCATTCTTCTGCCCCTGGATACTGGAAGTAGGGTAACTGGCAGCAGACCAGATGGTCTGCTGTTTCTAAGCAGTGGCCTCCTTATTGACTTTTTTAGCAGACCATTAAGTGTCAGCTCTACTTCTCTTTCGGCCACACCGCCCTCCAATGTGCTCAGTTTCGCAGCAGCAACCACCAGCCTTCTGCTCATCGTACCGTTGGCTTCGTTTATATAGGTACTTGGTTCCCGGATATTGGTGCAAACCAACACGTTACTCCTGATCTTGCAACTATGACCGATTCTGCTCCCTATCTTGGTAATGATCACTTACATGTTGGTGACGGTAAGGGTCTTCCCATATCCCATATTGGGCATACCATGTTGCGTTACACACCTTTACATTATCTAACATTCTTCATGTTCCTCATATCACCAAACCATTGCTATCTGTTAAAAAATTTTATCGTGATAATAATGTTTATTTTGAATTTCACGCCTCTGTGTTGTATGTAAATGATCTCACCACCAAAGCAGTGCTCCTTTCTGGTTAGAGCAATGATGGTCTCTATGTTCTTTCTTAGTCTTCTGCCACCACTATTCCTCAAACTTATTGTTCTCCTTGCATCTCTGCGACTGCTGATTTATGGTATCGTCGATTGGGTCATCCTACTTCCCGTATTTTCAATTTGTTAGTTTCCAAAAATAAATAATGTGTACTTTTAGGCGCTCTCTTGTTCAATGTCAAGCTTGTCCACTTGACAAGTCTTCGCGTTTGTCTTTGCGACCTACGAGTGATGTTTAGGGCCCTGCTCCTATATTTTCCTCTTATGGTTTTTGTTACTTTGTTACCTTTATCGATGCGCATACTGTAACACCCCCTCAACCGGGATAAAATAACAATCTCATGCAACTGGAAAACAGAGTAAAGTTTATATATATATATATATATATGGTATTCATATGAAGACTACCGAAATTTGAATTGTTATTGTCTAAGTCTTGAACCGTTACTGTCTTATGGTTATTGTCTAACATATCTCACCTTTGATATATCACTCTCAAAGTTATATCATCAAAATAATAGCTATTATATAAATCTAATTTGCTATAGAAAATTCGGTAGAGTTTCCTTTGTTTTTTGATGTTAGCAAGTTATGAACTAGACTTCATTCAATCACAATACTCAATCTTCTACTTCGATCCAACCATCCTGGATCATATCCCATCTCATCATACAATATTTTACACAACAATACTTTGTTGTGCTTTCTCAACCTTACATCATCAACAAATAAAACATAACAATTAAATTCTCTTCAAATAAAACATTAACTACATACAAATAAAAAACTCAAAGGATTCATATTGAACTAATTATTACTTTAACATGCATCCATATGTTTGTTTCATCATACTCCCTGTTGTTATCCATTTTTTAGTCCCCTTACAAAAAAGGAGAAAAGAAAAAATAAAAAAATATATTTAGAAGAAAACAAAAAATAATAGTAGTGAGAAGAGGATACCGAAGTTTAGAGCAATTGAAGATTGAATTAAATAGTTTAGAAAGAATAAGGACTGTTCTGTAAATGGTGTTAAAATCCAGGGGTCCAATTAAAATTTATACAGGGGCTTGATTACAAAATTGCGAAACCCCAAGGACCAAATAAAAAATGGCCATTTGAATTGGAAAACAGAGTCGTTTCCTGGACAAATGTTCATTGCCTTCTTCCTCAGCAACTGTTTCGATACTAAAGGTAGTGGAGACGTTTCAGCAGCAAAAGCACTAAATTGCTTCAGTTATGGGGCACGTTTCACGACTACTATCTCTCTGCATGCCGTTGCCAAATCGACCGTTACCACCGCATGGCATTCTTTGGCCTTATAAAAGCCAGAGAAAGGCCACGAACTGAAAAAAAAAAAGATAGAGGGGAAGTGGAAAACCAAAAATAAATCAGTAGAGAGAGAAGCAAACAAACAAAAATAAGGAAGAAAAAATACAGAAGAATACCAGGAGAGAGGAGAAGACAAAGACAAAAGGGAAGGAATAAGGCCACAAGAAGAACAGAAAACAGAAACAGAGAGAATGGGAGACCAGAAACCAGAGAAGAAGCAAATAGAAAACATAAAGAAAAAGAGGAGAATCGTTCAGCCATCATCTTCGGCTTTGTCTCCCTGCACCAGGTAAGTTCCTTTTCATTCCGTGTTTTGTAGTTACATAACACTGTGCGAAGGTAATTTTAATTACCTTCGTACTGTATATAGCATGCGTGATTAGTTCACGCATGCGGGCCTTAATCAGCCGGGTCACCGGCTTTGGGCCACTGACCCGGCCCCCTAAAAAAAAAAGAGAGATTTGTGAATACCAAAACTAGCAAAGAATACCTCTAGTTCTTCAAACTTAGAACCAATGGAGAGAGAGTTGAGATCGTGAATGAAGGCTGAGCAGCTATTAAGGGGAAGGAAAGGGGGTTGAAACGAGTGGGAGGAAACTGACAGAAAATAAGAGAACCGAGAGAGGAAGAAAAAGGGGGGAAATGGGAGAAAGAGAGGGGGAAAATACTACCAAACTGTCCAGACCTACTTAGATTTGAAAGGTATGGGTCATGTAGTCTCCTTTTGCCCCCTAATTCTTCAAAGCCAGAACTGAAAATGATGAAGGATCCCTAAGAAAAATTGACCTAAACCTCCTAGGCTAATTGTAAAGGAAACTGAAAACAACTAAGAGGATAAGCAACAAAGATGAAATGAGGCCAATTTCTAGAGCATCTAACTAAGGATAATGAATAAAATGGAAAGAATAAAACTTGGGGGCCAATCGTAGCATTCCCTGCCGAAAGAGTGTTCTGTAGTGAATTTGTGATTCGCTGCTGAAATTGAGTTGGCTGTAGCAAATTAGCATTCGCTGTTGAAAGTGTGTTTTGCAGTGAATTTGTGATTTGCTGCCGAAAATGAGTTTCCTGCAGCGAATTTGGGATTTGCTGTCAAAATTGAGTTGCCTGCAGCGAATTAGCATTCGCTATCGAAAATGTGTGTTCTGCAGCGAATTTATGATTCGTTGCTGAAATTGAGTTGTATACAGCGAGTTAACATTCGCTGTCGAAGTTGTATGGTCTATAGCAAATTTGAAATTCATTGTCGAAATTGGGTTGTTTGCAACGAATTAATGTTCACTGCCGAATTGTGTGTTATGCAGCGAATTTGAGATTCGCTGCTGAAGTTGAATTGTCTGCAGTGAATTTGTAATTCGCTGCTGAAATTGAGTTGTTTGCAGCAAATTAACATTCGCTGCCCAATTGTGTGTCCTGCAGCGAATTTGGGGTTCGCTACCAAAGTTGTATGGTCTGCAGCGAATTTGTAATTCGCTGCCAAAATTGAGTTGTTTGCAGCGAATTAACATTCGTTACCGAATTGGGTGTTCTGCAGCGAATTTGGGATTCGCTGCTGAAGTTGAATTGTTTGCAGCGAATTTGTAATTCACTACCGAAATTGAGTTTGCAGCAAATTAACATTTGCTGCAAATTGTGTGTTCTGCACCAAATTTGGGATTCGCTGTCGAAGTTGAATTGTCTGCAGCGAATTTGTAATTTGCTGCCGAAATTGATTTGTTTGTAGTGAATTAACATTCACTGCCAAATTGTGTGTTCTACAATGAAATTGTTATTCGTTGCCGAAGTTGTATTGTCTACAGCGACTTTATGACTCGCTGCCGGAATTGAGTTGTCTGCAACGAGTTAGCATTCACAGTCGAAAATGTGTTGGCTGCAGTGAAGTAGCATTCGCTGTCAAAATTGTGGCGCCAGCAGCGAAACAGTTTTCACTACGAATTGAGCAGCCTGCAGCGAACCAGTTTTTACTGCCGAACTATCCGGCCTGCAGCGAGTCAGGTTTCACTGCCGATTTCTACAATAGGCCTCCCGGACAGAAATGACTCAAATGCTTGTAACAATTTCATTGTATGATGGTGTAAAATGTGGAACACTTGAATGTTAACATATGAACTCTTGAAATAAGTATGGTGATGAATGTGATTCAAAGATACAAATGTATTGATTTGTGACCATTGATGTCTTATGTGGTGCGGTCGGGATCAGATAGATGACCGGGACAAATGATTGATTAGCTTCGGCTAATGGCATCAGAACAGATGACCGGGACTAACGAATGATTAGCTTCGGTTAATGGCATCCGAACAGATGACCGGGACAAAGAAATGATTAGCTTCGGCTAATGGCATCCGAACGGATGACTGAGACAAATGAATGATTAGCTTCGGCTAATGGCATCCAAATGGATGACCGGGACAAATGGTTGATTAGCTTCGACTAATGGCATCCGAAGTGGATGGCGGGGGCGAGTAAATGGTTAACCTCGACAAATAATGCCTTAAGAGGATAACAGGATTTAAGATTATGGCTGATGTCGCACCCGACATCGCGGCGGCCCACAAATTAATCTCTTGGTTATGGAAAAAAAACAGATTTCTGGCACCTTGTTCTTTTAGGGGAAAATGTCTTGTTTAAGGAGTCGCCACCTAGTATTATGGTCACTAGAAACCCTAACTGGTCAGCAGAGATTCTATGGTACGAGATTGGTTGCGTAAAAGGGAAGATATTATCACCCCTTGAACGTTCTGCCTGAGGCAGGCTGCATTGCTGATTTTTGTCTTAAATTGCTAAATATTTATTGGTTTATGCTCTGATGGTTTACTTGCAATATTCCTGACTCTGGCGCCAGTGAATATTCAACTACAAATAATTCTAACTCTGGCGTTAGTAAATATTACGTAGCTATAAAATAAATTTGGATCAATATTTTTATTCCTGACTCTGGCGTCAATAAATAAACAAATAAAATAAAGTTATTTTTTATTTTTTTCTAGCTAAATAAAATAAAATATAATGATAAAAATAATATAAATTTAAACCAGTATTTTTATTCCTGACTCTGACGTCAGTGAATAAACCAATAAATTTACGTTATTTTTATTCATGCATACACATCTTTTATTTTTTATTATTTTTTTGGGGGGCTGGGCCGGCTCAGCCCATGGCGCTGGGCTGGGCTGGGCTGGACCCAGCCGGCCCAGCCTGGTCACTGGCCCAAGCCAGTGACCCGGCTGGGCCAAGGCACGCACCACGCGTGCGTGCCAAAGTTAATTAAATCCAAGCTGCACAGTAAAAGGAACGAAAACAAACTTACCTGATCTGCAGACGTTGCTGGAGGCGATGAAGACGATGGGGATGTTGATGTTGGTCTCTGTTTCTCCTGCTTGCGTTTTCCCTTTGCTTCCCCGGTCTTTCTGTTTTGGACTACTTCCTTTGCTTTTAACTCTGCTCGTCGCACCGGTTATTGGCGATGGAAGGGACGAAGACGATGATGAAATGTTGGTTCTTTCCTGCTGGGAATTTGTTTTGATTCTGGGTTTTCGTTGTTTGCAGGGTCGAAGACAGTGGCAGAGCCAATACTCGTCTCTGTGTATTGCTGCTCTCTTGTTCTCCCCGTCTCTCTGTGTATTATTGCTTTGGATTTGTGCTCTGCTTTTTCTCTCTTCTTTGCTCTGATTTTCTTTTCTGGTTTTTTGTCTGGGCTTAGCTGAAGTTTTTCCTCGGTTTCTCGTCCAAAATCCCACTGTTTTCCCCCCTTTCAGTCCCCAGTTTTTTCTTCCTTTTTCCTCCTCCGCGGTTCTGTGATTCCCTCTCCTTTTTTAAGGCCAGAACCGGTGGTAACGGCCGCCTCCTAAATGCCCTGTAACAGGTCGCCTTCAATGAGTAAGCGTTGCTGCCAACGGATGAAATGTCTCTGCCTTTAATGGCAGAGCCGTTGCAGAGGAAGAAGACGGTGAACAGTCGCTGCAAAACTACCCCGTTTTCTAGTTCTAAAGGCTGCTTTCAATTTGGTCCTTGGAATTCTTATAATTTTGCAATCAAGCCCCTGGTTAAAACGTAATTGGATCCTTGCATTTCCGCGCCATTTTCAAGCTGGTTCTTGGATTTTAATGTTTGCAATTTGGACCCCAATTAAACCCCAAACTTTGATATTTTTTCAATTAAGTCCCTGATTACATTAATTAAATTAATTTCAAGTTTAATTAAGTCTCAAAACTTATAAATTCTTCACTTAAACCCTTAATTGGATTAATTAAATTAATTCCAAGCTTAATTAAGTCTCAAAACTTATCAATTCTCCAATTAAAACCTTGATTGGATTAATTAAATTAATTCCAAGCTCAATTAATTCTCAAAACTTATCAATTCTCCAATTAAAACCTTGATTTGATTAATTAAATTAATTCCAAGCTTAATTAAGTCTCAAAACTTATCAATTCTCCAATTAAACCCTTGATTGAATTAATTAGATTAATTTTAAAGTTTAATTAAACCCCAAAACTTCCAATCATATTGCCATTAACCTAAATTTTAATTCATTCTTCATTTATTTCATTTTACTTGTTTTTCATCATTATTATTTTTTCATCATCATTTTTTATCCTTTTCTGTAAATAAAATAATAATAATAATTAAAATAAAAATGATCAAAAATTAGGTTATGACAGCTGATTGCAAAAATTGGTGCATTTATATGTACTATAAGTCATTCATACCAAGTACATTAAGGAACTACAAATGTCACGCTTCAAACATGGGATAATGTTAATGCTTCATTAAACTGCCAGACTACTGATTATTATTATTATTATTATTATTATTAAGTAATCACATTCTTATAAATGTTTTGTACTGCGGCAGGGACGTCACATCAACGAGGTGCCTAGGAAACCCAATACACGGGAACATACTTTTACAAGGAATCATGTAGTTGCATTCTAAATCACGATGTATTTTATATGAATCAATGTCCTGAACATATAACTATTAGTATATCATTTTTGTTTAAATTCGTGATGACTATTAGTAGGATAAGAATGCAAACTCATGTCTATGTATGTATATTTTTTATACGAACTTCTAATCATGCAAACATAATAATATGTGTTTATGTAAGATTCACTTTTAAATGAAATGTTGATTGTTGTTGGTGTATGGATTGTATCTTGATGATGTGAAGGAACAG
>Ga0307515_10014183_pt1 | contig 14806 bp, 10 predicted proteins | sample 17_EM_MG_FD_194513 | JGI IMG/M metagenome (GOLD analysis project Ga0307515, IMG submission 194513) | Populus trichocarpa ectomycorrhiza microbial communities from riparian zone in the Pacific Northwest, United States - 17_EM | ecosystem: Host-associated > Plants > Roots > Unclassified | place... | reverse complement strand
GAACAATCTCACTAGTGATTTACAAGTCTTATTATAATGTATTGACTCTTGACATATGCCCTGGAATTATGAATATACATATATTATTTCTTCACCAAAAAAAAAAAAAAACACTTGAGAATTATTAAGGAGCTTTACTGTTTATATGGACCGTGTTCTCTCTCTCTTTTTGTTTTTTTTTTTTTTCCAATTCAGCCTCTCATTTTTTTTCCATTTCCCTCCCTCTTTTTATTTCAATTTTATCTTTCGTTTTTTTATAACAATTGTTTAGGTTAATTTTGTACCAGTCAAAAATCATGTCGGGAAAACTTTTATATAATTTAATTTTAAACATGAGTTAAGCAAAGAGTTAAGATAAAAAAATTTTATATCAATTTCATCTTTTATTTTTCAATTTCATCCCCAAACTTTATTTTACCAATCATTTAAGTTGTTTTCGGACTTGATAAATTGATTAGGTCACATTAAGACAACTCTCACATAATTTAATTTTAAATTCAAAAACAAGAAGTTGGGTCAAGATTTTTTTTAATATCAATTTCATTCTTTTTTCTTTATTTCATCCCTGAATTGTTTTTACCAGCTCGGTGGAATGTCTTTAGACCAGCAAATCAACCAGGTCATTTTAGAGCAATTCTCACATAGTTTAATTTTAAATTTAAATTATATAAGAAGTCAGATAAAAAAAATTTTAAATTGACATGCTAGGTTGATTTAATAAAAATATCAAATAATTATTTATAACCTGAATATTTTTTTATATTCAAAATCTTTTTTATATACACGTGTGTGTAGACACACACATAATTTTATTTTATGATTTTTGTAAAATTCTTATTTCTCAATTAAGAAACTACATTAAAACTTCAATTTAAATTAACCATCTCCATTCTTTCCCTTGTGTTTAAACGAGTGATAATTACAGGTTTTTTTTTTAAGTGTCATATTTAAATTTCATTATCTTAATCACATTAATATTTTACACTTTGATTTTGATACAATAGAGTTTTTTTTCTTAATATATAAAAGTTAAAACGCCATATTCTCTATTATATATATAAATTATGATCGAAATTGTGATGGAAGATGCTTTTAAAATATTTTTTACTTGAAAATATATTAAAATAATATTTTTTATATATTTTTCTACTTTTAATATTAACATGTTAAATCAATAAAAAATGTTAATTAAAAAATAAAATATTAAAAAATACAGTCCGCACTCTGCTATAATATTGTTGAACTATAAACCCATTTTATTTCACCTACAAAAACGTTGTGAACATGGTTTTCTTTTTCTTTGTTTTTCTCCCTCTAATATGTGGGTCGGTTTAAGAGAAAAAACCAAGTAATTTAAGGGTTTTTAAAAGTTAAATATAAATTATTTTTTAAAATAAATTTTGTTTAAAAATATATTAAAATAATATTTTTTTATTTTTTAAAATTTATTTTTGACATTCATGTATTAAAATAATATAAAAATATTTTAAAAATTATTTTAAAATTAAAAAATTAAAATTTAACAAAATAAATAAATAAATAAATAAAATATGTTGATCCTGAATGACGAATGGTGGTTCGGAGTCTTTGGACAGAATAAAAATTTCAAACAGCGTTTGGAAGAAAGACGCCCAGTTAGCAACGAATCCTACCACAGCAAAAGCAAACCTCCGTCAAAACAAAAACACAAAGCAAAGCAAAGCCATAGAAAAACCACCCACAAAACAAACACGATCAAAACCACATAAATTATTCTGAATTGTTTTTTATTGTTTGAAATAAAAAAGAGAGATGGTGTTCTACTTCAAAGCCAGACCAGAGGCAGGAGATTACACTATTTTTATGGGTCTTGACAAGTACGAGAACGAGGAGCTTATCAAATATGGTTTCCCTGAAGACATCTGGTACTCTTTTTTTCTTATCAATTTCTTGCTAATCCAATTCAAAGTTTCAATCTTTGCCATCTGGGTCTTTGATTTATTGATTAATTTAGTCAGATATTAATTGTAATTTAATTAGTTTTGTTGTTTTATAAGGTCAAGATTCTCTCTATATGTGATATTTTCCCATTGATCTTATAATAATCAAAGCAGAGAGTGAAAAGTGTTATAATTTATAATTGGGAGGGAGTAATTCAACAAGGTAGAGTGATGGTTTCTCTATCAAATCAAAAATCAATGCTCAGAATTTGAACTTTGAAGAGCCCATGTTATTGAAAAGGGTAAAGAAGGAAAGGGGAGTTTGTAATTCGTTATCTGGATTGGGTTTTGTTTGCAATTAGGGGTCTGACGTTTTCAGAAATCATCAGGGTTTTTCTTGATGGTTTTTTTTTTTTGTAGGTTTCACGTGGACAAAATGTCTTCTGCCCATGTGTATGTAAGGCTGCATAAAGGTCAGACCATTGATGATATAAGTGAAGGTGTACTTGAGGATTGTGTGCAGCTTGTTAAAGCAAATTCGATTCAAGGAAAAGTTTCTGAATCTTCCTTTCATTTTACATAATTCAGTTTCTCCCTTGCCGCTATGGATTTATACTTCATGGTTTTAATAGCAAGCTCAATGCTTGTTTCGTAATATAAAGTTACAACCATTCCCTTGATTAAAGTATTCTTTTTTGTTTTGAACATGGATGCATAGTTACAATGAGTTAGTTGTTCGAAACTGTTTCTCTTTCACACTGCAGGCAACAAGGTGAACAACATTGATGTTGTTTACACTCCTTGGGCCAATTTGAAGAAAACTGCTTCCATGGATGTTGGTCAAGTTGGCTTCCACAATTCAAAGATGGTGACATCCTTTGTTTGGTAGTTTGTGTTTACAACTTACTGGAACAATAATGAGCAATTACATAAATTAATCATGTTTCTCTGGTTTTGACTCTTTATCTAGGTTCGAACTGTGAGAGTGGAGAAGCGGCTAAATGAGGTAGTTAATAGATTGAACAAAACAAAGGTAGAAAGAAAACCTGATTTGAAAGGTAAATCTTTGATCTCAGCCTATCATTTTAGTTTATTACAAAACCTGCGGGCCATAAAAAGAAGGCAGGGAACTTCATAATTCTCTTCTCTTCTTATCTGTGCACAAAACCAAACATAGGGAGTGGTTTAGGTTTTCCAGATGTAATGTTGTCAGTTTTTTGCTTAGCTTAGTTCTATAAATTCTTTTCATCGGCCCTGATGATTCTAACGGTTACTTATTACCATGTATCATTGCAGCTGAGAGAGAAGCAGTCAATGCAGCAGAAAGAGCAGAGAGAAAGCTTCTTCTGAGAGATAAAGTGAGTTTTATCCATTCTCATGTGTCCAATTCTAAGTCTTAGGTCAGGTGATGTAGAGCTGTAACATGGAACATGATATCCTTGTGCACTTATTATGAAGAGCATATGATGGCACCGAATTTGTTTCAGCTGGACAGATATGAAGAATGCGTTTGGGAACGCGGTGCAAACCGCGTTCCCAAAAAATTCAAATTTTTTTTTTTTTTGCTAAAATTTAATATGGTTTGTACGTTTTGGATCGTTTTGATGTGCTGATGTCAAAAATGATTTTTAAAAAATAAAAAAACATCATTGGCATGCATTTCGGCACAAAAAGTTATTTGAAAAGCAACCGCTACCACACTGCCAAGCACCCTCGAATTATACCTGATAAAAATAGATCTATTTGGAACCTCTTATAGTTCTTTTCACTCTAACTTTGAAAATAGGATTCCTTTCCTTCTCCTTGGCCTCCTCCTCCCTCATCTCGCCCTTTTCTTCCTCTTATTGGAAATGAATTCGATGGGGAGTTCAGCTGACCTTGTTGCTCCTTAGTCTCCGTAAGGTTCAGAGTCTTCTTGGGTCCTCAAGTGGCTTTCTTTTAGTGGCAGTGGTTTATCATTTAAAGTTATGTAGCCAAGGATTGCATTTGAATTCTGGGTTTTGCAATGTGAGTTTGGGCGTAGTTGGTCAATTGTTAAACCATGTTAAGTACTCTTCCATCGAATTTCCTTTGGGAAGAACACATTCCTTTTGCTTTCTGCACGCACCGCAAGAACGGTTATCAGATCTTTTGATGCTTTGCTTTCAGTGACAATGTGATTGAAATTATAAACCTCCAGTGTAGTTTATCTAAAACATCCAAGAAGTATCATTTATGCTTCCATTGATCTCAAACATTGTGCAAACAAATAGAATCTTCTCCCAGCATTACTTGCAACCTGTTATGTTTTTTGGGCATTAATGTTGGGAACGCTGGAAGCTTCAAATTCAGAAAATTATAGCTTTATCACCATTTTCATAGTCACTAGTATTGGTTGCAACCTGTTTTGTTTTTTGGGAATTAATGTTTGAACGCTGTAAGTTTTAAATTGCAGATTGTTTGGCTATATCACCATTTTAAATGCCCCTAGGATTTATATCTCCTTCTAGCATTTAAATGTGTGGCAAAAAGTCTACTGGTTGCTCTTTTAGCTATTTATTGACTTTCTTATTGTTGTAAAAAGGACACGGTCATACTGTGATTGGATGAAATATTAGACGGTAACAGCACGGTCTATTCTTTTTTTATTATGTTTCTGTGTTGCTGGTATCTAAAAAATCTAGTCATTGAGTTGATCTCTTGATATTAAGATAAGGTATTCCAGTTGCATATTGGTATAATGCATCTACTTGGTTTGATAGCTTTGATCTCTCGATATTAAGAGATGAACTCACAATTCCCATTTTCAACAATTTTGGCTATTGAGTTGCATTGTGTTGCACATTCATGTTCTTGGATGGTTGTGTTGTGCCCGTTCAATTCCTAGTCCTCAGTTTCAAGTTGTGCTGTGCATCTGATCTACTCATTGCTTCAAATATTCTTAGACATTCCATAGGTCAGTGATTCTCCAGTTTAGCATTTTCCCTCTTGTTTCACAAGGTTTGGTTTCAGTTCTTTATGTTCAATAATTTCTATCTGTTCTGGGAGTGTGATCTTCTTTTGATTATTTTGTGCGCTTAGAAAGAAAGGAATGCTTGAATCCTCGAAAACAGTTCTATCCACCCACTGTTGTGGGATAGGATTTTTTTTCTAGTCTCCTTTCACTGCGATGCTTCCCCAGGTTATGGAGGAGTCTCTGTGTCTGATATTCAACGGGAGAAGAGGGCCTTATTTATTGGGTGCCTCTTTCTGTGCTTTCAAAGTTTAGGATGACTCATTCTCTGTTTACTGCTTCTTCTTTTTGTTCCTTTTTAATGTAGTTAAAGTATTAATTCTTCCATGATATTAATTCTTCAATATCAATGCAGTAGCAAAATTTGAAAGTATGACTCCAGCTCTTCTACCATTTGAGGAGATATGATACTTTGGTTGGAGCCAATCTTTCCTCCCTTTTTTTTATTTAATTATAAAGTGCATAAAAATCTCAAATTTGTCTTTGCAGAAACGACGTGAGGAAATGGAAAGGCTTGAAAAGGAGAGACAGACAGAGATAAGGAGCTACAAGGGTTTGATGGTGGCTGAAAAGATGACATCCAATAAACAAGTAGCATCTGAAAACAAGTCCTTGCAGGAGCTGGAAGACGACTTTATGTAAAGCAATGGTATTCAGGGGTTCTGCTGAACCTGCTGCCCCTTGAAGATGCGGGTTTGTCATTCAGTTTGTGACTTCAAGCATTATATGAATAAACTTAGAAAATTTGGAAAGGTACATGTAATGCCAGGCGAAGGGGGAGGAGATCAGGGTTGGGGAATTACTTGTCTGCTATAAGTTATACTCTGGTGACAATGACAATGACAAACATGGTTAAAATTGAATTGTGGTTAATGTGTGATAGACATCGTTTATCATAGACGATAGTTTATCAATCTTGCTATTTAGTTTTTGCAACAAGGTTTATTGAAGCTTGTTTGGTCACGCCCATATGCAAGTGCAAATATGAAAATTTGGTTTTAGTCCTGATCCTTTATAGTTTCAGTATTCTGATTTTTAGGATTGCTTGATCAAATTTCATGTCAATCATCTCTTCAAGGATTTCATAAATGACCTGTTGGGCTTCACAATCTTAACCACCTGATTTGGTGGCAAATACTTTCTACAGGTGGTTCCCTTCTCATGCTTGATTTGTTGGTTTCAGTCGATCTTCGAGTCTTCACATTTGTGGTTTGTCTCAGGTCAGCCATTTTCTGACAGATTCACTCAGAATGCTCGACTGTCTGGCGCGCAATATTCAGGTCTATAAAATGGAAAAGTGGAGATTGAATTAGATGGATTCTGTGAGTTTGCATCTTAGAGAACCACTGATTATGAAGTTCTGGAAAGTTTGACAAGCAAGAAATCGAGGGTGTTTAATTGGAAAATGAGAACTACTAGATGAACTTTTGAAATTCTTTCTTCTTGTATCCGGAGAGCTGTTTAAAAGCACGTCAGCAAGAGCTTCTTCCATCACGGGAGAGCTGCCATGTCTGCAGAGCAAGCTAGCCTTGTGCATCACCCCTCCACGTGAGAGCCGGTCTAACCCGAGATCCATGCAATTAGTGAAATGCAAAGTTTAGGTCGTGAATTCCCAGTTTCCAAATACAGGCATCAAGCATGAGATTCTTTCCATCTGCACCTTGGTGTTTCAAGGAGAGGACACAAGAAACCCGATTTTTAGTTTCCTAAGAACATGCAATTTTATTGATCTTAATAATAGTATATTAACATTGCATTTTCCATAAAAATAATAGAGATAAACATTGAATGAAAATATACTCATAGCCAAAACGTAGCATCTTGTACTCCTCCAATTTAATGACTTTACATTGAGTTCTTGAGCTTCTCCTTTTAAGCTACTTATAATCTTTTTTATTTTTTAATTTCAGAAATCTTTTGCCACCACTTATTAATAGAAAAACATGTTGGGGTTATTGATCTTATATAAAAAAATTATTATGAAAAAAAATACATTAAAATAATATTTTATTTTTATTTTTTAAAAAAATATTTTTAATATTAGCACGTTAAAATAATTTAAAAATATATAAATAATTAATTTTAAATAATTTCTTTAAAAAAAATCATTAAACCTGGTTCCACCATAGTATAAGCAGTCTAGCAGTCTTTTAATGCTAAATTGAATTGCCCCACCACTCTTTGATATATATATATATATGTCATTAAGGTTAAAAAAAACTATATTAAAACAATATAAAGACACTAAAAGATTTTTATTCAACAAAATTTAAAAGTTTAAAACTGTTGAAACGCGGTTCCAACACCCCCTTGTCTCCATACACCGTGGAGCAACAGCAGACAAGCTAAACCCTCTCTCTCTGCAGTCCCCTCTACAAAAACGCACTCAATATCACCAAAACCCTAACAACAAAAACTCACTCTTTTTCTCTCTACCTTCACTCTCACAACAATGGCAACTCCTCCTTTGGACGAAGAAACCACCAAGGAAGTCCTTAGACAGGTCACTCTCCACATCAATTCTCTTAATTTCATAGAAACATTAAAAGCATCCTTACTTTATTTATTTATTTATTCAGGTTGAGTATTACTTCAGTGACAGCAACATCCCTCGTGATAATTTTTTGAGAAACATAATCGAGTCCAGTGAAGATGGCAGTATCCTTGATCTCTTCAATATAAATCCTGGGTTTTTGTTAGTTTCGGGTTTGGCTTTGTTTGTGTGTTATGTTGTTGTTGGGCTTGACATTAGATAATAGTGGTGAGTTTGGCTTTGATTTGTTCGTTTAAGAAGATGAAAGGACACTTGAAGTTAATGGACGTGAAGCCTGAAGAAATCCCAGAAGTTACTGTTCAGGCTGTGGCAGAAACGTTGAGAAAATCCACTTCTCTTAAAGTTTCTGAAGATGGTTAGTTATTTTTCTTTTCTTGGTGCTTTTCTTTTTTATGTTTTGGATGCTTAGAAAGTGCGTTCTTAAAGAAGATTTTGAACTTTTTTCAGCTAATACTAATTTAGAGCTTTATGTTTGGATAATTAGGAAGTGTTTGCTTAAAGAAAATTCTGAACCTTTGGTAGCTAATGCTAATGTAGCGCTAAATGTTTTGCTCAATTGAATGGAGTTTAAGTTTAATGGATATGAATTAAGAATCTGCGTGTAATCTGTGTTTTGTCTGTTATGTTTTCATGGTGAGTGGTTTGCAGGGAAGAAAGTAGGCAGGATTGCTGGGATATTGAAGCCGGATGAGGCTATAGAACAATTAGATGTAAGAACAATTGCTGCGTCTCCATTAAAATATAATGTGAAGCGAGAAGAGCTGGAGTCATTTTTTGGTCAACATGCGAAGGTAACTTGGTGGTTCTATTTGTTTTGCTTGTGAATGTTCTGCTTTTTTAGTTTCCAATCTTGCTATGTGAGTAGGGAATTGTTGGAAATATTTGGCATATTTTTTTTGGAGAATGAGCATGTTACTTGTTTCAGGTTACAAGTGTAAGGATGCCTCGTCATGTCGGTGACAAAAGGGTATTTTGTGGTACTGCTTTGATTGAGTTCTCATTGGAGGAAGAGGCCGAAAATATTTTAAAGCAAAGCTTGGTTTTTGAAGGTGCAGAGCTAGAATTAAAACCAAAGTAAGCTAATGCACATAGACAAACACCAAGCACTACAACATTTAGGTGTAGTATCTATCCTTTATTCTTTTTGTAGAAATATAAAATGGACTAAAACTTTCTTGTGTGAATATGATGCTTAAAGACACATGTAAGAAAATTGTGGTTATATATCTTTTGTTACATAAGTAAAGCATTTTAAACTGAATAGGTGCGTCGATGTGAAAATATACAATAGTGATATTCTTATTCGTCTGCATGTTTCTCTGTTCTTCTTATTGTAGAGGTGAAAGATGAGCTACGGCTTTGACCCCGATCAATAAAGTTATCAACATTGTATACATAAATCGCTATTAATGTTTCAGAAATTGCTAGCTCTGTGATTTGATTTGTAAAACAGTTAATTTCAGGAGTTACATATGACAGTTAAAATTGTGGGAGCAAACAGGTTGGAAATTATGGTATAACAAGTTTTTTTCGCAATATTTGGAAAGGTACAAGAACTTTGGAGGTATAGAACGCCTTTGTGCCTCTGATCTATCTTGAGCCTCTATATTTTAATCAGTTTCACCCCGCAAAAATACTGAATGATATTGTTCATGTACAGTATAGAACTTAAATTAAAATAAGTTTCTGGTCCATATTTCATGCTCCTAATATACTCCTTTTCCAACTCAGGAGAGAATTTGATACAGAAAGAGTGCAAGAAGAAGAGGAATTTGAAAATTCCCATCCCTCAACAGGCTCCAATAATAAGAATAGTTCCAATGGAGAGGCAAAGTAAGTAATTTTACTGTTCCTGTGTATTCCAATGGGACTATGGAGTTCTCTCTTAATGTTTGTTGACCTGATGTTCTCACCTTGTTGATGGCAGCTATCCAAAGGGCTTAATTATTGCATTTGCTTTAAAGAATAAGTTAGCTGGAGGTTCCGCAGAACAAAATGGTGCTCAGGAACCTGCCAATGATGATGCAAATGCCTGTGATGGAGGATCGAATTCATCAGAGAATATGACCAAAGAAAATGAACAGAAGGTGCCAGAAAACATCAAGACTGATGAAGAAAACAATGGGGAAGAGGTTGATGGGGACAATGGCTCTGAAAGTACAGTAATAAAAACTGAAGAGGAGAAATCATCTGAAGATCCCAATGAAAAGGAGGAAGTGAAGGAGAAACCTAACCCAGCTGCCTCCAAGGATGACAAAAATGTTGTTTTGCGTGAAGATCTGAAGGCTGTCTTTGAAAGATTCGGCATTGTGAAGGTACTAAGATTCTCTTTCTCTCTCTGTTCTTGTTTTCTTTTTCTTTGAATGAGTCTTTATGCCTTTTTAATTGCTGAATATGGTATTCCTTTAAGATTATATATAAGTCCGACACTGTTTTCATTAATCTCTCTTGTATATCTTGCATGCCTTCTGTTTCCAGTTTCAATCATTGTCTAGTCTTTTGTGCTTTGTGTTATACTGACCCCTTTTTTCGTGTGTGTATCACTTTGGTCAAGTATGTTGATTTCAAGATGGGAGATGAATCAGGATACATTCGATTTGAAGAAGCAGAAGCAGCTCAGAAAGCTCGAGCAGCTGCAGTCCTAGCTAAAGAAGAAGGTCTGGTCGTGAAGAATTTTATAGCCACTTTAGAACCTGTGACTGGTGAGCATCAAAACTGACTTCTCTTTGGGAGAGTGTTGATTGGGAGTGTTATTTTAAGATGGATGCTTTCGATACTTATGTTAAGAAGGTTTCAAAATCGATGCCTTTAAGAAACTGTTTGTCCTGTGAATAGGTGCTAGGCTGCTAGCTAGCGTGAAACCCTTTCCTATACTAGGTTCGCATTTGCTTCTGGTGTTTGACTTCCAAGGATGATAAAAGGTATTAATTGTGGTGGAAAAATAGAAGGATCAAAGATTTAGGAAATATGGATCAATTAAACACTTATGTTTTTCTTTGCTTGTGATTCTTACTAGTGTTGTCAAGAGGCGCTCACCTAGGCTCTCCAGGTGAGGCCATATCACCTTTATTAGCCTCAAGCGATGAATCTCAATGAAGCGCTGCCTAGGCGAGCGCCTCGTGAGTGGGCGCCAGGCTTTAAAGCAAGCTCCTGATTGAAATACTTCTTTTCATGTTGGATTTTTCTTTTTTTTTAACTGATTTATGTATTGATCTATTTGTCCATTTTTTAATTTACCACAAGCAACAACTTAGGGGTATCTTTGTAAAAAACAAAGATTAGTGTTAAAAAAGAATTAAAAAATCATTAAAGTGGGAGACATACAGTCAAGGAAGGACACTTGAAGAGAAACACCATCCACACTATGTGCTGAACAAAGTCAAAGAACAACACAAGTACAGAACAGGAAAAGCATGGATGAAGATGTTTTTGAAGATTAATAAATAATGATGATGATATTTAAGTTTGCTTTTTAATCTATTTGGCTACTTACTACTTTAAATTATCTTATTTTGTTTTAAGGGTGAAAAATATAACTTTATACGATTATGTTATGGTATTTTATATTTTCTTTTGATTTTCTAATGATCTAATTTTAATTGGGAAGATATATGTTTTAGATTTATATAATATAATATAATATTATTCATATATTTTTCTTAATCTATAGAATATCGTCTTGATTCGTTTGGGTGAGCTCCTCGGGCATTTTCTAGGCTCGGTACCTTTCGCTTTTGACAACACTGATTCTTACAGCATGGAATGATTATTTTTTAGTTATGTTCTAGTCTTTTCTTCAAGTTTGATCAATCTAGTAGTAATGATAATGAGATTAATATGAACAAAACTTGCTGCATATACATCTTTATTTGTTGACTGATCTTAGTTACTGCCATTAAATGTGGAAGGAAAATTATCAAGGGTTTCTTATTACAATTCGATTTGGTTTCTTATATTTTCAGTGGTCCCGATATGTACTTTCTTTAGTAGATGCCTGTCATAAATTTGTATTTTCCTTGTTAATTGTTGGGTTTTATGTTGTTTTAATCTTGCATTATGTAAAGTGGCACTGAGAGAGCTGGTGTTGTTATTTGTAATCTCAGGTGAGGCAGAAAAGGAATACTGGAACCAATTCCGTGGACACAAAGAAAGGCGTTTTGAAAATAAGGGCAACCGAGGAAGGTCAGTATTACTGTAGTTTTTACTTTCCACTTTCATTTGGATGATAAACTACCTGGAATAGCCCATATAAAAATGGTTCTTCCCTCCAAAATCAGGTGTGGTTTATGAGTGGGGGGATATGGTTCTTCACTTCAATGGGTATAAAGTTGGTTCACTTATAATTCATATTTCTCCCTTTCAAAGTTTTTATTCATGCTTTTCAGGGGTGGGAGATACCACAAGGGTGGTGGCAAACATCCCCGCTCTAGAGAAAACGATTCTGGGAGACCAAATAAAGCTCAGAAAGTTGGAGCATCATGAGAGGCAACCATGCCTATAACAAGTTTTGTGACAGTTTTGTACGACACCTTGATAGTTATTGTATGATGAAAGCCTGTGCTTCTTGATCTCCCTGGTGTCTTTTTTGCTTTGATAAAGATACAATAAGGTGTTTTTATTTGTATTTTTGGTTAACTCTTAAAATATTCTATATTTGGAAATGATCCATGAAATGAATTAAGAGTTTGATGGTTGATCTCTACTTCGGCAGCCATTTTAACTTTGTGTTGAGGGTTGAAACACAAGTAGGCTTCGTATTCCCGCACAGTATTTTTCCGATTAACTTGTGATCAAGCATTGCTTATTACTTGGTGTTCCTTGTTCTGGTACTTTTCGTGTTTTTGCAGTCATAATTGCTCGTAATTGATGAATGCATAGAAAAAATTAGATCCGAGTCGTTTTGTCCACTCTTGGAGAAGCTGACATGTTTGCTGATCATCTCGCAAAACTAAAGGTATCTAGATGTTTTAGTTTGCTACTAGCCTTCGGTGCCCGTGTGCTTCGTCACGAGGCTTAACAAAAAAAAAAAAAAAAAAGTGTTAAAATGGAGTAAAAACGGATAAAATATTATAATTTTTTTAAAAAAAAAACCGTGTTAACTTTTTAAATTTGTAACATGAGTTATTAGATTTAAAACATACAATTTAAAAAAAAAATTTAATTTTCAATTAATTAAAACAAAAAAGTCAAATAGTCTCATTAAGGTTGTTTAGTCATATGTTAACTCAACCGGTCAATTATATTTAATCGGGTCAACCTAACTTAGGATATTTTATTAAGCCTGCAATTTAGATCATGTGATTTAAATAACCTGATAAAAGAATTATAAAGTTTTTTTAAAAAAAACCATGTTAATTTTTTAAATTTATGACCCGAGTTATTAGATTTGAAACACATAATCTAGAAAAGTTATGAAATTTAATTTTTAATTAATTAAAAGAACAAATAAAATCTCATTAGAGTTGTTTAGTCATAGTTACCAGGTTAATTATATTTAACCGAGTGAACTTCTAACCTAATTTAAAATGAAATCTAGTGTAGACAGATCTCGAGTAGATAGCTCATTGAATTGACTAGCTACATTAATAACTAACGGTATAAGGTTTTGGGAATATAAGCTTTTTTGTAGGAATTGTTTGGTAATAACCAGTGATGTACTCCTTTTGAACACTTGATGTACTCCTTCTGAATACTTCAATTGTTTTTTTCCACTAACATTTCAAGAGGGGATCATCCCTCAAAATTTTTGTCAAAACAGAATCAAACTCTTCAGCAAAAATTCACTATACTCGATTCACACTTTGTCACGGGTTATATATTTTTTTTTTGAAAAAGATAAATCTATGTATATATTCAACATATTTTTATAAAAAATAAAAAAATTATGAATACAAATAATTCTAGATAGATCCACCGTATAGCCACACTGCCCAAAAAAAATCAAATGATATATCATGTTAAAATCAGTAAGGTGTTTTGACGAATAAAAGAATTAGAAAAAGATTAAAATAGATGTATTTTGAGAATAAGAAAATAATTCCAAGGAGTTATAATGGAAATGAGAAATAAAAGTTAAGAAACAATCGCGTGAAAAAGTGTTGGTGTAAACCTTAATTAAAAATTAATAATGTTACTGTTAAACTATAGTAAGTCTGTAAATAAAAAAATAAGAAAAAGAAAAAATAAATATATTTTGGAATAAAAAAATGATATTGAGGACTTAATAAAATAACCGATATGGTTTTAGCAATGATTGAATGAGAAAATTTGGATTTTGATGTAAAATTATTTACTGATCCGTTTTACGATATCGAGCATAACTCTTAATCCGACTGTCAAATTATGATGAAATTTTATGAGGAACCTTTTGACACATTTCTCTATATTGGGTTAAAATTTCAAGGTAATCTAAGTTTGGAAATGTCATGCATGCAAGAATATCAAAAGTTAGACAAAAAATAACATGTAGGCTCATTAATGATATTTTTGTAAATAAGCTGGGAAAACTGAAAAATTAGCTTCTTCTTCCCCTTTAAACTATCGGCCAATGTTGAAAAAAATTAAAAAAGAAAAAAAATTGAGAGTTTCATCACTAAAACCCTAGAGATAAACCAAGATTTAAGGCAAGATGAATGAGGAAGTGAGTATTGAACACATCTAACTCAATAATTAAGGGAAAATCAAGTGAGAGAAAAGAAATAAAGAGAAAAAATTCAAGACACTAAGAGGAAAAAAGAGAAGGACCAGAAAACTTTGACCATTTAACATTTGGAGTTCATATCATTATTGGGCAAGACATTATAAACTATATTGTAAATATTTAAGTAAAGATTAACAAAGTTTACGTGAAATTCTTAAATTTTGAATTAGAGAAGTGAAATTGTGAAAATATTATGTTATTGTGATAGAATGAGATATAAATGACTCTAATATGTTTGGCAATGTGGTAGCGGTTGCTTTTCAAATAACTTTTCGTGCCGAAATGCATGTTAATGATATTTTTTTTATTTTTTAAAAATTATTTTTGATATCAGCACATTAAAACAATCCAAAACATACAAACTATATTAAATTTTAGTAAAAAAAAAATTGAATTTTTTGGGAACGCGGTTTGCACCGCGTTCCCAAACGGTTTCTAAATAAAACATAATTAAAGAAGAAAAATTAGGTGTTTATGGTGAAAGTAGAGCTAACCATTTAATGGGGAGGATGAGAATTTTTGGAACCATAGTAGATGTTTGTTAGTGATGTGTATTTAGTATGTGTAACATGTATTGTTGAGAATTGAAATGGATTTAATTATGTTGTTTAATTGTAGTTGAATTTTCAATGTAATTTGAA
>Ga0307515_10014182_pt1 | contig 14806 bp, 17 predicted proteins | sample 17_EM_MG_FD_194513 | JGI IMG/M metagenome (GOLD analysis project Ga0307515, IMG submission 194513) | Populus trichocarpa ectomycorrhiza microbial communities from riparian zone in the Pacific Northwest, United States - 17_EM | ecosystem: Host-associated > Plants > Roots > Unclassified | place... | reverse complement strand
GCGACAAGCGTCAGCAGAACGCATATAGTATGTGTACAGTGTACGTACATGGGCGACTCGCTCCAGGGGAGTGTAGGGCAGCGAGGAAGGCGGTGGGGGGGAAGGTCTACAGCGCTGGTGTGTGGGCTGTAGATCGGGCAACAAGCGTCAGCGGAGCATTTGCAGTATGTGTACAATGTACGTACGTGGAAGAGTCGCTCCCAGGAAGTGTAGGGGCAGCGAGGAGGGCGGCGAGGGGCGGAAAGTCTACAGAGCTGGGGCATGGGCTGTAGGTCAGGCGACAAGCGTCAGCGGAGCGCAAATAGTGTATGTACAGTGTACGTACATGGAAGAGTCGCTCCCAGGAAGTGTAGGGGCAGCAAGGAAGACAGCGAGGGGGGGAGGGTCCTACAGAGCCGATAAATGCAGCGTGCGGGCTGTAGGTTCGGTGACAAGCATCAGTGAAGCGGATGCGATATGTGTACAATGTACGTACATGGAAGAGTCATCCCCGGGGTCATTGCACAGTCCGGCAAAGCCCTAGCAAGGACTTCGAGTGGTAAGCTGTTAGCTACCGAACGAACACATCAGACGAACCTCTCAGAATGCCGAAGGCATTAATATTGCGCCCACAGAGGCATAGGGGCGGCAAGGAACGCGGCAAGGGGGGAAGGTCCTACAGAACTGATAAACGTGGGGCTCCAGCTGTAGGTTGGGCGACGACCTATCATACTCACCTTTCAGGATGTTGAGATTGCGCTCATGGAAAGTGGGGCAGCGGAGCAGCAGAGCACGCGACAACGGTGAGGTCCAAGATGGAACAAACAACGTGACAGCCGTATAGGTTGAGCTAGAAGGATCAGCAAAGAAAATAAACATTTTCTACATATCTACATATCTACATATTACCACAAATTCCGAGAAAGTGCGGCCCCTATCAGTCATAGACATAAAAAAGTCTGGCGGATATGTGCGCTGACCACATTATTGTACGCACATAATTAACCTGACCTTTATGTATTTTACTCTCGATTTTAGGTGCAATGGATGAGGCCGGCGGGCCACAGCAGTGTTGGGAATATCTGATATATTTCCGGGAGGCCGGCGGACACAACGCCGGGTGGGTGAAGCCGGGTGACCCTGGAAGCGCGTGAGGCGCGTGACATACACAGATACAGGTGGCCGGGGTGGATGGCCAGTTGACAGGTGATGGCAACGATGGACAGATGGCTGGGCGGGGCAACGGCGGCGGCGGCGGCGGCGGCGTTGAGGAGAGGCGGACACAACGTCGGTGGGTGGGAGACAGCGATGGCGACGGCGACGGCGATGACGACGACGACGACGGTCGGATGACACATGACAGCGATGACTCTATTTGCGCTATTATCATAAATTTTTCTAAAAGCCCCGAACCAGCGCTCTGGCCAGAATCTGGCCAGAGCTCGTTTTCAATGGTTTCAGTATTAGGATACTTAGTAATACACCACAGTGAACTCGCCTATCTGAATACGGAATGTGGGTGACCCTGAGGTGGGCAACACCTTGTGTCTGGATGTCAAAGCAATCCCTAATCCATTCTTCACTAATCACTTGAGTCATATAGCCAGTATTTGACATCCTGAGGCTTTAATAGCATGAGAAAGATGGCCATGAATGGAGAGAAACCATTTACAGGGCATCAAGTGGGTTCTTCATATCTGCCTTGCCTCACAACTGACTCCCCTTGAATATGATCATGGGAGGGTAAAAGTCACCACTTGCAGAAATCAAGGTGCACATTGTGGCAGTCTCTTGATTTCCATCAGAAAGGTTGATCTGCTGGTGTTGCCCAGAAGCACCAATATGGCGGGACTTTGTAGGCAGTCACCCAAAAGCAACACAGGTCTCATCCATGTTGAAGAGAGTTTCAGGGTGGATGTTGTATTGTTGGACTGTCTCCTCAAGCAGGTTAAACCAGGCATCCACTGCACCCCTGTTTGCTGCACCACCATGAACTGTGGTCAAGGAGGTTGACCAATACCTTGCAAGGTGGTCACGATGCTGGTGCAAGAAGTTGTCAGTCCAGTTTTTGTTGACTTCAATGGTCCACTCAGGGGCTTTGAGCTGGACAATCTCAGACACACATAGCAAGAGGTGTTTCCTTGTGTCAGGGAAGCCCTGCTGTGCTGCCTCAAGCAGGTATCTGACCAGCACCTCTTCTTCCTCAGCAGTTAGGAGCCCATGCTTAGCACAGGACTCTAACTTTGTTGGCCTTCCATTAATTGTGCCTTGGAGTGTTGAATGAGGCACATTGTGCTTGAGGGCCAGCTGGTTGATGGAGATTGGGTTGGTGGCTGACTGGGTTGCCCTCCATTCTTCAAGAGCAGCCTTGAGGTTTTGATGCTTCTCCTCAAGAGTAATTCTTGCAGTAAGTTTGAGGGATTTAGATTGAGGCATAGTCAAGTTAGATGGGAAGGGGCAGAGGCAGTAGAAAAAATGTGCTCTCAATGTGTTCCAAAAAATTCTCAGACATTTGTTATGATTTCTGGGGCACATTTACAATTCATGGGGAATTTTGCGACAGTGCAGCGACAGGTGGCCACCCCACAGGAACTTGTGGGCCAGCTTTGCAGGTGTTGCTGCTCCTTGAGCCACCATTTTTTAAGCATTGGGCTTGAAAATAAATAAATAGATTAGATTATTCATGTATTAGAACAATATACTACAAGTGTTTTATGGGTTATCAAGTCAGTTGTTGAGAGGCCCATTGAGTGTGGTGGCTGAGTGGTGGTGTATGTACTGTACTGGTGATTTTCAATTTGATATACACCTGTCAGCTGTCAGTTTTTTCCAATGGAGGGGGGGGTCATTAGCTTCAAGTTTCAAAGTGGGAGGGCAATTCATACCATTGCTGTAGACGCGCTCACCAAGTTGTCAGGGTAATGTCATACACACACTTCCAGTGGGTCACACATTGCAGAGAGTGTGTCATACTGAGCTTATTGGCTGGAATCTGACCTTCCCTACTTCTCCCAGCTGTTAGAGGAAGGTGTAATTTTTGTTCCTGTCATCAATGTTCAACCAGAATCCTCAGAGGACAACATCACTCAGTGGCTTTCAGAACTTCTCCATCAATTCGATTTGCCTATTCCTTGTGTTATTGGGACATATCTCAATGTGATCCATGGCCACAACTCAGAGGCTGCATGTAGTTTGTGGCTGGAGCGTTTTGGGGGGATATGAACAAATCAAACGATGTTCTCTTATGTTCACCCCGTTGGAAGGGTTAGTGCAAAGTGCATCCTCAACTACCTTGAGCACCCAAACCCACTTTCGAGGATGTATGGAAAGAGCAGGTAGACCCAAGGTACTGGGTGTGTTGATTGTTGATTTTGAAGGTCTTTCCATAATACTGAGGAGTCTCTCCGGTGTCTTCAGAAGTGCTTCCCACATGCAAAGGGAGCACAATACGATGTCTTGACTGAGAGGATTCATGGAATCATGGTGGAATTTCAAGAGAGCAGTCAACTTGCCCTGACCTCTCTGCTTATTATTGAGCTATTGCAGCTCCGAGCTGTTTTGAAAAGGCTGCTGCCATGTCAAGACACAGGTTTGTGGGGACTCTGTTAGACTAGTGCAGCGAGTGAGCAGGCGAAAGAACCATAAGATGTATACATAACTAGTGTACCTAGTGCAGTGAGTGAGCGGGCGAAAGAACCATGAGGATCTTTCACCCCCTCCACTCTTTGCGCTTATATACATGATTGAAACAATAAGCTGGCCAAACAGCCTACAGATAAGAGCAGTCACCACAGAAGACATATGAACAATAAGACAAACTCAATCAGGAAATAATGGCACAGAGATTGTGGCCATGTGGCTTGGGCGTGTAGGCCACAAATGAGGAGTGTGGCAGGACAAAGGTGAGGCTGGTGTGGGGCAGGTCTGAGGCTGGAGCTAGGGCAATTCCGAGGCTGGACCGATACATTATAGCCATTCAACATGACCCCCTCGGCCCATCAGGGGCAACCCCTAAACATGCATCAGTCCAGGGATAGCTCATTGGTTAAGGATGAAGCCCAAGCATAGCCTGGAACTTCGTGAATTTGAGCCTACCAAGCGGTTTCGTGAAAATATCAGTGGGATTCTTGTTACCGGGAATGTGAGAGATGGCAATCTGCTTTTGATCAACCAGGTTGCGGATCCAGTGGTATGTGCGATGAATGTGCTTCATCGTTGACTGGTGCTCAGGGTGCTTGGCTACCTGAATAGCAGATTTATTGTCAACTAGAAGTGGGGAGGGGTGTGAAACATCATAGCCCAGTTCTTCAAGGAGGTATCTCATCCACACAACTTCACAGCCGACCTTCGAAGCAGTTGTGTATTCGGACTCGGTGCTTGAGAGAGACACATGGGGCTGAAGTCAGCTTCCCCATTGAATAGTGCCTCTGCCAATACAGACAGCGAAGCCACCAGTCGATCGACTGTTGTCCAGATTCCCGCTGAGGTTGGCGTCCGAGTAGGTGGTGAATAGATCGGGCGCAGAGGAGTGTGAATAGACGAGTTTCATGCCAGTAGTTCCCTTAAGGTACTGTAAAACTTTTAATTACAGCAACGCATCACATCACGCGCACAGGTTTCGTTTCTTCCAGACATGAAACGTCACATCCCATTGCACCTCTGTGGTTTCTTGTGTCGAGATTTGTGATGCATGGCTTTGCTCCCCAGAAATAGGCTAAAAAAGTGTTAATATTACAATTTTAGACAGTAAAGCCAGAATTGGAGATGGCATCAACATCGATCATTTCGATATCTTCAATATCTGAGTTGATTGTAACTGACATCGCTCACATTGGTTGTAGCCCAAGTTTCTGAGGCACTTTCGACCATGACATTGCGCTCTTCATCCACAAAACTATCTCCAATCCTCTCCAAGGTGTCCCAAGAATTTTTGCACTATTTTATAGACAAGGTTCGATTGCGCCATAGGCCAAGGTTGGCAACAATTAAGGTACGGTATCAATTCCTAAAATGTCTAGAACGTTGCAAAGCCAAAAGCTGGCACAAACTACTATGAAAAAGCTTTGACGCTTTGTTGTAAACTGTCTCATTTCGGTTTCTTCCCCCCTCCATTTCCTCCATCACGCATCACAACCCCTACCCATTTCCGTTTCTTACTGGCTCGACCATCACGTCACGCACCCCTCCCGTTGCTGTAATTAAAAGTTTTACAGTATCAAAGAACTCGCTTGGCAGTGTGCCAATGTGGGAGGCTGGGATTCTTGATGAAATGACACAGGACGCCAATCGTGTAGGCGATATCGGGGCGAGTGGCAATGGCGAGGTAGAGGAGCTTCCCAATTAGTTCGCGATATGGATAGGCCTTCATTTCCAATTGCCCTTCAGGGGTGTCCAGGGACATTCAGGCTGAGAGTTTCTGGTTTTTGTCCATTGGAGTGAGGGAGGGGTTGCAATTGATCATTCTGAACTGTTCCAGGATTGACTCCACATAGCCTGGCTGGGAGAGGGAAATGGTGCAGGCAGTGCAGTCGTGTTCGATCTTGATACCAAGTATCAATGTGGTCAGGCCTTGATCGTGAATCTTAAAATGGGCCATAAGGTCTGACTTGACACATTGGATTGCGGCCTTCGAGTTCAATGCGAGGAGGAGATTGTCGATGTGAATCGGCATCATGATGTGGTCATTGCTGTGTGAATACACATAGACTGAGTAGTCACAGTCTATACGTTCGAAACCGATGGAGGTGAGTACCAAATGGAGTTTCAATGCCCAGATGCGCGGGCCCTGCTTAATACCATATAGCCCCTTTAGGAGGTGCACTACCCACCGCTTTGGGTCTTCCCCAGGCCGAGGATCACCTTCAAACTCAAGTCCCTCTGGTATCTTCATATAAATCTCTGCATCTATATCCCTGTTAAGGAAAGCAGTCGATATATCCACTGACTCCAGTTCCAGATCCTCCACTGCGGCAATAGCTAGTATGGTGTGCATAGTGGCCATCCTGGCTGTTGACGCAAAAATCTCATTATAGTGGATACCCTGGACCTGTGAGTACCCCTGTGCCATGATGCGCCCCTTATACTTATCAATAGACCCATCGGGCAGGCGCTTGATCTTGAACACCCAACGGGAACCGATCGCACACCTGCCAGGAGGCAGCTGAACCAACTCCCAAGTGCCATTCTGCAGGTGTGCTTCAATTTCCGCAAGGGCAGCAGCGACCCACTTGTCTGCATCAGGCCGCTTGAGCACATCAGCAAGGGTCTTCAGCTTGATACTGATGCTTGTATTCAGTGCACACTCTACGGCATCCACCAACGGAATAGCAAAGCTGTGGGTGGGCCCAGCCGAATTTGCCTCGGCCAAGGCACCAGGGAGCCGAGCCCTGGAAACACATTTGGGTGGAAGCGGGAGCCCGAGCGAGGGGTGATGTTTGAAGTGTGACGTCAGCTGTTTGACAGCAGGAGGGGTGCGTGGGCATTCTGGTAGGTCATGGAGTGGCAATGCATGTGCAGGCAGTTGGGGTGCAAGGTCAGGCTGCCCACTGTCCAATGGGTCAGCTGTGGGTGCAGGCACGGGTGCAGGCATGGGCTCAGGTACAGGCACAGGTGCAGGACTGGGCTGGATTGCAGGCACAGGCAGTGGAGCGGGTGGCTCCAGAGGATCGGCCAGGATTGTGGGGAAACGAATAGCAGGTGGGTCAGGTGGGTCAGGAGTCGCAGCACCTGCAGGCAGAATGGGATTGACAGACATGTCCACCCCAGACAGCCCAGGTTTATGGAAAGGAAAGGTGGATTCATGGAAAACAGCACTGTCAGAGATGACCATCTTGCATGTCTGTGGGTCCCAAAATCTCCAACCTTTATAGTCTGTTGGATACCCAATGAGTATGCACTGAGTTGTGGGAGGGAGAAGGGCAGGGTGCTGGTCCTTTTGCAGGTGGACATATGTGAGACAACCAAAGGGGCGCATGGATGATAGGTCAGGCTTACGTCCATAGAACAGCTCAAAGGGGGTAAGTGGAGCAGTGCTGGATGACGGGAGATGGATTTTACCATGGAGCCAGTGCATCACAGCATCCTCCCACCAGGTACAGGCAAGGCCAGACTGTGACAGTAGGGTTGTCACTCCTTCAGCAATCGACCGGTTCATCCACTCAGTGACTCCAAGCTGCTGAGGCATATCGTGGATGGAGTGCTCACGTCTGATCCCAGCCCCTGTCAAGAAATCGTCGAAATCTCCTGACATGTACTCGCTACCCTTATCATCTCATAAGATGCTGATCTGCTGTCCAGTGAGGTTTTCAGCCCAAGCCTTGTACTTTCGGAAAGCACCATAGACCTCTGACTTCCTGGCAATAAAGTAAACAGCTGGAAATTGTGAATGGTCATCGATGAAAGTAACCCAATAGCAGTGACCCTGCCTGCTATGAACCGGTATTGGGCCATGCACATCTGAGAAAACCTGGAGCAGTGGATGCTCGGCACAGGCAGCAGGCTTTGAATGGGGTGCCCAGGTGAGCTTCCTGTTGACACAGTCTTCACAGAAGTCGTCTGTGATGGCCCCAGTAACACGATCTGGGATGCCATCGATAGAGCCGGCCCGAATGAGGTGCTGAAGTGCTGAGTGGGGCATGTGGTTCAGGTGTGTGTGTGCAGCTCTTCAATTGAGACGCTGGCCAATTCAACTGCCTGAATAGGCTTCCAATCAAGATACACTAAGTCATTCGATTGGATCATGGCAGTGAACTCTGTGGCCCCTGTCTGGCAATTGATCCACTTGTGCTTCGGGTACTCCACAACCTCTGAGTGTGTATCGTGGTGTTCCCTCGCAAACTTGTTGGATGTGAATAGGCTGATGGTAAGGAAGGGTACAAAAAGGACATTGTGTATTGCAATTATGTAGCCGCAATCAGAGAGGAATCGTATAGAACCCAGACCTTCAGAGTAGATAACCTTTCCATCAGCCAAACGAATCACACACTGGTCCGGCTTGAGACTCAAGAAGGTGGAGCAAACACTGCTCATTGAGCTTGAGGTGCCTGAGTCACAAAGCCAGTCATCAGCAGCATGCAAATCATGGGAGAGGAAGGTGGTAGCTACCCCTGTGGTCTCCTGGGTGGCTGGTACAGGCACGATGTTATTGGTAGGGCCAGTGTTCGTGGCATTGGCGTTGGCAGTATTACCGCTGCAGCCTCTGCCCCTTCGGCAGCCACCCCCATAGTTGACATAGTTATTGTTATTGTTGTAGTTGTTGTTGCCGTGGCTGTTGCTGTTGCTACCACCGGCACTGGCGCCAACACACTGGACGACGAGTCGTGCAATTGCCTCGAAATGAGGACAGTCCTTCGCGTAATGACTGGGTTGGTCACACCTATGGCATTGGAGGGAGAAGGCCACACTCGCTGACTCGATCTCAGATGCTACCGCAGTGTCCCTGTCCATGCAGATAAAAGCGGAGTAGGTGTCACCAAGGGTGACCTCTTTCTGGGAGACCAGCTGGCGACAAAGGGGATCGTCTGCATGGAGTGTGCTGAGGATGGTAAAGAGGGCAATCTCGTCGAATCGATCCTCCTGGGACTGGTTGGCGGGCATGATGCGGATGATTCTGCTGTGAGCATCGTCGACACGGTGATATAGATCAACGTAAGTTTCTCCAGACTGCCTGCGGGTACTGAGGAGCTGCATCCAGGCCTCGTGGTGGAGACTCGCATCGAGCGAAATGTGCTGGGCCTCAATGGCCTTCCAAAGGGGCCAGACACTGCCATGTTCATGTTTGGAGAGGAGCTTGTAGTGCAGATTGGCAGTGGTCCCCATGATAACGCCCATCGCGTGTTGCTCAGAGCGAATCCACTTCTCTGCCTTGGTCACGTCAGTTGGTGCCACCGGATCAACCAGGCCGCCACTAGTGTCCCTTGTGCGCCTAATGACACAAACATGATTACCTGGAGTGAGGTGGGCCTTGACACTGAGTTGCCACTTCAGGTAATTCTCCTTGGTGAGGATGGGGATGTGGGAATAAGAACGCGGAGCATTGTTGTGTTCAGCATGGGACCCGTGAGTAGGGCCAAGGATGGTTGGGCTCGGGGCCTGTGGGCTAGGTGTGGAAGAGCAGCTCATAACCTGTTAGACTAGTGCAGCAAGTGAGCAGGTGAAAGAACCATAAGATGTATACATAACTAGCATACCTAGTGCAGTGAGTGAGCAGGCGAAAGAACTGTGAGGATCTTTCGCCCCCTCTGCTTGTTGTGCTTATATACATGATCAAAACAATAAGCTGGCCAAATGGCCTACAGATAAGAGCAGTCACCACAGAAGATGTATGAACAATAAGACAAACTCAATCGGGAAATAATGGCACAGAGATTGTGGCCATGTGGCTTGGGCGTGTAGGCCACAAATGAGGAGTGTGGCAGGACAAAGGTGAGGCTGGTGTGGGGCAGGTCTGAGGCTGGAGCTAGGGTGATTCCAAGGCTGGACCGATATGTCATAGCCATTCAACAGACTCTCACATCGCTTGAGTAGGTTTATTGCATGGCATCAGCAAGGGTACTGACATGCAGCAAGTGCTATCCTAGTCGAGGTCAGATCCCAGCTAGATGTACCTCGGAGGACCAGAATGCTCCAGTTGAAGAACTCTCAGATCAAACTCTCCAAGATTCCCTCCAGACTCTACAAAACCGTGCATCTACAGAGATCAAGAAGTGTCTAAGAACAGCATATGCCGAGCTGTGTCCTTCTTGTCCAGTTGGCATAGATCAGGAGCAAGCAGAACATAAAGTCCATTTACCCTTTCATGAATTGTCCTCTCTTCTAAATTGCCCTTTAGGATTGACTATTGTTTCTGACCTCAAAGACCATACTTCAACATTCTCAGAGAGGTGTGGAGCCAACCTTACCTGTGCTTCAGTCACACATGGCTGATGGTTTGTCATATTGCAGCACAAGGAAAACTGCCATTTGCAATATTGAAGAATTTCGTATTCTGTTGCTGCAGGTCTTAATGAGGGCAATTTACTGAACCAGTGGCAAATGTCCCTGTGGCAGGTCTGATCTTTGCCACCGCTTTTCACTTGGCCATTGATTTGTCTCTCCCAGCAAGTGTACTGTTGGATACCTCTGGCTGAACTAGGTGATTGTTCCTTGGGTTGAGGAAATGGCCTGTGCTGTGAGTGAAGGGACAGATGCTCATCGCATAGCTAAGACATCCATGGAAAATGTAGACATGGAGAACCACTGTGGACAGACTGAATGTTTGCTTGCACTCTGTTGTACTGCGTCAGCTGTGTTGGCTGTCCTACTTTAATTCATACAGGAGAAGCCTGATCAAGGTCAATATATCCCAGCTTCAGAATAAGGACCTAAATTGGAATGTGGCAGAATGCAGAGTTGAGTTGCCTTCTTTGGCATTGGATTATCCTGGGAGGATTTGTGATGAGATGTGCGATTACCCCTAACCCAACAGATGCACGAGCCACCCTCCACCCTCGGTACTGTAGGCACCAGTATCACTCTTACCAAGGAACTTATCAAGGTTATCGACTTCATCATCGGTGCATGTACCAAGAATATATACACAAACAGCAGCCTTGTGGAAAATGGAACTCATCCACACCTGGGATCAACTGGATCTTGTTAAAGGCAGAGATAGAGCCTATGTGGATGAAACAAGGTCCAGGCACCAATGCAGCAAACCTCCAAAGAAAAGAGTCAAAGTTCGACGAGCTATTGTTGGAGCTGGTAAACCAACTCAAAGCAAGCGAGAAGCAATTTCACAATGCCACAGACAAATTCAACCAGAACGGTTTCCTTACAACCTGTTGCAGCCACTTTGACCAAATTTGTTTTTTGTGGCTGGCCCTTTTTGGCCAAAAAATCGAAATCGACTTTATTGCTTAATTAAAAATCATAAAACGTCAGTAATAAATTCTATAATGTATAATAAAAATTATGGGCCCACGCCGCTTGCATTTGAGTGAGATACAACTCGTCGTGGTCAACCGCCACCTTCGACAGTTCATGTATCAACCACCAAAAATCAGGGCTACCTCCAAAAATTCGGTATAGGGCATGATAAATTATGTGAAGTAGAATAGAAATCTTACAAAAATTCTCCAGCACCCCACCCACTCCCTTGACCCCCAAACAACAATGGTTTGCTGTAAAATCAGCCATGACATCAAGGAGCATGCTTTATTTCTGTTGAACCACCTTGACTTCTGTTATAATATTTGTGCTGTACTCAGTGTGTCAAGACACTCAGTTGAGTGCTGGAAGGAGAACTATTGTTGATAAGGTGATGTAGAGGGATGGCCAGTGATTCACACTGCATGTCAAAGAAGACTCAATGATGAGCAAATCATATAAATGACTAATATCTTGTATTCAAACCCCTCCCTTTTGCTCAAGGAGATCTGGCAGCAGTGGGTCTGTGTCACTCAAAACATCCCAATTTCATAACATGTCAGAAGAAATTCTAGTACACACACAATACTAAACTCACCTTATTTGGACAACCCCAGGCCCTCTTTACCTAACACTAAGGTCAACAGTGCAGCTGGCTCAGTAGCACCTGCTACGAAAGCAGCAGTATGTGGCTCTGTTTCATGATATCTTCATTCAAGCCTTTCTGGAGCATTGCTGACACAAGTGGGCTGAGGTGGCCTTCCTCCCCATCTGCCATGCCATTGCCTTCCTCAGGCACTGTGAGAAGCTGCCTCTTCATGTATTCATAGTCAAATATGGCCTGTACAGATGCTGAGAGCACAAGATAATTTTTACTAGCCCTAAATGCCCAATGCTATCCAAAACAGCGCTCCCTCACCCAAACACAAGCAGTGCGAGCTCATGTTTTTAATTCAGGTGCCAGGAATTATTGGAAAATAATTATAATTTTTAAACAAGCAAGAAATCAAGGAGCTGATTTTTTAGCTGAAACATGGCTGTAAAAAGTGTGTGAGTTGTACCTCACTCAAACGCAAGTGGCGCACACCCATGATTTTTCCTATACAACATAGAATTTATTAATGACGTTTTATGATTTTTAATTGAGCGACAAAGTCAATTTCGATTTTTTAGCCAAAAGTGGCCAGCCACAAAAAAATGTTTTTGGTCAAAGTGGCCGCAACAGGTTGTAATTGGGTCCTGTTAGGTCCCTTGATATGCAAGCCCATGAAGCTGTCGCCCCTGTCCAGCTTTACACCGATCAGCTCAAGAAAATTCGCCAGCAAGTTCACAATGCTCGGTATGTCATCATTGACATCTTTTTGGTGTACTGTTACATATTTCTTATTGCAGGGTTGGAAATGGGATTCAGGAATCAGAATTCAAGTAAAGATTACAAGGTCATACTGAGAGTGAATATAGAGGTGTGAAAAGAGATCTTGTCAGGAGGTCATGCAAGGTATGTGTGAGTAATACAAGTTGTTGTAATACAGAGGAAGAAATGGAGCAAACTTGATTTGAGCCCTCTAGAGTTCACATGGGACCTCACTTGTTGCCTCATCGGAGCTGCCGATGATCACGGACAAATCTGGCGGATCATCTGGACCTGGTCCCAGTAATACACTGACCCACTGGGTTGCAAAGTACAGTGCGAATCCTTTATTCCACCAAGAATCACACTCATCCCCCCATGGCTTCTTGGCACTCACAACATCTCCAAAATGCTCTTCATCCATGAGCTTGGCTGCGGCGGCAGGGGAACTAGTGGTGGCATTTTGATATCCAAAGGGCCCGCAGAACCTCCAGCTTGTTAAGTGTTCCATAATACCCCTCCAGATATCCTTGAGGAACCAGTCTTTCATTTCTTCTACCTGAGCATTGGTCATTCTCAGCTGCACAGGAGGGAGTGGGTCTGTTATTTCTGGTTAGCTCACCACCACAAATCTTCAATGAAGGGACAGTGGTTGCACAGCCATCTCAGGAGAAGGAATCGTTAGGGGTATGCTGGATGGCAAGGCTTGGTACCCAGGTGTCTCAGATAGGGATCAGGGGTTAAATGCCAGTGCGGGATTGAGGAGAGGTCTGGCCATCAGTGCCAAATCAGCAAAGTGCGGGTCTGACGGGTCTGACAGGGACAACAACACTCCTTGTTTGATAGCTACGGAAGGGGACAATGGAACTGAGCAGTTGCTCGGAGCCTCAGTCCAGTTGCACCAGTGTCGTCGCATGTTGCTATTGATGTTGAACATCTTCCAACATTTATTGCAAGCATAGTCTGCAACAGTATGAACATCAGAGGCCTGGAGTAGTTCAAAAAGTTGTTGGGCTTACCTTTGGCTTTCATGTGACTGGCCTGCATCAGCGGGATGGTGGGGAGTGGTAGCAGCAGTAGCAATGGTAGCAGCTAGGTAGCCACTGAGCTGCTATGTAGCTGTATGTTTACTTTCATACAGTAGGTTATAACCCTCTGGTGGTACTAGGGAGCATCTTCCCAGACAGGGGTGGTTCTAGGTAGCTGCTACCTAGAGGGGGGGGGTAGATACCTGCTACCAGGCTACATAGCGCTACCTAGCAGATTCTTGTCCCGCTGATGTGGTGCTTTGGCAATTCCTCACCATGGATCTGATGAATGCCAAATATGTGGTCACACTTACTATGAGCAGTGTACTTGGGCGATTGAACATTTTTTGGCATGTCTGAGAGCAATGGATTTTTGGAAGCACCTTTTTGATGGGAAGCGTGCAAGGTCTTGGTTGACTGAACAAGGCAGTGACTGGTAAACACTTCCTCTTGAGAGATTGGAAGACATCCTTCATTCCATCATTCAACTTGGGTTTCAGGGGGGGTTGCATACCAGTGAATCAATCCTCATTGCCAGTGGAGAAAGCAGGACCAGCACGAATTGGAGAGAAGGCCAGCATGGATTGAGGGATATAGTGTGACTGAGGAGATTTCGGCGGTTGAAGTTGGAATGAACAGGGGACTTGAGGTGCAACTGTGTGATCTGGAGGTGTGATGAGGAGACCTGGGCTTGTAGGGGGTGAGTCCCAATTTGTCGAGTCAGGTTCAGAAGATGTCACCCTGCACTCTTCCATCTCATGGTAGGATGCCAAAGACTTGTAATGAGATGAGCTGAGGACTGGAGGTCAAGAGAGGGAAGAAGTTAGCATCTGTGTTACTGGCTCAGCTGTGACTGGGGAAATTTGGCAGAGTTCATGCACACATACCTAATCTAGCAGATTGGAGAAGAAGTCATGTTTGTGCTGGTGGTTGGTGATGAATGTGATAAGGCGGTTTAGGGGGAGAATAAGGGCAGCCAAGCATGTTCTGTACTTGTTGGAGAGACAGTGGGTTGTGTGGACAATGTCCAGTATTGAAGGTGATGCTGGGATGCTGGGATGGAAAAATAAGAATGGATGAAGGAGGTTTCATTGGAGAAGGAGTAGAACCTGGGTGGTGTTGATAAGCTGGGATGAGTGCTGAAATGATACAGTGAAAGGCAGAGCAGAAATAGAAGGTGAGCTGATCTACATGGAAGCAAGATGCACTTATGATACAGTGGTGTACCACTCACCAAGCGACAATCTGTTGCTCGCTGAGAACACCAAGCCAGTGGGATTTTGACTGTTCAATGTAATTAGATCATGAATAGAGATAATTTGACTTGATTAGAGCCACACCCACAGTCGTGATCCTCTTGATTTATGCCCGGGCTGTTACCACAATGTACCACTCAGCGAGCGATGCAGGGCAGGCACAACAATTCACATCAATATAATATCTATGTTACATTCTCTTTAATTATTCGTCACTCTCATCTTGTGCTGACCATGGTTCGGACTCTGTGTCAGATTCAACATCCTCTGGGTCAAGATCGTCTTCC
>Ga0307515_10014181_pt1 | contig 14807 bp, 15 predicted proteins | sample 17_EM_MG_FD_194513 | JGI IMG/M metagenome (GOLD analysis project Ga0307515, IMG submission 194513) | Populus trichocarpa ectomycorrhiza microbial communities from riparian zone in the Pacific Northwest, United States - 17_EM | ecosystem: Host-associated > Plants > Roots > Unclassified | place... | reverse complement strand
CCGAGTATTACGAGCTCTGGGGAATTCGGCCAGCCGCCGGGCGGTCGGCCGACTCCAACGCGACCCGCTCCAACACGATCGCACCGCCAAAATGTCTCGGTGGGCGTCCAAAAGTTTTTCTGGACGTTCGCTTCTCGGTATAGCGGGCACAGGTGTGCAAACAAATATACGGTGAAACAGCCTGTGGCTGGTCAGAACTTGGAGATGGATAAATGGGGGATCATCGTGATAGATGCAATGACCAACTCACCTTGTGCATCGCCATTCCTGGCGCATAACGGTCAGACTCACAAGTTGCGGCAGCCGTTGGAACCGAAGCACTGTGGGTCTAACAACTCCGGGCTCGTCCGACGAAGTTCCCCCCGGAGAAAAAAGTCTCCGATAAGAGATGATCGCGCTCAAATCAATTATACTAACCAGACCGAAGTCCGCAATCCGAGCGAACCAGGTATTGTCGACGAGAGCATTTACGTACCCCACTCGCCGGCAGGATGAAAAGCGCGTTGAGGACGTCGGGCTTGCCCCCCCTTGAGATCCTCGTGAACCGTCCTCGGCTTGTGAAGGTGGGCCACGCCCACACATGACCTCAGAGGGCTTAAGGTTGTCGGTGACCGAGAGATAAAATTTCGGGGAAACAGGAAACGGTCACCGACTCGGCTCGAATCATCAATCACAAACGGTTTGCCTCTGAATCGCGTCTTGCATATTATTTCACATCCCCGCCGGGCATTCACTTAGCGAGGGTGCGGGTCTATGCCCACATAAATCGCCGACACGGAGGTAGGGTGTTTGGATGCCAGGCAGGTGCTTCCAGCCGATGTCGATGATCGATAAAGTTCATTTACGAGTCAAATGTACGGTCGCGTTTAGAAAGGGGGTCGTACTCGCCGTAAAGGTGATGGGAGGAAGACGGACTCTGAAGATACCGAACCAGAGGAAGAATTTAAGGGTGAGATGAACAACTTCCAGGACCTTCAGTTAGGAAGCACAATGCCGGTCGTACGTCACGGAGCCTTCAATTCACCCTGAACTCCTCATCTAACTACTTTTCTGCAGGATATGGACCAACCTTTCGTATTCTGATCCCCGACTCGACTCCTCCTACGTACACACGCCGATGAAACTGCAATTCGAAAGTATACTACTCATGCACTCATCTATGTATATGACATTCATCACCCACGGACGCTCTCTAGTATGATACCAATCCATGATTTTCATCTTTGGGAAAGGTGCATTCGCCTCCCGCATGCACGCGATAGCTGATTTATATGTATTAACTCCTGTCTATACCCCATGTCAACTTTTGTTTCTCCGAGTCGATCGTAACATGTAAATTCGCCGCGATCCGGTTGTCCTCGCAAAACTCGCTAGTCGACAGAACGTGAAACCGCTGGATCTCGGTCGTCAATCAATTGAACGCCAAGTATTGGTCTAGACCATCTGGCGCACGTATTCCACCGGAGAATTCCTTCCAGCTAGAAGTTGTACAACGATGAAACCCCTAGGAAGGCCTCACCGGCAGTCTAGTTGTACCGCCTCGAAGTACAGCCACAACTTCGTTCATCTCTTCCGAGTTGCGCAACGCGGCCACCTCGTTGTATGTTGTATATAAGGACACCACACCTCCTTAGACCTCCCAATCCCGGTACAGCGAAACCCGTCATCACGAAATATGTCTTCTGGATCGGCTGACATGACCGAGGATCCATGTTTTCCGGCGGCGAACACAGACATGGTCGGCACCGTAGTCGCCGTGACAAGTGAGTCTGGTCCCACCGCTGCCACCTGCTGCCTGACCAATACCTCGGATGTTAGATGCTGTAGTGAACCTTTGTTTGCGTGCGTTCCATGGATTTCACCTCGGGTAAAGGATTGACAGTGACGCTTCCTTGGCATCTAGGAATCATGGTGACCTGGTCTCCCGGAGATGTCGATGTGGGGATCCAGTCTCTTCTCATTCAGTTCTATCCCATCCTTCTCTCGACCCTATTGTCCATCAATCGCGATCAGCTGTCTAACCTTGACGCAGCCTTTGCGCTCCTTCTTAGTTCATCCCCACTCACGATATATCTGGTAGTCACCTCTATCGCCGACCTTTGTGGAATCCAAACCGGTCTCTACAAGCGGATCAAATCTCATCGCTTCATCATCCGTACCTTCGGAGCCTCGCTTCTACTCATTTGGACTGGACTTAGCATGACTGCTGTCATGTCGACCAGTGCTTTCAAGGGTAGCCCATGTGGCCCTGCCAGGAGTTTCGTAGACTGGCTTTGGTACATGGGCGTCTTCCTTGTGACATTTTTCACGACTCCTGGAGGCATAATAACTTTTTTTCCCGGGCTTGGGTGGGCAATTATAATCCCTTGGTTTGTTTGCCTGGCACGGAGATGGTCCCAGGTGAGGGAGGATGTTAAGCTCCATTCGAAAGGAGCATCTAGGTTGCGTGTATTCTGTATCTGGGTCAAGTGCGCATGGTGAGTTCCCGTTGACGTAGGTCCCCGGTTGGTCAAATCTAATCCCATCAAGGTGCATTATCAACCGCAACCACAAGTGGTGTATTTACTGCCTGTTTGTATACTTCGATATCGGCTGGGCATTCAGGGTCATCTACACCGCTCGTGGTGGACTTGGGTATGAATATGCGATATTCCGTGGATATATACCGGTCTATGGAAATGTGCTGTCCTATGGTCAGGTGCAGACACTTCTTTGCTCTGTTTACCATCGAATGTTCATTGAATATCCGCCTATTTAGATTTTGTCTGCGTTTTTCGCGGTCCCCACACTTGTATCAACGGCCAAACTCGTTTATTTCCATCGTTCGAGCCTACTCCATTTTCTTCAACGTCTTCCGAGGCTGTGCTCGGCCGAAGCACAATATCTCTTGACCGGCAAGGAGCCAGGCTCTACCGTCCAGGACAGTCATCTCCCCTTCAATATTACTTCACACCCCGAGGAACCGGTCCTCGGCAAACCACGCGACCAGATAGTCATGAATGTCCGGTCGGTTCATCAACCTCCGCGATTACCTGAGTTGGATTACGCCATGCGGGGCGGGCGGGAACCGGATACAAGGTTTTGCGCTAGCTGTGCCACATCGGTGAACACTATTTGCGATAAGGTCTAGTGATGGTCAATGGGTTTTATATAGCCTGCGTTGTGCTCGAGTGGCCGGTTCTTTCAATGTTCTGCTCTATGTTAAATTCGCTAATGTATGCTTTCATGTATGTACCATTCCAAGCTCGCTTTGATCCGCGTCTGGGTCCGTAGATAGGATCCACTTCGTGACGCCTTTCCCCTCAGTTCTCCCTTTTGTTTTGTATACCGATATTAGTACTTTTCATCATGTCTATATTCGCATTCCCTGCCCAATCCACAGTTAGGTCCGTACTTGTCTGTTTAGCCTCGCTTACCTCATCCTACTCGACCGTAGTGTAATCCTATCGGATTATCACATCACGTGTACGTTCACTTTCGCACTATATATTCTCGTCGATACTGTGTAGTCGACAGTTTTCCCTCTTTTCCGAATCCCACACCGTTGTCCTTTCCTTCCTGCCTCTGGTCTGAGTGTTGCTGCCGTGAGGCAGCTTCCACGTAGCTCGCATTCGTTCCAGCACCTGCAGGTATGTGAGATGTCGCGGGGCCCAGGAGACCTCGCATAATCCCGGATTACAAGTAATTGAATGAGTCGGGTTGCCGGTCCCTAAGCTTCACACGTGAATTCGTAACGGACATTCGCGAAGAACTGGATGGATTTGAATTGGCGATGCTAGAGGCATCGACCCAGATGGTGGGATATGCCGAGAAAGACGAGCTCTGGAAAGGTGCTCGAGCAGCCCCCGGGCGGTTGGCCGACTTAAATGCGGCTCGCTCCAACATGGTTGCACCAACCCCGAGATATCTCGAAGAAGTCTCGAGACTGGACGTCAAAAGTTTTTTCTGGATGTTCACCCCTCAGCATAGCGGGCACGTGTGCAAGCGAATATGCGGTGAAACAGCCTGTGGCTGGTCAGAACCTGGAGACGAATAAACGCGGGACCATTGTAATGGATGTACCGGCCAACCCACTTCGTATATCGTCATTCCCAGTGCACAATGGTCAGGCTCACAAGCTGCGGCGGCAGTTGGAACTGAAGCGCTGTGGATTCAACAGCTCCGGACTCACTCGACAAAGTGACCCCCGGAGGAAAAAATCTCCGATAAGAGAACCACGCTCAAACCGATTATACTCACCAGACCAAAATCCGCAATCCGAGCGAACCCGGTGTTGTTGACAAGAACATTTGAGTCACTACGTACCTCATTTGTCGGCAGGATGAAAAGCGCATCGTCGGGCTTGCCTTCCTTGAGATCCCCGTGAACCGTCCTTGGCTTGCAAAGGCGGACCACGTCCATACATGGTCTCAGAGGGGTTAAGGTTATCGGTGACCGAGAGATTAAATTTCGGGGAAACATGAAACAGTCTCACCGATCACAAACGGTTTGCCTCTGGATCGCGTCCTGCATATTACTTCGCATTCCCGCCGGGCATCCACTTAGCGAGGATGCGGGTCCATGCACGCCGCAATCACCGACACGGAGGCAAGGTGTCTGGATGTCGGACAGGTGCTTCCAGCTAATGTCGATGATCGATAAAATTCATTTACGAGACAAATCTACGGTCGCGTTCAGAAAGAGCGTCGTACTCGCTGTAAAGGTGATGGGAACAAGACGGACTCTGAAGATACCGAACCAGAGGAAGAATCTAAGGGTGAGATGAATTTCCAGAACCTTCAGTTAGGAAGCACAATGCCGGTCGTACTCCACGAAGCCTTCAATTCACTCCGACCTCCTCATTCCCTGTCGATATCCTCGGACGGAACCGGAGACATCAACTGATGTCGATCTCGATTGGCCGTGTAGAAGCTGTACGATGAAAACCCTAGGAAGGCCTCACCCAGTCTAGTTGTACCGCCTCGAAGTACAGCCACAACTTCGTTCATCTCTTCGTGCAACGCGGCCACCTCGTTGCATGTTGTATATAAGGACACCACACCTCTGGAGACCGCCTAGTCTCGGTACAGTGAAACCCGACATCGCGAAATATGTCTTCTGGATCGGCTGACACGACGACTGAGTATGCATGCGATTTAACGCCAAACGCAGACATGGACGGCATCGCAGTCGCCGTGACAAGTGAGTCCGGTCCCACCGCTGCCACTTGCTGCCTCACACACTAACTAATACCTCGGACGTTAGATGTTATAGTGAACCTTTGTTTGCGTGCGTTCCCTGGGTCTCGCCTCGGGTAAAAGATTGACAGTGACGCTTCCTCGGCATCTAGGAATCATGGTCACCTGGTCTCCCGGAGATGTCGATGTGGGGATTCAGTCGCTTCTCATTCAGTTCTATCCCATCCTTCTCTCGACCCTGTTGTCCATCAATCGCGATCAGCTTTCTCTCTGGGACGCATTCTTTGCGCTCACCCTCAGTTCATCCCCTCTCACGGTGTACCTGGTAGTCACCTCTATCGCCGATCTTTGTGGAATCCAAACCGGTCTCTACAAGCGGATCAAATCTCATCACTTCATCATCCGTGCCTTTGGAGCTTCGCTTCTACTCATTTGGACTGGACTTAGCATGACCGCTATCATGTCGGCCACTGCTTTCAAGGATAGCCCGTGTCTTCCTGCAAGGACTTTCGTAGACTGGCTTTGGTACGTTGCCATGTTCCTTGCGTACTTTTTCATGTATCCTGGAGGCATGACTCGTTTTCCCGGGCTTGTGTGGGTGATGGTGATCCCTTGGTTTATTTGCCTGGCACGGAGATGGTCACAGGTGAGAGCGGATGTCAAGCTCCATTCGGAAGGAGCATCTAGGTGGCGTGTATTCTGTGCATGGGTCAAGTGCGCATGGTGTGTCCCTGTTGAAGTAGTTCCTCGGTCGGCCAAATCTAACGCCATCAAGGTGCATTATAGACCGCAATCATAAGTGGTGCATTTACTTCCTTTTTGCATACTTCGACATCTGCTGGGCATACCAGGTCATCAACTCGTCTGTTCTTCTATCTTGGGATGCATATGTGCTGTCCTACGGTCAGGTGCGGATACCCCTTTGCTTTGTTTGCCATCGAATGCCAATTGAATGTCCATCTATCCAGCTTTTGTCCGCGTGTTTTGCGGTCCCCACACTTGTATCAACGGCCAAACTCGTTTATTTCCAACGTTCGAACCTACTCCGTTTTCTTCAACGTCTTCCGAGGCTGTGCCTGGCTGAAGCACGGTATCTCTTGACTGGCAAGGAGCCAGGTACGACCGTCCAGGACAGCCATCTCCCCTTAAATATCACTTCGCACCCCGAGGAACCGGCCCCGGCAAACCACGCGACCAGATAGTCATGAATGTCCGGTCGGCTCATCAACCTCCGCTTCTGCCTGAGTTGGACTATGCCATGCGGGGCGGGCGGGAACGGGGCATTGGCAAGATTTTGTACTAGTCGTGCAATGTTGGTGAACGCTATTTGAGATAAGGTCTAGTGACAGTTATATGCCCCGTGTTGTGCTTGAGTGGTCGGTTCTTCGGATGTTCTGTCCTACGTTTATTCACCAGTATACGTCGCGCCCGTTCTCACGTATGTATCATCCCAGATTTTCTCCGATCTGCGTCTGTGTCTGTAGATATAGGATTTCTGTGACCTCAGTTTTCGCTTTCGTTTTATGTGCTAAGATTAGTACTTGTTACCACATCTATACCCGCATTCCCTATGTAATCCACAGTTGGGTCCGTACTTATCTATCTAGCTTCAACTACCTCATCTGACTCGTACTCATTCCAGCCCCTGCAGGTATGTGAGATGTAGTAGGACCCAGGGGACTTCACATGATTTCGGACTACAGGAGATTAGATGGGTCAGGTTGTTAGTCCCTAAGCTCCACACATGAATTTTTAACGGATATTTGCAAAGAACCGGATGGACCTGAATCGGTGATGCTGAAGGCACCGACTCAGATAGTGGGATACGCTGAGTATTACGAGCTCTGGGGAATTCGGCCAGCCGCCGGGCGGTCGGCCGATTCCAACGCGACCCGCTCCAACACGATCGCACCGCCAAAAAATGTCTCAGTGGGTGTCCAAAAGTTTTTCTGGACGTTCGCTTCTCGGTATAGCGGGCACAGGTGTGCAAAAAATATACGGTGAAACAGCCTGCGGCTGGTCAGAACTCGGAGATGGATAAATGCGGGATCATCGTGATAGATGCAATGACAAATTCACCTTGTACATCGCCATTCCTGGCGCATAAAGGTCAGACTCACAAGTTGCGGCAGCCGTTGGAACCGAAGCACTGTGGGTCTAACAACTCCAGGCTCGTCCGACGAAGTTCCCCCCGGAGAAAAGTCTCCGATAAGAGAACCGCGCTCAAATCAATTGTACTCACAGACTCGGATCCGCAATCCGAGCGAACCAGGTATTGTCGACGAGAGCATTTACGTACCCTACAGCAAAACGCGGCGAATGCTGTGACGCTGTGACGGGCGTCTATATACTTCTCGACGAATGACAACGTTCGAGAAGCAGATAGACGCCTGCCACAGCGTCACAGCATTCTATGCGTTTTGCTGATGCTCGCCGGCAGGATGAAAAGCGCGTCGAGGACATCGGGCTTGCCCCCCTTGAGATCCCCGTGAACCGTCCTCGGCTTGTGAAAACGGGCCACGCCCACACATGACCTCAGAGGGCTTAAGGTTGTCGGTGACCGAGAGATAAAATTTCGGGGAAACAGGAAACGGTCACCGACTCGGCTCGAATCATCAATCACAAACGGTTTGCCTCTGAATCGCGTCTTGCATATTATTTCACATCCCCGCCGGGCATTCACTTAGCGAGGGTGCGGGTCTATGCCCACATAAATCGCCGACACGGAGGTAGGGTGTTTGGATGCCAGGCAGGTGCTTCCAGCCGATGTCGATGATCGATAAAGTTCATTTACGAGTCAAATGTACGGTCGCGTTTAGAAAGGGGGTCGTACTCGCCGTAAAGGTGATGGGAGGAAGACGGACTCTGAAGATACCGAACCAGAGGAAGAATTTAAGGGTGAGATGAACAACTTCCAGGACCTTCAGTTAGGAAGCACAATGCCGGTCGTACGTCACGGAGCCTTCAATTCACCCTGAACTCCTCATCTAACTACTTTTCTGCAGGATATGGACCAACCTTTCGTATTCTGATCCCCGACTCGACTCCTACGTACACACGCCAATGCAACGGCAATTCGAAAGTATACCACTCATGCAACTCATCTATGTATATGACATTCATCACACACGGACGTTCTTTAGTATGATACCAACCTATAATTTTCATCTTTGGGAAAGGTGTATTCGCCTCCCACATGCACGCGATAGCTCTTGTTTTTTCGATCGTAACATGTAAATTCACCGCGATCCGGTCGTCCTCGCAAAACTCGCCAGTCGACAGAATGCGAGACCGCCGGATTTCGGTCATCGATCAATCGAATGCCAAGTGTTACTCTGGACCATCTGGCGCACGTATTCCATCAAAGAATTCCTTCCGACTAGAAGCTGTACGACGATGAAAACCCTAGGAAGGCCTCACCCAGTCTAGTTGTACCGCCTCGAAGTACAGCCACAACTCCGTTCATCCCTTCGACCAACACGGCCACCTCGTTGCATGTTGTATATAAGGGCAGCACATCCATGCAAACCGCCCAGCCCCGGTGCAGTGAAATCCGTCATCACGAAATATGTCTTTTGGACTGGATGACACGACGACTGAGGAGAAGTGTTTTCCAGCACCGAACGCAGACATGGTCGGCATCGCAGTCGCCGTGACAAGTGAGTCTGGTCCTACCGCTGCCACATGCTGCCTGCGCACTAACCAGTACCCTGGACGTTAGATGTTATAGTGAATCTTTGCTGTGCGTTCCCTCGATCTCGCCTCGGGTAAAGGATTGACAGTGACGCTTCCTTTACATCTAGGAATCATGATCACCTGGTCTCCCGGAGATGTCGATGTGGGGATCCAGTCTCTTCTCGTTCAGTTCTATCCCATCCTTCTCTCGACCCTATTGTCCATCAATCGCGATCAGCTGTCTACCACCGACGCATTCTTTGCGCTCAGTCTCAGTTCATCCCCTCTCACCATATACCTGGTAGTCACCTCTATCGCCGACCTCTGTGGAATCCAAACAGGTCTCTACAAGCGGATCAAATCTCATCGCTTCATCATCCGTACCCTTGGAGCCTCGCTTCTACTCATTTGGACTGGACTTAGCATGACTGCTGTCATGTCGACCAGTGCTTTCAAGGATAGCTCGTGTGCTACTTTGACTTTCGTAGACTGGCTTTGGTACGTCTGCGAATTCCTTATGAATTTTTTCGTGTTTCCTATAGGCGTGATCCGTGTGCCTGTCATTGGGTGGGAAATTTTAATCCCTTGGGTTGTTTGCCTGGTACGGAGATGGCCCCAGGTGAGGGAGGATGTTAAGCTCCATTCGGAGGGAGCGTCTAGGTTGCGTGTATTCTGTACATGGGTCAAGTGCGCATGGTGCGTCCTTGTTGAAGTAGTTCCCTGGTCGGCCAAATCTAACGCCATCAAGGTGCATTATCGACCGCAACCATAAGTGGTGTATTTACTACCTGTTTGCGTACTTCGACATCCGCTGGGCATACCAGGTCATCCGCCTCGCTGTCCTTGCATCCGTGGACGAATACGTGCTGTCCTACGGTCAGGTGCGGATACACCTTTGCGCTGTTCACCATCGAATGCTCATTGAATATCCACCTGTCCAGCTTTTGTCTACGTTTTTTGCGGTCCCCACACTTGTATCAACGGCCAAACTCGTTTATTTCCACAGTTCGAGCCTACTCCTTTCTTTTCAACGTCTTCTGAGGCTGTGCTTGGCTGAAGCACAATATATCTTGACCGGCAAGGAGCCAGGCCCTGTCGTCCAGGACAGTCATCTCCCCTTAAACACTACTTCACGCCCCGAGGGACCGGTCCTTGTCGAACCGCGCGACCAGATAGTCACAAATGTCGGGTCGACTGGACCTTCGCTTCTGCCCGAGTTGGATTACGCTATGTGGAGCGGGTGGGAATAGGATACAAGATTTTGTGCTAATCATGCAACGTCGGCAAACGCTATTTGCGATAAGGTCTGGTGACAGTGGACGTGTTTTGTATACCCTGAGTTGTGCTCTAGTTGTCGGTTCTTTGGATGCTCTGCTCCATGTTAAATTCGCCAACGTATGCTTTCACGTATGTATCGTTCCGGGCTTGCTTTGATCCGCGTCTGTGCCCGTAGGGAGAATTCCCTTCGCGACGCCCTTCCCCTCGGTTTTCTCTTTTGTTTCGTGTACCAAGATTAGTGTTTTTTTCGTGTCTATGTTCTCATTTCCTGCCTGATCCACAGTTAGGTCCGTACTTGTCTATTTAGCCTCGTCTGCCTCATCCGACTTGTCCGCGGCTCACATTCGTTCCAGCACCTGCAGGTATGTGAGATATAGTGGGACCCAGGAGACCTCACATAATTCCGGACTACAAGAGATTGAATGAGTCGAGTTTCTAGTCCCTAAGCTTCGCGCGCGTGAATTTATAACGGACATTCGCAAAGAACTGAATGAATCTGAGTCAATGATGCCGGAGGAATCGACCCATATGGTTGGCTACGCCGAGTATGACGAGCTCCGGAAAGGTGGTCGAGCAGCTGGCGAGCGGTTGGCCGACTCGAATGCGACCCGCTCCAACACGGTTGCACCAATCCCAAAAGTGTCTCGGAGAAGCCGAGAGACCGGACGTCGAAAGGCCCTTCTGGACGTTCTGCATGACCTCAGAGGGCTTAAGGTTATCGGTGACCAAGAGATAAAATTTCGGGGAAACAGGAACAGTCGCCGATCACAAACGGTTTGCCTCTGGATCGCGTTCTGTATATTACTTCACATTCCCGCCGGGCACAGTGTTGTGCGAATCATTGACTTGTCACTGACTCGCGTAACTTGGCGACTTTTGACCGTGACCTGAGCCATGACTGAAGTTATTGGCTTCGCCGGGCGTGAGAACGCGGCCGGCGGCCCGTCATCTCCGCCAAAAAGTTCGGGATTTCCGAGTTAGTGGCCCGATGCGGTGGCGGAGACCCGATGTCAAGCTATCGGAGACAGGCGGTGTCAAACCGGAGGGAGGACCTAAGGGTGAGATGATAACTTCTGGGACCTTCTGATAGGAAGCCCAGCGCCGGTCGTGACGCCACGAAGTCAACTTGGCAAATACAGTTCCGTTTTGATATCCTATCTCCGTTCTCCGCTTGCCGCACCCCGTCCACGATCCCCATCCCTTCTACCCCACTCCAATAACGCTTTCACGAGATGGTCATCGGAACCCAGCGGGCGACACTTCGTGATCGCACCTCTGTTACTAATTCACCCCCACACAATCCACATCGAAGACGAAAGGAGGAGTGAAAGGGAACGCCAAGGGTGCCTCTGCAGTAGTTTCCGAGACGTTGGAATTGAGGACGAGCCCGTTGACGACGATGAACCCGTTCAAATCCACGGCGAGACGGAGAAGTCGCAAGAAGAATTTAGTATTGGGGACGCTCGTTTGAGGATTCCCAGCAGTCTGGTGTGGGACTTCCTGGACTTGGACTCGGGGAGTCTGTGATTCCGCAGTCGACACCAGCACCGAGTAGGCGGTGTCGGCAACAAACCTCACAATCGTATTCGGCGTTGATCATGAAACAACCTAGTACTGGGCTGAAGGCTTCGTCGCCCTTACTACCGCCCTCGCCAATGTCGACTTGCCCTTTCCCTCTTCGGAAACACAACGTCGGCCGTACGTCACGGGGCCTTCGGTTCATCCCAGCCTCCTCATCTAGCTACTTTTCTGTGGGGTATGGACCAACCCTCCGTATTCCGACCCCCGACTCGACTCCTGCGCACACACGCCAATGCAACTGCAATCCGAAAGCATACCATTCATGCAAGTCATCTATGCTATGTATATGACATTCATCACCCACGGACGTTCCCCAGTATGATAACAACCCATAATTTTCATCTTTGGGAAAGGTGTATTCGCCTCTCACATGCACACGATAGCTGATTTATTTGTATTATAACTCCTGTCTATACCCCCATGTCACCTTTTGTTTCTTCGATCGTAACATGTAAATTCGCCGCAATCCGGTCGTCCTCGCAAAACTCGCCAGTCGACAGAACGTGAGACCGCTGGACCTCGGTCGTCGATCAATCGAGTGCCAAGTATTGCTCTAGACCATCTGGCGCACGGATTCCACCGAAGAATTCCTTCCAGCTAGAAGTTGTACGACGATGAAACCCCTAGGAAGGCCTCACCCAGTCTAGTTGTACCGCCCCGAAGTACAGCCACAACTTCGTTCATCTCTTCGTGCAACGCGGCCGCCTCATTGCATGTTGTATATAAGGACACCACACCTCCGTAGACCTCCCAGTCCCGGTACAGCGAAATCCGTCATCACGAAATATGTCTTCTGGATCGGCTGACACGACGACCGAGGATACGTGCGATTTAACGCCAAACGCAGACATTAACGGCATCGTAGTCACAGTGACAAGTGAGTCTGGTCCCACCACTGCCACTTGCTGCCTGCACACTAACCAATACCTCGGACGTTAGATGTTATAGTGAACCTTTGTTTGCGTGCGTTCCATAGATTCCGCTCCGGGTAAAGGATTGATGGTAACCTTTCCTTGACATCTAGGAATCATGATCACCTGGTCCCCCGGAGATGTCGATGTGGGGATCCAGTCTCTTCTCATTCAGTTCTATCCCATCCTTCTCTCGATCCTGTTGTCTATCAATCGCAATCAGCTGTCTACCTCCGACGCATTCATTGCGCTCCTTCTCAGTTCATCCCCTCTCACGATATACCTGGTAGTCACCTCCATCGCCGACCTTTGTGGAATCCAAACCGGTCTCTACAAGCGGATCAAATCTCATCGCTTCATCATCCGTGCCTTCGGAGCCTCGCTTCTACTCATTTGGACTGGACTTAGCATGACCGCTAACATGTCGACCAGTGCTTTCAAAAATAGCCCGTGTCGTGCTGGGACTTTCATAGACTGGCTTTGGTACGTTGCCACATTCCTTATGTACTTTTTCATGTATCCTGGAGGCATGGGTCATTTTCCCGGGCTTGTGTGGGTGATGGTGATCCCTTGGTTTATTTGCCTGGCACGGAGATGGTCCCAGGTGAGAGCGGATGTCAAGCTCCATTCGGAAGGAGCATCTAAGTTACGTGTATTCTGTACATGGGTCAAGTGTGCATGGTGAGTTCCCGTTGACGTAGGTCCCCGGTTGGCCAAATCTAACGCCATCAAGGTGCATTATCGACCGCAACCATAAGTGGTGCATTTACTACCTGTTTGCGTACTTCGACATCTGCTGGGCAATAAAGATCATTATCACGTCTGTTCTATCTGTGAATCAATATGTGCTGTCCTACGGTCAGGTGCGGATACACCTTTGCACTGTTTACCATCGAATGTTCATTGAATATCCACCTGTCTAGGTTTTGTCCATGTTTTTTGCGGTCCCCACACTTGTATCAACGGCCAAACTCGTTTATTTCCAACGTTCGAACCTACTCCGTTTTCTTCAACGTCTTCCGAGGCTGTGCTTGGCCGAAGCACGATATCTCTTGACCGGCAAGGAGCCAGGTACCACCGCCCAGGACGGTCATCTCCCCTTCAACATTATTTCACACCCCGAGGGACCGGTCCTTGGCGAACCGCGCGACCAGATAGTCACAAATGTCGGGTCGGCTGGACCTCCGCTTCTGTACGAGTTGGATTACGCTATGTGGAGTGGGTGGGAATAGGATACAAGATTTTGTGCTAATCATGCAACGTCGGTAAGTGCTATTTGCGATAAGGCCTGGTGACAGTCAACGTGTTTTGTTGTGCTCTAGTTGTTGGTTCTTTGGATGTTCTGCTCCATGTTAAATTCGCCAATGTATGCTTTCACGTATGTATCATTCCAAGCTTGCTTTGATCCGCGTCCGGGCCCGTAGAAAGAATTCCTTTCGCGGCGCCCTTCTCCTCGGTTTTCCCTTTTGTTTTGTGTACCAAGATTAGTGCTTTTTTCGTGTCTATGTTCGCGTTCCATATCTAGCCTACAGTTAGGTCCGTACTTGTCTATAATAGTCTCGTCTACCTCAAAGGACCCGACTCGTTCACGGCTCACATTCGTTCCAGCACCTGCAGGTATGTGAGATATCGTGGGGCCCAGGAGACCTCGCATAATTCCGGATTACGAGTGGTTGAATGAGCTGGGTTGCTGGTCCCTAAGCTTCGCATGTGAATTCGTAATGGACATTCGCAAAGAATCGGATGGATCCGAATCGGTGATGCTGGAGGCATCGACCCAAATGTGGGACACGCCGAGTATTAATACGAGCTCTGGAAAGGCATTCGACCAGCCACTGGGTGGTTTGCCGACTCAAATGCGACCCGCTCAGTCCAACACGATTCCACCGACCCCCAAAATGTCTCGAAGAAGCCTCGAGACTGGACGTCGAAAGTCTTTTCTGGACATTCGCTCCTCGGCATTAGTAGCGGACACGGGTGTGCAACGAAATATACGGTGAAACGGCCTGCGGCTGGTCAGAACCTAGGGACGGATAAATGCGGGACCATCGTAATGGATGTACCGGCCAACTTGCCTCATGTATCGCCATTCCCGGCGCACAAAGGTCAGGCTCGCAAGCTGCAGCGGCAGTTGGAACCAAAGCGCTGCAAATTCAGCAGCTCCGGACTCACTCGACAAAGTGAC
>Ga0307515_10014180_pt1 | contig 14807 bp, 11 predicted proteins | sample 17_EM_MG_FD_194513 | JGI IMG/M metagenome (GOLD analysis project Ga0307515, IMG submission 194513) | Populus trichocarpa ectomycorrhiza microbial communities from riparian zone in the Pacific Northwest, United States - 17_EM | ecosystem: Host-associated > Plants > Roots > Unclassified | place... | reverse complement strand
ATGGAATAGTTCTCATACAGTCCGAGTATTTTACATATAATAGTAGTGGAGGAACCATGGGATATTGTATGTATATCCACTAGTGGTCATGATAAATTCCCGACCTATTCCTGACTTATTTACCCCCGGAATATTTACTCCCAGCCGTCGTGACAGCATAGAAAATGTTGGACAACAGTAAGATCACTCGTCCTCTCTTCTGAACGCTCCTCAACGGGGCTGATGCTAATATAAGAGGTTAAAATTGACCCAGAAGTCATAGCTGACATTGAGGGGCTGGTCAATTCCGTACGTGAGTGGAGTACTGCGCGGGTGTGCAGGTGCAGTAAGCGAGGGATCCCAAGTAATGTAAAGAGAGACGTACGAGCGCAAGCGTACGAGCGCCCAGGGGATTTCGAGGATGCGGAGCTTGAGTTATTTGTCGATTGCTCGAGGTCCAGGTACTCTACACTGAAAAATAGTACTCGAATGATCCATTAGCAAGCGTACTGAGTGCGCCATGAGACGACGCACCGCTCCCTCGCCGGTCTCTTCTGCGTCCAGTGGTATCACTCCGGTGGGACTCCACGGAGGACGGCGGTGACCACGATGATATCCTGACGTTCGCCACAGCTGAGGACAAACGTGGGTGTATCACGATCTCTCTTGCGGAACGACGGCCGGCTGCAGCGCAGGGTGTTGTCAACAGCGAACGATACTAACGACTTCTCGTATGCACCATGTGGCAAAGGCGCATTATGCGGGGCCTGTGCTGAGATTCAAGAGGACGGTGAAACGAGTCCGAGAGCAGGTGCTTTTCGACGCCAGAGGGACGAAGATGGAGTTGTGGGTGAGAGGAAGGACAATCGCGGGGATGATGAACAGGGTATTGCAGTGGGTGGGTGCAAGAGACAGAGTGCTGACAGTGCGGTACGAAAGACAGAGGACACTAAGTTGCGAATGGTCGTCGAAGCGGCGTGCGATCTTGCAGAATGGTAGCGGACGCAAAGCAGGTAATAGCAGCAGCACTCGAGCTGTGAGCAAAATTATCAATGATCAGCTCGCCGTCCCTCGGATAGTAAGCCTGCTCACCAGTTCGGAGGCCGAGTTCACGGTGTCCGACCCCACCGCCCTTTGAGAAGGTCCGTGACGAGATGAATACCATCATGCGGTGGATTTGGTCTTTTTTTTCGTCTTATCCGCACTTGTGGATTTACTGGCGCGAGCTGCAGCAAGGCGAACAGCCAGTCGTCGCACTTGTACGCGAATGCATCTTGCAAAGACGTTCTACGTGGGGTACTGCAGAATATAGGGGCGAGTCAACAAGTAAGTCGCGGTCGTGAGGTAGCGCAAGTTGAGGTTTTAACGATCCAGGTCAGACCAATCGAAGTGGGTAGGTTTCCGTGATTGAACAGCGATTGATTCGAGCGCACTGGGGGGCCGCAAGAGTCAGGGGATGCTGAAGTGAACGAGAATGCAGCATTGCGTCGATCCGCTCGCCGCACGGAAAGCTTGTGCTGTGGCCTGACAGACAGGAGAGCCTTCTCAGGTCGCACTTCCCGTAGGCGCAGACTGGACGGGACAAATATGTACCTCCTCGAGAGGTTTTGGTGGGGCGAATTAGATTGCGATTCTCCCTTAATTGGCCAGACTCGCGTGCCCTTGTTCGCGAGGCAGGCGCGTTGCTGGCATGGGGCTCGGCCAGACGACATCGATTCACGATCGACAAGGCCAGGTAGGGTCTAGTGAGCAGCCCACGTATCCGCGGCGCGGACGAAGTAACGACTTCGTTCCTCGTACTGCTTATACGCCGAGAGGCATAGTAGTCGAACTGGCTTCAGTTCATGCATTGCCATATTCAAGAGGTATTTCTGCCAGTCTAGTCCAACGAAGCCCCTTTGCGCCGTTTTCTGATAAAATATCTTAGATTTTACAACATAGGAAATTGTAGACGCTAGTAAGGTCACTCACCCTCATCGCTGAATGTTCCCCAACAGAGCTGGTATTAATCGAGGAGGTTCCAATTCACCCAGAAGTCATGGCTGCTATTGAGGAGCCGGTCTGTTCCGTACACGAGTGGAGCATCAGGCGCGTGTGCAAATGTAGTAAGCGAGGGATAGTGAAGAATTCAAAGTAATGGAGATGGAGATGTATGATGGTGAGCATGCGAACGCCCAGAGGTTTTCGGGGATGAGGAGCTTGGGTTATTTCCCGATTTCTCGACGTCCAGGTACTCTGCACACGGAACCAGTACTAGAATGGTCCATTAGCAAGTGTATTAAGTTCGTGATCAGACGACGCACCGCGCCCTCGCCCATCTCTTCTGCATCAGTGGTATCATTCTGGTGGCGCTCCACAGAGATCGGCAGCGACGGCGGAATCCTGACATCTGCAACATGCCGAGGAAGAGTAGGGGCTTATCACGATCTGCCTCGCAGAAAAACAGCGGAATCTACTGCAGTGCAGGGACTTGACTACAGCGAATGGCACTGACGACTTCGTTCATGCACCTGGTGGCAAAGACGTATATACACGAAGTCCATGCTCAGATTCGAGAGGACGGTGAGACAAGTCGGAGAGCAGGTGCTCCTTTGAAGTTCGTCTGAGGGACGGACACGCAGGTGACAACCACGGGCCGTGAACAGAGTTTTTCAGTGGGGATCCCTTGCAAGGGACTGAGTGTTGCGAGCGCGGTATGAAAGATTCGTTATCCAAGTTGCGAAACTCGTCCGCCGCGACCTTGCAGAGTGGTAGAGAACGCAAAGCAGAAGATAGCAGCGGCCCTCGAGCTGTGAGCAAAAATACCAACGATGAGCACGCCATACCTCGGACAGTAATGTTGCTCACTGGTAAAACGAGTTTGGCGGCCCAGTTCACGGCGATCGATCCCACCCCCGTTTGAGAAGCTCCTTGACGATGTGAATGCCACCACGCAGTGAAGTACTATTTTTTTTCGGTCTTATCCGCTCTTGTGGAGAGTACTCGCGCGAGCTGCGGCAAGGCCAACAGCTAGTCGTCGACTTGTACATGAATGCACTTGTGAAACGTTCTACGCATATTTATGGGAGCGAGTCGACAAGTGAGTCGGGTTCGTCGGGCGAATTGGAGGTCAAATGTAATTGGGTTCAGTTTAAACCTTGGCTCGAGCCTCAGGGAAGATACCACCTGACATGCACTCGGACTCTGTCCTTGAGAAACCACTCGTCGTAATTCAACGTGGCATTATTGGACAGCACCGTCCAAGGTAATGATCGAGTCGGGATGGGTGAATAACTCATGGGCGAGAACAACGGATGAGCTAACTAGAACGTTCGAAGATTGGCCAACAACATATCTCAACTCTCAACTTGGCCGATCTCATCAAACAGCTTCAATTCATACATCGAGGCAACTAAGAATCTCTGACTAGTATTTGCCTCCAACTCTCCTCGATCGAGCGAGGAAAGGGAGGCGGCGTGGATCGTCGGCGATTTCAATAATAACGCACCCAGGAACGGCGTACACAGTATTCGTCCTGCATCCGCCGCATCTTCACAAGTTGTTTAGCGGTTGGTGGTCACGAGCCTCCTTTGCGCCCACAGAGGGATATTCGAGGTGTAGGGCGACGAGCCTCTCCACACAACGTCGCCATAGGCCATAGACTGATGCGAGGGACCAAATTAATAGGGCAGTTGCATGCGCGGGGGCCGGCGAGATCGGCCTCTCGTCGTCCCACTTCGCATACGCAGAATTTGCGGAGACCGCGTCGCACATTGCAGATTAACCAGTGGATACAGGGTAGGCCCATGAGCATCAGGGGGATTCTAATGGCGCATGAGTGTCATTCCCTTTCTAATATATGTTTCACCCCCAACAACTGGGTTCCGCAGGAGTGATGGTGCATGCATATGAGCCAGGCGCAGAGAAATTAGGGTGAAAAGGGGTGGGTGAGTAATTAGCATTAATATTTTAACCCAGTTTCGTTCTTACAACTAGAGACTTGCATAGTCATGGAAAATTATCCCTATGTACATACTTCTGACATCGTTTTAAGCATGATGATATCAGTGATTAGGACAGAACCACTCAGTTCAAATATCAAGTTGAAATGTCCGAGCCGGAACAACCTCTTCCATAACAAAACTTCCATCCATCCCAATCAGCTCCCACTTTTTGTTGGAATACCAAACCCGATCATAAAAGGTGAAACTCTTCAAAGGAGACCCATGAATAGCACGCAGAGTGATGATGTTTTTGAGAGCGGGCACCAGCTCTGGTTGGACAGTGGGGTCGATATCTTCGATCTGCAGACTCTCCAACCTGGGGCAAAGTACTCCGGGTATCTGGCCCTCCCAAATCCGTTCAGAAGTACCCTGTGCATTCATTGGGAGAAAGGTCTCAAAGAAGGTGACATATGGACGAACTAGATGCACACTATCGAGAACCAGGGTTTCCAGAGCTTGTAACGATCCAAGGATCTTTGTAATATCATTGAAAGATGAGTGTGCAGCCCAGCTCTGTGATAAGACCAGGCCCTTCAATCCTGACAGCTTTGTATTGACTGCGACGTGCTTTTCCCAAAGGTAATCGGGTTCCTTCTCATCACCCACCAATACTTCCAATTCACAGACCTGTGGAAGTTTCAAAGTAGCAAGTCTGGAGAGCCTCGTGACCAATCTAGTGCAGAGAGGCATTTCTGTCAATCGGTCCTGTCTCGGATTATCCATATCATGAGCATCCTCCTCGCGGTATCTCTCAAGCCTGTAGAAGGTTTGACTAGCCAAGGGTGACAACCGAGACCTCCCCACAACAAGAACCTTGAGCGTCTGGAAAAAGGGCGCGTCTGGTGAAGATTGTGTGTTTGACCGCATGTCCAGAGTTAAGCGGATCATCCTCACTTCTTTGAGCCTATGAAAAGAAAAGAAATAATCAATGGGAAGTTCCAACTGATCATCTGTTAAAATGTATTCTGACTCCCTGGGGAGTGGTGGGTAGTCTAACCCTGTAAAGGGAGTATCACCACTATCACAGGACTCTCTCGATAAAGAAATAATGCCATGAGGGCTTGAAACCCCAATGAAGGTTCTGCCTGTTCCCAATTCAACATCAAAGCTCTTGTTTGGTTTATGGACAATCCATTCCTGCAATTCTGACCCTTCACCGAAGCTCCACTGAAATGAGAAAACATGTTCCTCGGGGGCATATGACGCCATAATAGCACCAAAGGCCGGGATGAGTCCATTTCTTTCTGCGCCTCTCGACCATCTTTTGTAGTGCAGGCGAAGCTTCCTCAGTTGCCTACAGAGTGGTGCTAAGCCCTCGCTTGATAGATTTGCACTCGCATTGTGGCCTCCAGCAGCAAATGCCAGGAAGAAAGCACTGCTCAGTGCATGGGGGCTCGAAAGTCCCATCCATAGCTCTTCCAGGGATGGCGCAAGTCCCAGCATATAAGCCAACAGCCGTTCACTGCATTTGATTTCCAGATGCAGGCATGTCAGACTCTGAGCAGAAAAAATGCGATGCAAAGCCGCAAGCTGCAGACTCCCTCTCCATGTTCTCCATTGCCCACATTTTGCCTCCAACCTTGCCAGTGGGGGGTGATGAAAATGTTCAAGGGTGCGGAGGGTATTGGAATAATATTTCAGAATCGAACAGGAGGGCATATACACAGACTGGATGGTATCAGCATGGTGTGGGAATATGATAGAGCATTCCTCGAGGGCAGGAAAGATACGGCCTGCTATCCATTGGACAGAAACAGACTTTAGATGCATGACACGGAGGATCTGGGTTAGTGGAAGATCAACTCCTGGTGAATAAATTGGGAGGGAAAGATGATGGGCCTCAAAAATCTCCAGCTTGTTCAGGGATGGGAGGATATCAACAGGATTTTGCATCCTCCTACAAGTAAGTCTGAGGGTTGTGAGGGATGAGAAGAATTGGAAGTGAGCAAGTTGCACAAGGTAGAGTGCAGCATCAGTGTTCAAGACCTCCATTACAGTAAAGCGTGAGGTGACAGTTGTTGTGATTGCGGTGATAAGTGGCTCCAGGAAGTTGCCAAGGTTGCAACTTGCGGCGAGTTTGAAGGACTCAAGATGCGGCAAAGGATGCATAATTTGCAAATCCTGGTATCCTCCAGGAGGTGGGAATGAAAGAAGTGCAAGCGAGCGCCATCTTAATGCTGCCTCACCTGCAGCCATAAAGCATGCATGAAATTCGACAGGATCGACAGACAATCGACCATGAGGATGCAAACGTTGTGTATCAACAGTCACATCAAGGAGCCATCTCCTCCCAAATCTCTCGACATCTCTCTTCCTTGTCCAACAGTAGATCCTCAATTGAGAGTGGATGCCCGGAGTGGAAAGCATAATATCGCGCCAGTACCGGCACACGAGCATCAAATTCGTTTGAGAGTGATCATCTTGAACCGCGTATAGAAAGATCTCGGAGAATATTTCTACAGGGAAACGGTGGGCTCTCGGCGATTGATAGATACCGTTCCATGGCAGCAAATGATCGCTTTTGCTATGGGGCACATGGGGCGCCAGCTGATGGCTTTTGAATAAAGTGGACAGGACGAAGGCGGATATGCTGTCCTTCGGGTCAGGATAGTCCGAGTTGAAGTCAGGCGAGTTGAGGTTAGAATTCGTGGAGAATGGTGGCGGGTATGAGTCCTGGTAGGTTTCCATGATTCAACTGGGATTGATTCGAGCGCACTGGAAGATGGCTGGAGTCAGAGAATGCTGGAAGTCGACAGTCTGACCTGGCGGACAGGACAGCCTCCTCAGACCGCGTTTCCAGTAAACGCAGACTGGACGGGACAAATATGTGCCCCTTCGAGAAGTTTTGGTGGGGAGAATCAGATCTCTATTCTCCCTTGGCCCGACTCACGTGCCCTTGTTCGTGAAGCGGGCGCGCGGCTCGTATGGAACTGTGGAGCTCCACCAGTTGAAATGGACTCACGATCGATGGGATTAGGTAGGTACGAATCAGTGGCTCACGCGTCCTCTGTACATACGAAATAACGACTTCGTCCCACGTATGGCTCAAACGCCAAGAGACGATGCAGTCGAACTAGTTACAATCCATACATTGACTATTAAAGATGTATTTCTGGCTCTCCAGTCCAAGGGGGCCACTTCGCGTCCGGTCGTCTCAGAAATCTTACACCATAGAAAAGCTGGACAAAAGTAAGGTCACTCGTCCTCCCGTCTGAATGCTCCCCAACAGGGCTGATGTTAAAGAAGAGGTTCCATTGACCCAAAAGTCATGATGGTATTGAGGGGCTGGTCTATTCCGTACGTGAGTACAGTACCGCGCGAGTGTACAGGTACAGTAAGCGAGGGGACTCCAAGTAATGTAAAGAGAGACGTACGAGGGTAGGCATGTGAGTGCCCAGAGGATTTCGAGGATGCGGGGCTTGAGTTATTTGTCGATTGCTCGATGTCCAGGTACTCTATACTGAAAAGAGTACTCGCATGATCCATTATCAAACGTATTGAGTGCGTCATGAGACGACGCATCGCTCCCTAGTCCGTCTCTTCTGCGTCCAGTGGTATCACTCCGGTGGGACTCCACGGAGATCGGCGGTGACCACGATGATATCCTGACGTTTGCCACAGCTGAGGACGAATGTAGGTGTATCACGATCTCTCTCGCGGAATGACGGCCGGCTGCAGTGCAGGCTGTTGTCTACAGCGAACGACAACGACGACTTTTTTTATGCACCAGGTGGCAAACGCGTATATACGCGGAGCCTGTGCTGAGATTCGAGAGGATGGTGAGACGAGTCCGAGAGCAGGTGCTTTTCGACGCTCGAGGGACATGGAGTGGTGGGTGAGAGGAATGATAATCGCAGGCGCCGTGAACAGGGTATTGCAGGGGGTGCAAGGTACAGAGTGCTGAAGGAGTGGTACGAAAGACAGAGGACACTACGTTGCGAATGCTCGTTGAAGCGGCGTGCGATCTTGCAGAGTGGTACCGGACGCAAAGTAGATGATAGCAGCTGGCCTCGAGCTGTGAGCAAAATCATCAATGATCAGCACGCCGCCCGTCGGATAGTAAGCCTGGCGCTGTTGCTCACTAGTTTGTAGGCCCTGTCCACGGCGCCCGACCCCACCGCCCTCTGAGAATGTATGTGACGAGACGAATACCATCATGCGGTGGATCTGGTCGGTTTTTTTCCGTCTTATCCGCACTTTTGGAGTTACTGGCGCGAGCTGCAGCAAGGCGAACGGCCAGTCGTCGCAATCGTACGCGAATGCATCTTGCAAAGACGTTCTACGTGTGTTACTGCAGAATATGGGAGCGAGTCAACAAGTAAGTCGCATTCGTTGGGCGAGATGGAGGTCAAGAGTGATGCCAGGAATGCTCTTCCCTCGTCCAGTTGAGCCTGGGTCTCAGGAAAGAGGCTACCCAAGCCGTTGAGAATATTAATAAGCGTGACTATGACAACAAACAGCACTCCTAATTCAATGTGGCGTTATTTGGAGTCGGGATCTCGAACCCTCCATCTAGCCGATCTCACCACTCGATCGCCAAACGAGCTTCAATTCATACATAGAGGCAACTAAGATATCTCTGACTGTTATTCGCCTCCAACTCTCCTCGATCTAGGGAGGAAAGGTACGTTCGCGAATGTAGAGGGAGGCAGCATGGATCATCGGGCTGTTCGATGGTCTTGAGCACCTGGACAAACGACCGGATTTCAACAGGAACGATTTTTATAATGACGCACACAGGAACGTCGCACACAGCATTCTTCACGCATCCGCCCCATCTTCACAGGTTGTTTAGCGGGTGGTTGTCACGAGCCTCCTTTGCGCCCCGCAGAGGCATATTCGAGCTGCGCTGCAGCATGGCAAACAGCCAGTCGTCGCACCTGTACGCGAATGCATCTCGCAAAGACGTTCTACACGTGTTTATTGCAGATTATAGGGGCGAGTCAGCAAGTAAGTCACGTTCGTCGGGTGAGACCGAGGTGGAGTTTGAAGTGGCCGTGTTCCGGGCCTCTTCTGTGTTCAAGCGTCTTCAAGTGGGGTGTCAAGCGAGATATCGGCTAGGGTATTGGGTAGACACCAAGATCGGCTAGGATTCGACCTAGCGGACAACTCATCTGCCACATCTCACTCTGAAGGCAATTATAGGGCACGGAGCTACAATTAGCTCCATAATTTACCCATACAGCTCCAAAATCTTGACATTTGACATTCACCTACCCTTCCACCACCGGCCCTGGTCGCTTGTCCTGCCTCTTGTTCGTCCTCGCCATACAAACGTCAGAAATGCGTATCAGCACCATTAGAGTGTATCCTGGCAAGTTGAATACGCGCATCAAATAGCTCGTTGATACCATCCGAGCTGATCGGCACGCACAAAAGTCAACACTCTGACAAGATCGATCTCCTATCATCTCACTTCGCCTCCGCATAATTTGCGGAAACCGCGTTTCGCGTACTACACATTGACCAGCGCACAAGGGACATGTAAATTCACGAGCATTAGGGGAATAATGTTGAGGAATGAGTGTCATTCCCTTCCGAATATGCGCTCCTCCCACCTCCCCCTCTTGCAGAACCGAGTCCAAGAACTAGAGGGATTCTGCGCCCATATGAGCCAGGCGCAGAGGAATTAGAATGGATAGGGGTGGGTGAATTGTTCAGATCAATTATTTAAGCCAGTTTTATTCATAGGAATAGTGACTTGCATAGGCATGGAAGAATATCCCTATGTACATACTTCGGACATCATTCTAAGCATGACGATTGCAATAATTAGGCCAGAATCACTCAGGTCAAATGACAAGTCGAAATTGCTGAGCTGGAACAACCTCTTCCATAATAAAACTCCCATCTCTCCCAATAAGCTCCCACTTGCGACACCGCGCCGGCCATGTCCCGTCAGCAATCAACATACTACAAAAGGAGAAACTCTTCAAAGGAGACCCAAGAATAGCACGCAAAGTGACAATGTTCCTGAGAGCAGGCATCAGCTCTGGTTGGATAGTGGACTCAGTCTCTTCGATCAGCAGACTCTCCAACCTGGGGCAAAGTACTTCGGGTATCTGACCCTCCCAAATGAGTTCAGAAGTACCCTGTGCATTCATTGGAATAAAGGCTTCAAAGAAGGTGACAGGCGAATCACGTAGATGCAGCCAATCGAGGACCAGGGTTTCCAAAGCTGGTAACGATCCAAGGATCTTTGGAATATCATTGAAAAGTGAGCCATCACCGATCCTCGATGATAAGAACAGGAGCTTCAATCCTGATAGCCTTGCATTGACTGCGACATGCTTTTCCCAGAGGTAATCGGGTTCCTCCTCATCACTGAAAATTACTTCCAATTCACGGACCTGTGGAAGTTTCAAAGCAGCAAGTCTGCAGAGCGTCGTAACCAATCTAGTGCAGACAGGCATTTCTGTCAATCGGTCCTGTCTTAGTTCATCCATAGCATAAGTACCATAGTCCTCGTATCTCTCAAGCCTGTGGAAAGTTTGACTAGCCAAGGGTGACGACTGAGACCCCTGCACAACAAGAACCTTGAGTGTGTGGAAAAAAAAGGGTGCGTCTGGTGAGGATTGTGTGTTTGAGTGCAGGTCCAGCTCTAGTGACGTCATCCTCACTTCTTTGAGGCTATGGAAAGAAAAGAAATAATCAATGGGAAGTTCCAACACACGATCCGTTGATATGTATTCTGACTCCCTAGGAAGAGGGTAGCCTAACCCTGTAAAGGGAGTACCGTCCCTATTCTTATAATCCCTTGATAAAGGAACTATGCCATATGGGCTTGAAACCCCAATGAAGGTTCTGCCTGTGTACAATTCAACATCGAATCTCTCGTTTGGTTCATGGACGATCCATTCCTGCAATTCTGACCCTTCACCAAAGCTCCACTGAAATGAGAAAGCATCTTTCTCCGCACTCGACTGAAATGAGGAAACACCTTCCTCCGCCGCATATGATGCCACAATAGCACCAAAGGCCGGGAGGAGTCCATTTCTTTCTGTACCTCTCGACCATCTTTTGTAGTGCACATGGAGCTTCCTCAGTTGCCTACAGAGTGGTTCTAAGGTCTGGCTTGGTAGCCCTACGGTTGAATTGCGGCCTCCAGCAGCAAATGCCAGGAAGAAAGCACTGCTCAGTGCATGTGGGCTCGAAAGTCCCATCCATAACGCTTCCAAAGCTGGTGCAAGTCCCAGCATATACGTCAATAGCCGCTCACTGCATTTGATTTCCAGCTGCAAACGGGTCAAGCTCTGAGCAGCAAAAATCGGATACAAAGCGGCAAGCTGCAAATCCCCTCTCCATTTCCTGCATTGCCCACATTTGATCTCCAACTTGCCTAGGCGAGGGCAATGAAAATGTTCAAGGGCACCGAGGTTATTAGAATCATATTTCAGAATCGAACAGGACGGCATATACACAGACTGGAAAATATCAGCATCCTGTGGGAATATGATAGAGCATTCTTCGAGGGTAGGAAAGATCCGGCCTTCCATCCACTGGATAGAAACACACTTCAAACGCAGATTGCGGAGGGTCTGGGTCAGAGGAAGGTCAACGGCTGGCGGACCAATTGGGAGGGAGAGATGGTGAGCCTCAAGGATCTCTAGCTTGTGAAGAGATGGGAGGATATCAACAGGATTCTGCATCCTCCTACAAATAAGTCTGAGGGTCGTGAGGGATGAGAAGATTTGGAAGTGAGCAGGTTGCACAAGGTGGAGTGCAGCATCAGGGTGAAAGACCTCCATCACAGTAAAGCGTGGGGTGACAGTTGTTGTGATGGCGGTGATAAGTGGCTCCAGGAAGTTGCCAAGGTTGCAACTTGCGGCAAGTTTGAAGGACTTAAGATGCTGCAAAGGATGCATAATTTGCAAATCCTTGTATTCTCCAGGGGGTGGAAGTGAAAGAAGTGCAAGCGAGCGCCATCTGGATGCTGCCCCCGCTGCAGCCATAAAGCATGCATGAGATTCGACAGGATTGTCATACGATCGACCATTACGACCCAAACGTTGTGTATCAACAGTCACATCAAGGAGCCATCTCCTCCCGACAAACCTCTCGACAACTTCCTTCTTTGTCCAACCGTAGATCCTCAATTGAGAGTGGATGCCCGGAGTGGAAAGCATAATATCGCGCCAATACCGGCACACAAGCATCAAGTTCCTTTGAGAGCGTGGATCGACTTGGATTGTGTACAGAAAGATCTCGGACCATATTTCCACAGGGACAAGGTGGGCTTTGTGACAGGGCGATAGACGGATTGTGTGACAGGGCAGATTGTGGAAGAGAGAGGGTGCCCTTTTCACTCTAGACCAATTGAAGTCAAACCAATCGAAGTCAGAAGTCATGGGGAATGATGAACGTGGGTCTGGATAGGTTTCCGTGATGTAGTGGGTAGTGATTCGAGCGCACTGGGAGATGGTAGGGGTCCGAGAACGATAATCCGCTCGCCGCACGGAATGCGTGTGGCCTGGAATTGAGACAGGATAGCCTTTTCAGGCCGGGCTCCCCATAAACGCAAACTGGACGGGACGAATTATGTGCCCCCTCAAGAAGTTTTGGTGTGGCGAATCAGATCTCCATTCTCCCTTGGCCCGACTCGCCTGCCCTTGTTCGCGAAGCAGGCACGCGGCTGATTTGGAGCCGTGGGGTTCCACCAGTCGAAATGGATTCACGATCGATAGGATTAGGTAGGGATGAATGAGCGCATGAGTGGCTCACGCATTACCTGTAAGTACGAAATCACGACTTCGTCCTACGTATAATAGCTCAAACGCCAAGACGCGTAGTAGTCAAACTAGCTACAATCCATACATTGACTAGTCAAGATATATTTCTGGCTGTCCAGTCCAAAGGAGCCTCTCTGCGTTCGGTCGTTTCAGAGATTTTACACCATAGAAAATTTTGGACAACAGTAAGGTCACTCGCCTTCTCTTCTGAATGCTCCCCAACAGGGCTGATGTTGATAGAAGAGCTTCCATTGACCCAGAAGTCATAGCTACCATTGAGGGACTGGTCTATTGCGTACGTGAGTAGAGCACCGCGCGGGTGTGCAGGTGCAGTAAGCGAGGGATTCCGGCTAATATAAAGAGAGACGTACGAGGGTAAGTGTGCGAGCGCCTAGGGGTTTCGAGGATGCAGAGCTTGAGTTATTTGTCGATTGCTCGAGGTCCAGGTACTCCACTCTGAAAAAAAGTACTCGTGTGATCCATTAGCAAGTGTATTGAGTAAGTGATGAGACGGCGCATCGCTCCCTCGCCCGTCTCTTCTGTGTCCAGGGGTGTCACTCTGGTGGGACTCCACGGAGGTCGGCGGTGACCACGATGATATCTTGACGTCCGCTACAGCTGAGGACGAATGAGGGTGTATCACGATCTCTCTCACGGAACGATGGTCGGCTGCAGTGCAGGGTGTTGTCTACGGCGAACAACAACGACGATTTCTTTTATGCACCAGGTAGCAAAGGCGTATTATGCAGAGCATGTGCTGAGATTTGAGAGGATGGTGAGATGAGTCCGAGCCGAGAGCAGGTGCTTTTCGACGCTCGGGGACGAAGATGGAGTTGTGGGTGGGAGGAATGACAATCGCGGGGGTCGTGAAATGGGTATTGCAGTGGGTGCAAGAGACAGAGTGCTGACACCGTGGTACGAAAGACAGAGGACACTGAGTTGCGAATGCTGGTCGAAGCGTGCGTGCGACCTTGCAGAGCGGTAGCGGACGCAAAGCAGATGATAGCAGCTGGCCTCGAGCTGTGAGAAAAATTATCAATGATCAGCTTGCCGGCCCTCGTCGGATAGTAAGCCTGGCGCTGTTGGTCACCAGTTCGAAGGCCGAGTTCACGGCGTCCGACCCCACCGCCCTTTGAGAAGATCCGTAACGAGATGAATATCATCACGCGGCAGATTTGGTCCTTTTTTCCGTCTTATCCGCACTTGTGAATATACTGGCGCGAGCTGCAGCAAGGCGAACAGCCAGTCGAACAGCCAGTCGAACGGTCAGTCGTTGCACTTGTACGCGAATGCATCTTGCGAAGACCTTCTACGCGTGTTTACTGCAGAATATGGGAGTGAGTCAACAAGTGAGTCGCGTTCGTCGGGCGAGATGGAGGTCGAGTTTGAAGTGGGGGAACGCTCGCATCCCATACTTGGCATTCCACCACGACGAGGTGCTATTTGCATTCCGATGCACCTGTGGCTCAAAACTTGGGCTATGGTGGAATAAACTCGCATACGGCCTTCATCACTCTGCTTTCCTTCTACTTTACGGTGTTGCCTCAAATTAAATGCCATGCCAGGCCCACGACGAATATAAATAAGCAGACACACTTCTGACTAGGGACTACGTCATCTGATCTGCGCCGGTCTGACAGAGGCGTTACTAGCCGGTGTACCGGGCGCGTCATGTTTCGGATATTCAAAAATATCGGTATATGATGCCCTTTCTGTCGGAATACTAGTGTTCTCGCCTTGATTGTTAGTGGCCAACCACCCAACTGACACCACCACTCAACTGACCTCGGGCTTTCTGTCTTACCAAGGAGGCCGTAAATAGTCTTGAATAAAACATTTTATTCACAAATGGAGATATACTAACCATTTTTGGGTTCCTGGTGGAAAGGCAAGGTGTGAGGTGTCGGAAGGGCAAAATCTGACACATTGAGTTTTGTTGCCTCGCTCCAGCAGGCATGCAGCAAGGTGAACCTCAGGCAGCTGATACAATCATTCTTTGATGTATTTGGTATATTGTGCAGAAGTTTGAGGGATATGGAGTCTATGGTGCTTGCACGATCGGGAGAACAATATTCTTCCTCTTCAGACCTCACCTCCAAGATTTCGAGCAAGCAAG